>ENA-UZWZ01003093-UZWZ01003093.1-metagenome-genome-assembly--contig:-Day-4-25m-contig-3093_pt1 | contig 12184 bp, 10 predicted proteins | sample MGYA00260346_ERZ794906 | MGnify/ENA metagenome assembly ERZ794906 | reverse complement strand
AATCCAGATGGAATCATTAAAACTGCTGAAATAAATGATTTAGGCATTGGTCGTTCAGCAGCTGATTTAGTGAGAAAGGTTCAGGCAGCTCAACATATTGCAGCAAACCCAAATCAAGCTTGCCCTGCTTCTTGGAAGCCAGGCGAAGAGGCATTAACACCATCACTTGATTTAGTAGGAAAAATCTAAAACTTCTATACCTTAGTTTGGTTGGGCACACAGTTAGCCCAACCAAAGCTTTTTTCTGGAATATGGAATACTACTTATGTCATTTTCAACTGAAATTACAATACAATTAAAACAATACTTAGCGAAGCTAAGGTCAGATGTGGTGATTGAGGCATTTGTGGATGAAAGCGAAGTCTCAATAAATATGAGGGAATTATTGATTGAATTAGCAGAGATGACTGAGAAAATTTCTCTAAATATTCACAAAGATACAACTGAAAGAACGCCATCTTTTAAAATAAATAAACCTAATCAAATAACCGGAATTCAATTTTCAGGAATTCCTTTAGGACACGAATTTTCATCACTAGTAATAGCTTTGTTACAGACGGGCGAACATCCTTTAAAAATTTCAGAAGATTTAGTTGATCAAATTAAAAACATAGAAGGAAAATTTGTTTTTGAGACCTTTATTTCTTTGACTTGCCACAACTGCCCTGATGTTGTTCAAGCATTAAATGTCATGGCTCTTTTAAACCCCAATATAAGCCACTGTATGGTTGATGGGGCATTATTCCAGGATGAGGTTAAAAGAAAAAAAATAATGTCAGTCCCAACAGTATTTCTAAATGATATTGAGTTTGGACAAGGTAGGATGGAATTAGAAGAGATTATCAATAAGATTGATACAAAAGCTAGTGAAAAAAAAGCTGATCAATTATCTCAAAAGGAACTATTCGATATCCTTATTGTTGGCGGAGGTCCAGCTGGCGCTTCAGCTGGAATTTATTCTGCAAGGAAAGGAATAAAAACAGGAATTATTGCTGAGCGTTTTGGTGGGCAGGTCATGGATACACTGGGTATAGAAAATTTTATTTCTGTACAAAAAACTGAAGGCCCAAAGTTAGTGAAAGCGCTTGAAGAACATGTAAAAGAATATGATGTTGATGTTATAAATCTTCAGATAGCAAAAAAAATTGTAAAAGTAAGTGATTTATTATTTGAGGTTCACCTAAGTAGCGGAGGTATCCTAAAATCTAAGTCAGTCATTATTGCTACTGGAGCTAGCTGGAAAGAATTGGGTGTTCCTGGAGAAAAAGAATTTAAGGGGAAAGGGGTAGCGTATTGTCCTCATTGTGATGGGCCATTATTTAAGGGAAAAGATGTAGCTGTTATTGGAGGTGGCAATTCAGGGATTGAAGCCGCAATTGATTTAGCTGGTATTGTGAAACATGTCACTATTTTAGAGTTTGCATCCGAGCTAAATGGTGATCAAGTGTTAATTGATAGGTTAAAGAGCCTAGATAATATTGAGGTTGTACTAAATGCTAAAACCAATGTAATTGGTGGTTCAGATAAGGTAACGCACTTACTTTATACAGATAGAAAACATGAAAAAGAAGAGAGAATCAATATTGAAGCGGTATTTATTCAAATTGGTTTGAATTCAAATAGTGATTGGGTAAAAGAAGATATAAAATTAAGTCAATATGGCGAGATCGAAATCAATGATCATGGAGAGACATCAATGCCAGGGGTTTTTGCAGCAGGTGATGTTACAACCATACCTTATAAGCAAATTATCATAGCTATGGGCGAAGGCTCGAAAGCAGCATTAGGAGCATTTGACTACCTAATAAGGCATTAAATACAAAATTTAGTCTTTTTTTTCAAGAAGTTTTTTTAGAAGAGGTATCGTAATTGGCTTTTTCATTTTTAAGGACCAATTATCTAATGCGTCTAAGGTAGCGATTAAGTAGTGTAAATCCCTTTTTAAATTCTTCATACAGTATTCAATAACTTTTACGTTTGACGGCATTCCTTTTTGTTTTGAATGATTCAACAATGCTAATTTTTTCTCGCTATCAGTTAATGCTTTAATTTGATAGACAAGACCCCAGCTAAGTCTGCTAGCTAAATCAATTCGCAAACTCATGTTATTTGGAGAGTTAGAACCCGTTATAAAAAGTTTTTTGTCATTTTCTTTGCAATTATTAAAAATATTAAAAGCTTCAACTTGCTCCATATCATTTCTACTCTCAATATCCTCAATAACTAAAATATTATTTTTTTTTACAACATCGGATAAATGAGATTTTCCTGAACCTTCAACACCCCATAAATAAAAAAATTGTGGATTTTTGCTTGATATAAATTTTTTTATAATAGTAATTGCTTCAAAATTGTCACCAATAACAAAATTTTCAAGTGATTTAATTGAAGGGGGTTGTATGTCGAGTAAAAGCTGATCCATTATTGTCTATGGCTGCATGTGCCTATTAAGTAAAATTAAGTTAAAATCTTACTATACATAAATTAGCAAACCTTATAAGGATTAAACCAAATTGTCTCAAAAAAAATCTGAAAATACTTCTATTACATACAAAAATTCTGGAGTAGATATTGAGGCTGGAAATAACCTTATTGAGAAAATCAAACCATATGCAAAATCTACTTTTAGAAAAGAGGTTTTAGGAGGACTAGGTGGTTTTGGATCAATGTTTGAAATGCCAAATCATATCAATAATCCAGTACTTGTTTCTGGTACTGATGGCGTGGGAACAAAGCTTAAACTAGCATTTGAACTAAATAAACATGACACTATAGGACAAGATCTAGTTGCAATGTGTGTTAATGATATTATCGTACAGGGAGCTGAACCTTTATTTTTTCTAGACTATTTTGCTTGTGGAAAATTGAATAATCAGATTGCTGAAAAAGTTATCAAGGGAATTAGTGAGGGATGCAAGTTAGCAAAATGTTCCTTGGTTGGAGGTGAGACTGCAGAAATGCCTGGTATGTATCAAGGTGATGAATACGATTTGGCTGGCTTTTGTGTTGGTGCAGTAGATAAAAATAAAATAATCGACGGTAAAAGTGTAGATGAAGGAGATATCCTAATTGGCATAAGCTCATCTGGAGCACATTCAAATGGTTATTCCCTTATTAGAAAAATTATATCTGAAAAAAAAATTAATTTAGATGCAAAACTTGATAATGAATCTATAGGTGATTTATTAATCAAGCCTACGAGAATTTACACTCAATCAATTTTAGAAGTTTTAAAAACTGAAAAAATAAATGCAATGGCACATATAACTGGGGGAGGCCTGACTGAAAACATTCCAAGAGTCATTCCCAAAGAATTTAAGGCTGTTATCTCAAAAAATTCCTGGGAAATCCCAAAATTATTTAACTGGATAAAGTCTGAAGCACACCTAGATGATGATGAGTTATTTAAAACATTTAATTGTGGAATTGGTATGGTTATCATAGTAAAAAAAGAATCAAAAGCAAGAGTAATGACATCCCTTAGAAATTCAAAAGAGAATATTTTTGAGATTGGAAAAATAACAAAAAAAAATGTAAATGAAACACAAATACAAATTCTCTAAGTATTTATTAGTATTAGTTCTTTTTTCTCAGACTCTATTTGCCTTCAAGAAGTTACCCGAGAATTTTTACATTAATTATGAGCTATTCCAGTTTATAAAGCTTAGAAATATTGAGGTAGAAAAAACACAAATATCCTCTGGTGAAATAAAATTACAATATAAGCAGAAAAAGAAACAATATGATTTGAATGTTTTGTTAAAAACTAAAAAATTTCTAAAATTTTTTGGGGATAAAGACATTCAGAGCACTGGTTTTGTCAGTAATAAGGGACTTTTATTTAATTCATTTAAATTAAACAACTTAAAAAAACCCAAAAAAAATATACATGTTGTTTATGATAGAAAGAAAGACAAGCTTAAAATTGATTATAAACAGAAGTTAACAGAAAAAAAGTATGTTGGAAATTTATTAGACATCCCTACATTACTCCTACAATTTCACTTTGAAAAAACAAAACCAAAATATTCATTTGATTTCGTTGAGGGTAAAAAAATTAATAATATTAAGTATAAAAAAATAAGAGATGAAAGTTTAAGGATCAATGGAAAAAATTTTTTAACGGAACTATACGAGGGAGAAATTACCTCAGTAAAAAATTCAAAGCATTTTATTTGGCTTTCAAAAGGGCCCTATAGAGTTGCTATCAAAATAAGATTAAAAATGAAAGGTGGGTTAATGATCGATCAAAATTTAAAAACAACAGATCTTAAATTAAATAATTAGATGAATAGATTCTCTATAAAATCATGTGCTGAGGTCTTAGAGGAAAGTTTCTCTAGTAACTTTTCTGCTGATTCTCAGTTGAGTTTCTTTTTTAAAAAAAATAAAAATATAGGTAAGTCTGAAAGGTCACTCATTGCAGACACTTATTATAATGTCATCAGAAATAAAAGATATTTAGAGGTTTTAGGCGCAACATCAAATCCATTTAAACTAATCCTTATATATTTAATTAAATTACAAGGAAGAAGCATTCGTGATTTATTACCTATGATCAGTGAGGAAGATGGAAAATGGCTATCTAAAATGAAAGCAAATAAGTCAACTAATATAGATCTTTCGGCAAAATTGAGTCTTCCTGAGTGGTTCTGGACAAAGCTATCTACTCAATATGATGAAAAAAAGGCAATTCAAATTGCTAATTCCCTTCTATTGCCAGCCCAACTCTGTGTCAGGGTGAATACACTTAAAGGAAAAGGTAGGCAGGAAATAATTACTGAACTTAAGGAGTCATTTTCGGAAGAAGAGAATCAAATTTTTGAAACTAAAATATCGCCGATTGGTATTATTTTGCCAAGAGGCAGCTTCATACAGAAACATCCACTTTATCTTGAGGGCAATATCGAAGTTCAAGATGAGGGCAGTCAATTATTATCATATTTAGCTGATGCAAAAAGAGGGCAAATGGTTGCAGATTTTTGTGCTGGAGCTGGAGGTAAAACTTTAGCTATGGCATCTATGATGAAAAGTACGGGAAGAATATATAGTTTTGATATCTCAGATAAAAGATTGGATAACCTAAAAATTAGATTAAAAAGATCAGGGGCGTCAAATATTTCAATACAAAGAATTTCAAGTGAAAATGATAATAAAATAAAGAGATTAAAAGAAAAGTTTGATAGGGTAATGGTCGATGCTCCATGCACTGGCTTTGGTACTCTGCGAAGAAACCCAGACCTAAAATGGAAGCACTCAGAGAAGTCATTGATGGAGCTAGTTGTTAAACAAAAAAATATTCTTCAATCAGCAGCTAGATTATGCAAAAAAAAAGGGTTATTAATATATGCTACATGCAGTTTGCTTAACGATGAAAATGAGGAGCAAGTGAAAGATTTTCTATCTGAAAATCCAGATTTTAAATTAGTATCAAAATCTGCAATACTAGAAAAGTATGGTATTACATTGAATAATAAAAATTTCCTAAAGTTAAATCCATTTGAAAATGACACGGATGGTTTTTTTGGAGCAGTTATGGAGAAAGTTAGATAATGAAAAATGCAAATAAATATATTCTTCTCGCAGCGCTGGCTGGAATAATAATTGGATTAATTATAAAAAAATTCCCCGATTCATTAATACTTCAATATGTTTCAGATATTTCTATTCTTGTAGGCCAAATTTTTATTACTACATTGAAGATGATTTTGGTTCCTTTAGTATTTTTTTCTATTGTTAATGGAATTTCAAACCTAGCTTCCTCAAATAAGGCAGGCACTATCTGGAAGTCAGCTCTTTTATACTTTGCAGGAACTATGTTTTTTGCAGTTTTTATTGCAATGTTAGCAATGAATTTTTTTAAGCCAGGCGTAGGAGTTTCTATAGATGCTTGGCAGCTAAATGAAGTAGCAACGTCTGAAGCTTTATCTTTTAAAGATTTTATTTATCAATTTATTTTAGGTTTATTTGAAAATCCTTTTGCATCACTATCTGATGGAAAAATATTACCTCTTATTATATTTTCCATCCTGATTGGCATAGCGCTTAATGAGAAAAATAAAGCATTTAACTTGGCAAGAGATTTTTTTAAAAGCTTCTATGAAATAATTTTTAAAATTGTAAATTGGATTATGTATATTGCTCCATTTGGAATATTTGGTTTATTAGTAAACATGGTCGTTAGTCAAAATATAACAATCTTTTCTCAAGTTGGTATTTTTATGATGATTGTTATTGGGGTAATTTTATTTCATGGAATAATATTTTTACCAACACTATTGTTCATATTTAATAGAGTAAATATTATTTCTTTATGGAAGGGGGGGAGAGTGTCGTTTATTTCAGCATTTGCAACGAGCTCGAGTAGCGCTACGCTACCTATTACACTTAAGGCATCGCAGGATAATTTCGGTGCATCAAAAGACGTCTCTAATTTTGTATTGCCTATTGGTGCTACGATGAATATGGATGGAACTGCAATGTATGAAGCAGCAGCAGCGTTATTCATCGCAAATTTAGTGGGACTAGAGTTAGCACTATCTCAACAGTTTATTTTATTTTTTATTGCTATGATTGCCTCCATTGGGGCACCTGGAATTCCAAGTGCGGGAATGGTGACGATGGCTATGGTGCTCCAAGTATTAGGACTTCCATTGGAAGCATTAGGTATATTAATTCCTATGGATCGTTTGCTTGACACATTCCGAACAACGGTTAATGTTGAAGGCGATTTAGTGGGGACCTTAATTATTGATAAATTAGTTAAGAATTAACTTTCTTTTTTTTTGCGTTCTAAAAAATCTAGTGATAATGAGTAAGCAGACGGAATGACCACTAAAGTGAGTAAGGTAGACGATAACATGCCTCCAATAACAGCAACTGAAAGTGGACCGTTAGTTTCTGACCCAGCACCATAACCCATGGCTGCTGGTAAAAGAGCAAGAATAAGTGTAAGTGAGGTCATAAGAACAGGCCTTAGTCTTATGGGACATGCCTCTAAAAGTGCTTGATTAGTTCTCTTACCTCTTGCTTTAATTTGGTTGGTCATATCGACCAGTAAAATTGAATTTTTAGCGACTAGGCCAATTAATAAAACCATTCCAATCATTGAGTAAATATTCAGGCTATTACCAGTAACCCATAACAACATCACACCTCCAATAATTGCCAGAGGCTGAGCAAGCATTATGATTAAAGGTTGAAAGAATGAATTAAATAGACTTGATAAAACCATGTATAGGAGGATTGTTGCCAAGGAAAAAGCAAATATGATGTTACTTGTTGTTTTGGCAAATTCTTTAGCCTGTCCAACAAGCTTAATAGAATATTCACTAGGAAGTATTTTTTTGCTGGCATTGTTTACAACTTTAACGGCTTCACCAAGAGAGATTGTTGGGTTGGCATAAAAGTTAGCAGAGTATTGTAAATCCTGTCTACCCATTACAGCTGGACCTAGCATCTCGGTAAAGCTAGCAATAGAATCAAGTCTTACAAGTTCACCTGTGTCACTTTTTAAATTAATTTTTTTAAGGTCAGATATTTCTTCAATAATTCCATCTTTTGCCTTCATACGAATATCATATCTTTGACCATCTCCGGGGGCATCATTAAACCGTGCTACATCAAGCCCATTACTGAATACGGAAATTGCATTTGCAATATTAGTGGCACTAATTCCAAAACTCGCCGCTCTCTCCCTATCAATTTGAAGATTCATTTGAGGTAAATTGAGTTGTAAATCTAAATCGATGCGGCCTAGGCCTTCGATTTGTGATAAATCATATTGTAGCTGATCCGCCAGGGATGAAACGGTCTCAATATTTGGTCCGATGAGAGAGAATTGTAACGGCTCAGATCTTCTTCCGCCTGCAATAGAGGGAGCAGATATAAAAGCTTTTACACCAGTTAAAGAATCAAAATCACTTTTAATTTGTTTAATTATTTCTGATTGTGATAGAAGACGATTTTGTTTATCTATAAGCATCACACTTATAAATCCTGAATTGACCTGACCTCTGCTTCCTAGTCCAATTGATGAAAATACACCTTTAATGACACCATCATATTTATCAAGAACATTTTCAATCTCAAGTAATTTTTTATAGGTGTATTCCATATTAGATCCAAGTGGAGTTTTAAATCTAACGCTAAATCTACTTTCGTCTTGTTCCGGCAAAAAAGTTTTTTCGACTTTCGAGAAAAAGAATCCACTTGATAAAACAATAAGAAAGCTCAACAAAAGAACTTTCCAGCGATGGTTTAGTGACCAAATTAAGACTTGCTTATAAAATTTTTCAAGCTTTATAAAAGCTTTATTAAATTTTGACAAGAAGCTAATTTGTTTTTCATTTTTTGCTAAGAACTTTGAACATAGCATGGGGGTTAACGTAAGTGAAACGACTAATGAAACAAGAACTCCACTTGTGACGACAATGGCAAAGGATTCAAAAAAACGACCTACAATACCTTCCATAAAAATAACGGGACCAAAAATACATACTAAGGCAATAGATGAAGCTAAAACAGCAAAAACTACTTCATTGCTTCCATTAACAGCCGCATTAAAAATATTTTTATCAATTTTTTTATGATGTCTAAACACATTCTCAAGAACAACAATAGAGTCATCAACTACAATTCCAATAAGCAGAATCAAAGCTAATAATGTCATGCTATTAAAAGTAAAATTATAGAAATACATAATAGCTATGGCTCCCAATAGTGATATTGGTATAGCTACAGCTATGATTAATGTTGATCTTATCGAACCAAGAAATAAAAGAACAATGAGCGATGCAAGAACAGTACCTTCAACAATATGTTCCTGAAGTGACTTCACCATGGACTTAATATAAATTGAATCATCAGTTGAATATTGGATCTTTAATCCTGGAGGTAAATTTGGCGTAATTTCATTTTCAATTTTTTCTCGTACTTTTTGAATGATATCTACAGTATTCGTGTTTGCAACTTTTACAATGCCTAAGCCAATACTTGTTTCACCATTGAACCTAGCAGTTTCCCTGTAGTCATCAAGACCATCTTCAACCTCAGCAATATCTTTAATCTTAATTGCTCCACCGTTTCTGTATGCAATAATCATCTCTTGTATGTCTTTGACATTATGAAATTCTAAGTCAAGTTTAAACATTTTTTCTGATTTAGATCTTACAAGAAATCCTCCTGGAAATTGGACGTGTTCGTTATCAAATGCGGAGATAAGATCTTCGGCTGTAATTTTAAGCGCTGACATTTTTTCAGGTAAAAGATTTATTCTTACAGTCCTATCTCTTTTACCCCCCAATCTAATTTCACCTACACCCTCAACTGTTTCTATTTTTTTCTTTAAGATATTTGACGCATATAAATTGAGTTGTTGTATTGTTCGGTTTCCTGTTAAGGATAACCACATGATCGCACTCGCATTTGTTTCGACTTTTCTTACAACAGGTGGGACAACGTCTTTTGGAAGTCTACGAGCAACTTGGCTAACTTTTGACTGAATTTCATTAAATGCTACTTCAATATTCTTATCTAAATTAAAAGTAATACTTACTACTGATACACCTGGAGATGACTCAGATCTAACAGACTCAATTCCAGGCGTTGTGTTGACAGCATTTTCAATAATATTTGTAATACTAGAATCTATAATTTCTGGGTTTGCCCCATTAAGAGAGGTTGTGACAGACAGAATAGGAAATTCAACCATAGGAAACTTATCTATCCCTATTTTTTGGAAACCAATAATACCAAGCAGCACAAAGATTCCAGATATCATCCAGGCTAAAACATATCTTCGAATTGAAATTTCAGGCAGTGTCATTATTTAGTTTTGCGTAATATTAATTTTAGCCTCATCAGAAAGATAAGCAGCCCCATCAACAGCTATTATCTCATCAAGCTCTAAACCTGAAGTAATTTCTGTATTCCCATTCTGGGTAATCCCTGTCTGAACTGACTTTTCAAATGCAACATCATTTCTAATTACATAAACTACTTGCCCAGCTGGCCTGAGAATTATGCTTTGTTCAGGAACACTTAAATTACTTATTTCTTTAAAAACGACTGTTCCTCTGACGCTACCTCCGGCTTGCCAATTAGGCTGATTTACAATATCAGCAATAACATCAATTGAGAGACTGTCAGAAATTAATTGTGGTTTTAATTCTGCAATTTTAACTATAATTTTTTCTTCTACTATTGGGCTTTTTAATTCAATAGGTAGTCCTGGTTTAAGTTTTGTCGCTAATCTTTCTGGGAAGGGAACATGAGCTCTTAATCGATTATTATTCATAATCTGAATTATTGGATCTCCTATTTTAAGAAAATCGCCAATTGAAGCTATTTGTTTTTCGACTTTTCCGTTGATCGGTGAATATAGTTTAGTTTTACTTAATCTATATTTAGCTATTTTAGCTCTTGCCTCTTGTATTTTAATTAACTCTTCTGTTTCATTTTTTTTATTTACTATTTCATCAAGGGCATTAGGGGATATAAAATTTTTATCAACTAATTCAGAATTTCTTTGATAGGTTTTATTTTGACCATTTAAGCGTATTTTAAGTTGACTTAATTCGGCTTCAGCTAATTCAAGTTGATAACGATAATCTTGATCATCAAGCTGTGCAATAAGATCTCCCTTTTTTAAGATGGAACCTGTTTTGGTATATATTTTTTTTATTGAAGAGGCAATTTCCGATCTGATCGTGGGATCCACCAAACCTTCAATAGTCCCTATAGCTGACTCTTGATCCTTAAAATTATAGATTTGAACAGGTGAGGTGGTAATATTAATCGTTCTTTGTTTCTTTTTTTCAGATACCTCCTCTTGCCCGCAGGCAAAAAGAATCAAGGATAAAAAAAATAAAATAAAAACTTGTCTAAACATTAAAAATTTTCCGAGTTAATTAAATTCCAATCAAAAAGGCTACCTGGATCGGTTTTTCGACCGGGGGCTATATCACTATGCCCAACAATATCTGTTACAGGATATTTTATGCGCAATGATCTTAAAAGTTTTCTTAAAACCTTATACTGAATATCTTCATAGGTTATTATATCTGAACCCTCAAGCTCTATTCCAATTGAAAAATCGTTACAATTATTTTTATTTTTCCAAGATGACTCACCCGCATGCCATGCTTTGTTAAGGCAAGAAACAAACTGTATAAGTTCACCTTTTCTTTTAATTAAAAAATGTGCGGAAACATTAAGATCTTTTATTTTTTTAAAATAAGTATGCTTACTAGTATCAAGATTATTTATAAAAAAATCTTCTATATACGAATTCCCAAATTTGTTTGGTGGAAGGCTGATGGAATGAATAACAATTAATGAAATGGATTGTTTAGGTGGCCTTAAATCATAATTAGGAGACTCAATTTGTTTGACATGAGGAAGATACCCGTTTTCATCAATACTAAATAATTTATCTTGTGAAGTCATTGATTCAATTATAATCAAGTATTCAAATTAATTAAGTAATTGATTTAACTTTTTAAAGAAATGAGGTGATGTTATGTTCACAGAAGAATTCCTAACACTTTTTTATGACGCAGTTTTGTTTGGTATTGTAGATAACGGAGTGATGCTTGTGGGGGCGTTTTTTGGACTGGGGTTAGAAAAATATCTACCTGGACGCTTACAAGTTGGTTTAGGTGCAATTATTGGTGCTGGCCTTGGAAATACCGTAAGTGATTTTATGGGCGGAGCAGTCAGCTTGAATTGGGCATTAGCATTTGGAACAGCAGTAGGTTGTTTGATTGCATTAGTCCTAATTCCAGTCATTCATAGCATAAAAAAGTAAAACGAAATAGTTAGCACGTTAAATGAAAACTAATTATATTTTAAGGCTCTACGCATGTTTTTTTTATGAATTTCTTATCCAAATTGCATTATGGTTTTTAGTTGCATTTATTACGATATTTATATCTACAATTAATTCGATAGACCAACCTCATATTTTTCAGTTAATTTTATGGTTAACTTCGGGGGTTTATTTTGTTTCCTCTTGGTACTATGGAGGTCAAACTTTAGCGATGAAGGCATGGAAAATAAAGCTTGAATTACCTAAAAAAAACAAATTTGTTTTTTGTGTACTAAGGTATTTTTTAGTATGCATTGGATTAATTTTATTTTTTATTTTTTATATGAATATCTTATTTGGAGCAAAGCAATATTT
>ENA-UZWZ01005558-UZWZ01005558.1-metagenome-genome-assembly--contig:-Day-4-25m-contig-5558_pt1 | contig 12206 bp, 10 predicted proteins | sample MGYA00260346_ERZ794906 | MGnify/ENA metagenome assembly ERZ794906 | reverse complement strand
ACCTGGTGTGGCAGAAATGCTCGACTTTGCCGCTGCCTTGATGGGTTTAGGTATCGCGGATTTGACTGATAACCCGGCGGTATTGCAATCAACTTTGACTACACTCTTAAAGACTCAGACTGACCAAGCTCAGATTACACCCGAGGTAGCTGGACGTATCGCGGGTAAAGCAGCGTGAGCCGTGTCACAAAATTTACCGGACGCGACCCCGGGCCCGCTGCCCGTGTAGTTGGGTTTATAACTCATTTACGCAACAATGGACTGCGCCTTGGCGTTGCTGAGGCGGATTTGGCAATGGCCGCCTTGGGAGAGGTTGACACTATTGATCCTGACTGCAGCCGCCGTGCGTTGCGTGCCGTCTGCACTGGCTGCAAAGATGAAATGGAACGATTTGACGATCTCTTTGATAGTTACTGGTTGGATATGGGCCGGGTGAGACAAAAGGTAGTTCCATCGTTAACGCCTTCGATCAGTACTGACATTCATTCATCGCGCGACGCCAAAGGTGAGGTTGCGGGTGCATCTGGATCGGCAGCGGCACCGGATGATCAAGAGGGCGATACAGACAGCGATGGTACTGGGAAATTAATCGCGACCCAACAACGTAACCTAAGTCAAAAAGATCTGCGGGATTTAGTTCGACCTGAGGAGATTGCTGAGGCTGAGGAGGTCGCGCGTCAGATTGGTGCAGCGTTGCGAGATACCCGATCACGCCGCAGGATCGCCGCTCGAAAAGGTGACAGGTTGCATTTTCGTAAAACCATTCGTCACAGTCTTGCAACAGGTGGCGAACCCCTGCGTCTCGTGCGCAAGAAGCGCCCTGATCGAACTCGCAAAATAGTTGCCCTGTGTGATGTCTCAGGTTCGATGTCGGTATATGCAAAAATATTTTTGGCGTTTGTCGCGGGTTTAATGCGCGCCGACCCATCAGCAGACGCCTATTTGTTCCACACGAGGCTCGTGAGAATTACCGAGGCATTGCGCGATAAAGACGCGATGCGGGCAATCGGGCGTTTGTCGCTAATGGCGGATGGATTTGGAGGCGGCTCCAAGATTGGTCTGTCGCTGATGCACTTTTCTAATACCTACGCAAAGCGCTTCGTTGATGGGCGCACCGTCGTAATAATCCTATCCGATGGTTATGACTCGGAGGCGCCTGAAATGGTTGCTTCGGCGCTGGAGAAGCTTCGGAAACGCGGCTGCAAAGTGATCTGGCTTAACCCTCTGAAAGGGTGGGTCGACTATGCTCCAGTGGCCGAAGGCATGGCAGCGGCCTTACCATATCTTGATTATTTTAAAGCGGCTAACACGTTGAGTGATCTGGCTGCACTTAAACAGGAACTGGCAATGCTATGACACCAGCCGGAATTTTTTCTTCAGACCTAGCTGAGGCTGCGCAGAAGTTACGTGATAAAGATGAACCGTTTGCTTTTGCAACAATTGTGCGTACAGCAGGATCGACCGCAGCTAAGCCTGGGTCAAAAGCTTTGCTCAGTTCAGACGGTACAATTTTGCAGGGCTGGCTGGGTGGTGGGTGTACCCGCGGTGCAGTCAAGCGCGCAGCCTTACAGACCTTACAAAACGGCAAGCCTCAGCTTGTTTCGGTGGCGCCTGAGGAATTTCTTTTGGAAAAGGGTGTTACTGCGGGCGAAGAAGTAGACGGTACGCGTTTCGCTCGTAACGGTTGTCCCTCTCGCGGCACTGTAGATATCTTTATTGAACCCTGCTTGCCGTCACCCCAACTTGTTGTAATGGGCGCTTCTCCTGTGGCACAGGCACTCAGGAAGCTGGCACCGCAGTTTCATTGGTCAGTTACACAGGACCCACAACAAGACAAAACAAGCCAGGAATGTTTTGTGGTTATTGCTACGCAGGGATACGGAGATCTAGACGCTTTGAAAGCTGCACTGACGGCAAAGACGGCTTATGTCGCCTTCGTTGGTAGCAGTAAGAAATATGCGTCACTCGCTGGAAAACTCACTAATGCAGGTTTTGGTCAATTTTGCATTGATCGGGTGAGAGCCCCTGCTGGACTTAATCTTGGCGCGGTAACGCCTGAAGAAATCTCACTCTCTATTTTGGCACAATTGGTGCTTGAACGGCGCGCATTGTTGAAAAAAAATGATGCGTGAAGTTACGTCGATCATATTGGCTGCTGGAAGTTCACGCCGGATGGGGGAGCAAAACAAACTGCTGCTTCCCATTAACGGTGTTCCGATGATACGTCATATGGTCGAAATTTATGGCGAGGCAACAAATCATCCAGTGTTTGTCGTCACAGGGTATCAAGCAAAAGAGGTAGAGGGTGCGCTTGCAGGAAGCGGAGCCCAGGTGGTTTTTAATGCGGATTTTGCGCAAGGCCAAAGCACTTCGGTTGCGTGCGGACTGCGAGCTGCCGATGAGGCGAATAAAGTTCTGATAGGTTTAGGGGATCAGCCGCTTTTGACAGCTGACGACATTAGCACATTGCTTGCTGCGCACGCATCAGGCGATAGTTTGCGTATCTCTGTCGCGGCGCTTAATCAACGACGCGGTAACCCTATTGTGGTTCCCGCTTATTTACGTGCGCGCCTTCTTAAAGATCCTCGGTCACCGGGATGTCAAAAATTTACCCGCAGCCATCCAGAATACGTTCAATTTCACCAGTTGGCCTCTCCTGGATTTTACACGGACGTGGATACACCCAAGGCGTACGCTTCCCTGAATAAAAGTATTTCGGAGGAAATCACATGAAAAATATCTGGCAAATTACTGTACGCTTATGCCAAAAGTTTGCACTCACACCAGAGCAGGCCGATCATCTGGCTAAAATCAAATTTCCCTGTTGTTAAAAGGACATCTCATGGAACTGGCAGACGAAATAATTATTAACGCACCGAAAGAACAAGTTTATGCTGCGTTAAATGACCCTGAGGTACTGAAACAATGCATCCCCGGCTGTGAAGAGTTGATAAAACATTCTGAAACTGAACTTGAGGCAAAAGTCGTTCTTAAAGTTGGGCCTGTTAAGGCCAAGTTCAGTGGTGAGGTTAAACTTGACACTGCAGGCGCGCCGAACTCGTTTTCCTTAACAGGTCAAGGCAATGGTGGGGCCGCGGGGCACGCTAAAGGCGGAGCGGAAGTCACACTGACTGCTGATGGGCCGAATACGACAATCTTGAGTTATGATGCCAAGGCGGCGATCGGTGGTAAACTGGCCCAACTTGGCAGTCGTCTAATCCAGAGCACCGCAAAAAAGCTGGCAGCAAAGTTCTTCAAATCTTTTGCCGACGTAGTGAATGAGGATGCCGAAGCCTGAAGAGCACACTTTTACAGATTAATTATTTGGAATTATATTTAAGTGGACCTGAGCTTGCGAAAGGATCTGCGACAAATGCTTTGATTGTGGTCACGCCAGATCAAATTTGTCTGATTGCGATGATGCAGGAATTGGCTTCAAAAGTGGTAATTCAATCTCGGTCTTTCGACAGCCCCCTCAGGTAGCCGTTAACAGTCTTCGCATTTATTGGGTGGCGTAGCTAAGGCGTCATTAAGATTGTAGCATAATACTGCCTAGCTCTATTCAAGCGTTTTGATCAAGTTCGGCAAACGTGACCCTTGCAGCATCATGTGATCGCGCATCAACGCATTTGTGGCAAGGCCGTCTCCAGTGATTATAGCTTCGCATATCTCGCAATGCTCAGCGAATGATTTTTGGAGGCGCCCAACCACCTTACATGGCATTAATTGGTAGACATTAATACGCGACTGGATCTGATCTAACTGCCGAACTAACCATGCATTTCCGCTCGCTTTGTGGATAGCTGTGTGGAATTCCAAATTCGCTTTTGCATCCTCGTCGATCACCGCTGTCTACAGCCGTTAAAAAGCGTGCCCCAAGTCTTTTGGGGCACGAAACGCGCAGCAAAAAGATGTTAAAAACAAAATGGTCATCTCATGTTAAACGAGGTCCAAGGAAGCAGGGGCTTGGACTCGTATGCAAAACTGAACGACTTTTCGTTTGGCGTCGCCTAACGTGTTTTAATCTCAGTTTGCTTGTGGTGATGCTCTATCTCTGATTGTCATTGCCAAAAATCGAAATGCTCTTGTTTGATTGGTTGGTGGGGTTGCTGAAAAGCGCTTCAAGTAGATTAACAATTAAGCATGATACACTGAAATTAATAGATAATTCATAATTAGACGAAGTATCAGGATGTTTGGGTCATCTACCTTTCCGCATCTCAATGTTTTGCGTTACTATTTTCCGCGAAGGAAAATGCTCCCTGGAACCCGACCAAGCACATGATATAGAATTATTGGGAAAATAACTCCGGCTATCACTCCCGCGAAGATCATAAGCGGGATATTTTCAAAGCCCATCGCGACAAGAATACGCCGTGTTCCAGATGTCCCCAAGATATGCCAAAGGAAAATGAAAAATGTGTAGGGCGCAATCCAAGAAAGAAGACGCAAATGATGTGCAAACGTTGCGCATATAGTAATTAAGGAAATCGACATGAAGAAATTTGAAATGAGTTGCAAAGGAATTGAGTCAAATTCAAATAACACACTCATCGATGCGGCGATAAATGCCAAAGCCACAACGAAATCCATCCGTGCGTGGAGCCAACCTGCGTGCTTGGCATAATAGTACCCGCAAGTAAAAAATGGCATCAAACTCAAAGCTTGGTTTATGGCCCAAACATTGGGGGTGAAATTGTAAGGTATGATCAGCAGCAAAAATGCCAGTGGGATTAATATAAGGTCCGCCATTTCTGAAAGATATCGACGCACAATGTAAGTCCCGCTCATCATTAGGCACAAAGCCATTACAAACCAGAAATGCGCGTAAGGAAGATACAATAACTTTAAGAATTGTACCGGCGAGTTAAAAGAAAACTTGGTGTCCATGAATTCGGAGGCAAGAGTGAAAATTACCATCGCAAACAGCGTGGGAGCCAATAGACGATTGAGAAGGGTGGATACATATTGCTGCGGGCCCCTATTCACGGCTCCCATTGCATGGAACGCATAGCCTGACAAAAGCGCAAATAAAGGCATCCGTAGTGGGGCGAGTACCGCGTTGATAGTATGCCAATTCGAAGCATTCCCTAAATTCAAACCCCCTCCCTCAGTCTTGAGCCCCACAGTGTGGAGTAAGATTACAAATAAACAGCATAAAGCACGTGCTGCACCGTGATCAGGACTTAGTAAGGATCTTTTGACAGCACGCTGCGGCAACTTTCCCGCAAGTTCTGATAAGTCTAGTAAATGCCAGTTTTCGAACGGTTCAATTCCGGCTTCCTCCAAAGCCATCTCAAGATCAACAAAGTCATTGGATGTTCCACCAAGGTGTTGAAACGTAGTTTTTTCGGTGACCAAGGAGCCGGGGAACTGACGTCGAAAAATTGATGTCACACGATCAAGATTTGTAGAGCGCTTTATTTTTTTTTGATGGCCCTTCAAATAATCACGGTTGCTGGCTTCGAGTAGCACTTTTGCCGCCTTTATATCGGGCTTGCCGTGTTGATTAATTGGCAGGGCAGCAACACGCACTTCTTTGATGAAACCAGATGGAACTGACAGCCAGTTAGCAACAGTTGACGCGACACCCTCGTCCCCAGTGTGCAAAAGTTCCAGAGCGTCGTCACAACCTGCCGCGATACAATCTACTCCTTCGTTACGCAGCCAATCTTCGACTTCATCAAGGCTCACACGTTTGCCAGAAAGTTTCAGAAATCGTGCAGAACGGCCGGTGAAGTAAAACAACCCATTCTCATCAAAATAGCCCATATCACCAGTTTTAAGCTGTTTTGGTCCTGATGCTTTTCTAAGGTCGTCAATTGATGTCGCATAGCCCATCATGACGTTTGGACCCTCATAAACCAACTCACCCACTTTGAGTGTATTCAATTTTTTTCCGTTTGCTCCCGATACCCAGAGTTTACCGCCAGGGATGGCTACACCAATCGAGTCTGGGTTATCGGCTGCAAGATGTGGGGGTAAATATGCAATTCGTGGGGATGCTTCAGTTTGGCCGTACATAGCGAAGAAGCTCCACCCATAACGATCTCCCGCGCTGCACCATCGCTGAACTTCCGCGGCATCGAATTTTCCGCCGGCCTGTGTCACATATCGTAAAAGGCTCCTTTTGCGAAATAACTGGCCACTTCGCTCTAGAAGTCGAAAACTCTGTGGAACTCCGGCAAAACTGGTGCAATTATTTTTTTCAAAAGACTCCCAAAAAGCATTTGAGAGAATTGGAGTATCAATTAATAAAATTGAAGCACCCACCGCCAGATAACTGTGAAGGATCGACAACCCATACGAGTAGTTCAAAGGAAGAGATGTTGGAGCGCAATCACCTGGTCCCAAATTCAAGTACTTTGCAATAGAAATAGAATTTGATGCTAGATTGTTTGCTGACAAACGGACAAATTTCCTTGCACCGGTAGAGCCCGATGTCGATAGGAGGAGCCTTAGCTCGGGATGAATCAAGTGTCCTGTATGCCTCTGATCTGAAACAACTTCTCCAATAGATTTTTCGAACCGATATAAACAAGGCAGGTTTCTGGAAACTCCATTGCCCTGGTCCGATGGCGGTTCAAGAACAACTGGGCAGCCATATTTTAGTGCTGCAAGATATGTCGCAATGAAATTTACGCTTGGTTCAGCCTGAAGCTCACAAAGCCCACGACCGGAACTGAACTGCAAACCAACAAGATCCCGTCGCGCCTGTAGTTCTCCATATGTAACTATTTGGCCGGTCGAGGATACGCGCAAAGCGGGAGAGTTGTGCGATGAGGATTTTAAATCCCAAAAATTTGTTTGAAGTGCAGTTGAAGCCTCGAAATTCCCATTAAAGTTTTGCACTTTTTGGTTCCAAATAGATGATTAGTTCACGAAATATTAATTACTATTTGCCATGATACATCTGGAATTATGGCAAAAAAATGTAGTTCAGACTTAAAATCTTTGGAGTTAATCGAAAATTTCTTCGAACTTTGAGATTGAACGAAAACATATGTAATTAATCTTGCGATGGCTATTTTTCGAAATTTATAGGTGGTTCGCTTGCAAAGTTTTGTGACCGTTGGCATGCAGAAGTTCAATAAATTGCTTAAAATATTGCCAATTTGTCATTTTTTGACAAACTCAGTTTTTTTGACGCTTGTTTGATTTCTGAAAGTCGTAAAAAGAAGCTTGATTGAGGGCGTGGTGACTTTTTCAGATTGGCCTGACTAGACTTTGCTTGACAATATTTACTATGCAGGCAGTTAAGTGTGCATAAGGGCGGGGCTGACACTTTCCCTCTTGTTTTGATCTAAATTCTATTATTGCGCAAACTACGTAGAATTTTTGCCGAAAGCTTACAATGTTAGATCCTTATGCACGTAAATTGGTAAATCCATTGCTGAATTTGGCCGGGAGGTTTTTAGTTGCTCATAGCGTTTCAGCTAATGCCATGACTTTTGCTGGCCTTTTAACTGGAATTTTTGCATCCCTATGTGTTGGTTTTGGTGTGCCATTGTTGGGGTTGTTGTTTGTTATGATAAACCGGATCGCTGATGGTCTGGATGGAGCGATAGCGCGTGCGTCTGATAAAACTGATTTTGGCGGTTATCTCGATATATGCGCAGATTTCTTGTTTTATTGCGCAATTCCAGCAGGATTTGTTTTCGCCGATCCAGCAAAAAATGGCGCCGTTGGTGCGTTTTTGCTCGTGGCAATATGCTTTAATGGTGTCAGCTTTTTGGGCTTTGCCATCTTAGCAGAAAAAAATCACCTAATTGATCAAGATCAAGATAGTAAAGTGATGTATTATTCGAATGGAATTTTGGGGGGATCTGAGACGATAATCTTCTTCGTGTTAATTTGCCTCTTACCTGTTCATTTCACCACTTTGTCTTTTCTATTCGGCGCGCTGTGCTTTGTGACCGCCATTTTACGCATAGCTGAAGCAAGGAGGACGTTTACCAGCCTGTAAGTTTCCTCGCTTGAAGGTAAGCTGAACAGGAATATTTTTAATTCATATGATCCGAGCTGGAGGTTTAGCCGTAACCTTCACAACGTTTCTTCTCCCTTGGAAAGCGTTTTAACTGATNNCAGCCAGGCCTCCGGGTCTGGCTTTTTTTTGTGTTAAACCTTTAGGTTTTCACGATGCATTTTTAAAAATGTGTCCACCTCTACTTAATTTTTAAAAGCCAAGAGCTGTAAACCGTTGAATCATGCAAAATAACAATAAGTCGTAATAAAAAGCCCACTTTCTCGAGATCGGTTTGAATTACAAAATACCTTTTGTTACCGCGCTTAATGATCTTGCGGATTGCTACTTCGCAAAAGCGACGCATAATAAAGGAAGTCAGGGAGGCACACTTTTAGGTTAAGGCCTCCCTAAAAGTTACAAACTCTGATGGTCAACAATCGTGGTTTTGTAGCTTTGGTTTCACATTGATACGGCCGCAAAAATATTTTTGGGGAGTTTGCAGTGTCAAATAGATTTAGAGGTTTTGTATGAACACGCTTTATATTTCGGGTGCGGGCGTAAGCGCGGAGAGTGGTATCCCAACCTTTAGGGGAAGAGATGGATTTTGGTCGATTGGAAGTGCTAATTACACGCCCCAAGAGATGGCAACCCGAACAATGTATATGAACCACCCCGACGAATTCCTTCTCTGGTATTTTCGTCGGTTTGCCTCTTTCCGGCATATTAAACCCAACAATGTCCACCATTGGTTAGCTAACAAAAAGCTCATCACTCAAAATATTGATGGTTTAGACGGAAAGGCCGGCAACGTTGGATATATTCCAATCCATGGCCGTTTAGACAAAGTAACATTTCTTCACCAGCAAGGTGAGAATTCAGATTTTTTGGACGCGCCGTGGGAGGACGTCGTCGCCGACTGTACTGATCTTGGGAATGATACTGTGTTAAAATCAGTGCTCTTGGACGCTTTTAGAGTACCCAAAGCAACGATGATTCCAGAAATAGGGTTCTCACTCAAACCTTTCGTACTCCTGTTCGACGAGTATTACACTGACCTTTATCGGATGTCTCAAGCTGAAGAATGGATGCGCGATGCAGATTGTTTTGTGTTTATGGGAACGTCGTTTAGCGTCAATATCACCAATATCGCACTTCGCTATGCGTTGACTTCTGGGGCTAAAATTGAGGTGGTGGATCCCAAACCTGTTGATGTTGGTATAGAAGGCGTAGTTTATCACGAGATGATGGCTCACGAGTATATTTTAAATAATGAAATGCCAATGCATACGAGTTCAAATAGAATAATTTGAAAATGAGTTTTTCTGAATTTTCCAAAATATGAAAAAGTTGGTGGTGAGGAAAGAAATAAAAAACTTCATTTAAAAGTTTGTTAAAGGCATGGAACGCACTGTAAGCGGATGGCACCTAACTGACAAAAAAATTAGAGGAGTGCTAGATGTTTTGCAGGTGCAAGATACTTTGGCCAAACTGCGTGGCTACAGATTAGTCGAGGTTCCTTCCCAAAAACTGTCGATAGACGTTAAAGAACCTTTAAAGACGAGACTTGCTGGTCCTATCGGGTGCGCCAAATTTCGAGTAGGAGCAAAGCTGTGGCGTGATGTAAGAAATTTCAAAATTGCAAGTGCATACAATCACATAAAGCACTCATTAGGTGCTGTTTTTCATACTTAAACACGCCAAAGGTTAAACCTTATCAATTCAGACGTTAAAGCACCGCTTCCGTCGAAGATCACTTTTTTTATCTGAAATCAAAGACTAAATTAAGCCTTTTGCCGACCGGTGGGATTACCATCTTTACCGTTAAGGCCAAAACGACTTTCGCACAGATGATGTCCATTTTCATTTCAACGAGCAACACTGAGACGATGACGGGAGATAATTTCAAGAGCCCCAAGGTCTGACGCTTGCAACATTGCCATCGTGCAGCATAATTATAAAAAATCAGACGGGCTGAGTTCCTCGCAATTTAGGCAGCTTTTGATACTATAATATTTTACTGCAGACATCTGAAAGGTGAGGCCTTTATGCGTATTCTTTATGATCCGGCGCCGCGCAAGACTTCCGAAATTTTTACACCGGATAGCAAGACCCAATTTTTCGCCGATCACGATGTGGTCGAGGTCAACCCAAGCTGCAGAGAAGCTGTTTATTCTGAGCATTTACCGAAAACGGAAATCTTGATTAGTCAACAGCCGATGGAAAAAGCTCAGATAGACGCGGCTGAAAATCTTCGTGCAATTTTCAACGTTGAGACAAATTTCCTGCCTAATATTGATTATGATGCGTGTTTCGAACGTGGAGTACATGTTCTCACACCGGCTTCGGTATTTGCGGTTCCCGTTGCAGAAATGGGTTTGGGGCTAGCGCTTTCTCTTTTGCGAGATATCCACGGCGCACACACTGATTTTCTTTCTGGACATGAGGTTTATGGCCTAGACGGCAATGGACAGGCCAAGTTGCTGAGTGACAGCAGTATTGGTTTGATTGGCTTTGGGGATCTAGGACGTGCACTTCAACGTCTGCTTACGCCATTTGGGGCGCAAACCCGTGTTTTTGATCCATGGCTGCCGGCAGACTACTTGCGCCGTCAAGGGGTTGAGCCTGCATCTTTAAACGACGTTTTAGGTCAAAGTTCAGTTGTTTTTGTGACGGCCGCTGTTACAGCGGAGAACGAAAAGCTACTCGACCGGAAATCGCTAGCAGTCATGCCGGACGGTGCAAATTTAGTGTTGCTAAGCCGCGCTGCTTTGGCTGATTTTGATGCTCTTTCCTACGAGGCTCAATCCGGGCGACTGCGTATTGCGACTGATGTATTCCCAACAGAACCTGTTGCCAAGGACGATCCTATCCGAAAAACGCGTGGCATCCTATTCTCACCGCACCGGGCTGGGGCACTACACTCTGCACTGACGCAAATTGGTGCACTTGTATTGGAGGATATTGGTCAGATTGCCCGCAATCTTCCGCCAGTTTCCTGCCGGCGTGCAGAAAGGGAAACAGTTCAAAGGCTTCGAAGCAAGCCAATTGAAGTATCTTGACAGCATTGCGATTTTATAAAAACACCTAGATGTTAACAGTCCTAGCGAACATCTTATCTCTTTGATTAGCATTTGGGAGTATTTTGGGGTCCTGAATAAAGTTAACTAGTTCTGCGATTCTAGGTCACAATGGCTGCAAGTTTTAACCGAGTGTTTTTTCTAGTAATTCCATTCAACCAAATTGATGCCGCAAAACCTAAATGGATTACTAGGGATCTAATAAATATCCCAACAATTGAGTTCTGATCCAAATTCTCAAGGAGCAAAGACCTAGGATTTCGTTGCCCATCTTACCGTTTTAATAGTGCTTAGTTCGCGAAAAGTGCAGTGATAAAAACGGCTCAAGTAGGCTTGCACCTGCAATCAAGATAACTCCGGTTATCTCGCGAACTCCAAAGGGTTCTCCTGCCAGCAACGCCACTGATATCGCTCCAACGACTATTTCCGTCATGAATAAAAGTCCGACTATTCCCGGGCTGAGAAATTTTGGACCCCACAGCGATGCATAGGTACCGGGTAACACAAGAAGGGCCATGAAAATTATCAGTAATGGCAGCGCGGGTAATACCTTCTCGATACTTGGGATATGCTCCGGGGCTATCAAAAAAGCTGCAACAGCAGAGAAAATCAAAGACCATTGAAAGAAGCCAACTGTCAATTCTATGGCTGAATGGCTTTTGATCATTCGAATGCGGACCATTGCAATAGCCCAGAGAAAGCCAGACCCAAGTCCAAGCCAATCACCGATGTTTTGTGGGACTGGAAATTGCGCACCCAACCCAAATATGGTCAACATGCCAGTCACGGCGAGCACCATTGAGGCAACGCGGGTTGGTGTGATAGCATCGTTGAGAAAAAAACGTGCCAATATAGTTGCCCAAACTGGAGTCAGATAGAATAGCAACATGGCGCGCACGACTTCAGTATAGACGATTGAGGTCGAATAAAGAAGTAACGCGCCACCCGAAAGCATTGCAGTTATTTGCAGCTGTATTCCGCCACTCATTACCTTTTGCCATCGCCAAAGGTTAATTGGCAGAAGGCAAACCGTCGGGATGAGAAAGTAAACCGCAGTGATCCAAAGTTCGTGCAGGCCGGCGTCTTCAAGAGCGCGTAGGGGAATCCAAAAGAGACCCCAGACAGCACCGGCATAAAGGCAGGCCAATTTGGCCCTGAATTCG
>ENA-UZWZ01019148-UZWZ01019148.1-metagenome-genome-assembly--contig:-Day-4-25m-contig-19148_pt1 | contig 12346 bp, 6 predicted proteins | sample MGYA00260346_ERZ794906 | MGnify/ENA metagenome assembly ERZ794906 | reverse complement strand
CAAGTCTCAGCGAAGGATGGCAATGCTGCGTCGATGCCTTTTCTCTCACTTAATCCATTGTCGGTATCCTTATTGGCGCGACATGCTTTGCATTTATTCTTCGTGAGTTGGGTGGTGATAAGCTCATTCAATACGGATTAGAAAGCTTGCCCTTTGGTCCGTATGGTGTTGTTGCAGTCGTCTTAGGCATCATTTTTTTCTTGGGTTTCTTTCTCGACTGGATCGAGATCACGATTATTGTTTTACCTCTGGTTGTGTCGACTATTGCAACAATGGATTTTCAGTTTGTTGACCCGATACTCTATGAGCGACATGAAGATTTTGTCACGGCTCGCACGGTGGCGAATACGGTTTGGTTTTGTATCTTGATGGCAGTGTGTCTTCAGACTTCTTTTCTCACACCACCGGTTGGGTTTGCGATTTTCTATTTAAAGAGTGTCACACCACAAGAAGTTGAACTGAAGGATATTTATCAAGGTGTTGTGCCGTTTGTAATGCTTCAACTTGTAGGATTGACACTTATTTTTTTCTTTGGGAAGTATTTTGTGCTCTGGTTGCCACACTATATATATGGTTGATGAATATATGTGCTTGAGTAATGAAGGTTCGATTGGCTATGTATAAGCATCACATATTATTATGAAGAGAAGCTGTAATTTCACGTGCTAATTTCTGTTCAATAAAAAATGAACCGATTGCAATTACAAAACACCAGACTGAGAATCCGACGCACTGTGCTGTAAAGTCGACTCCCGAATCGATCAGGAGTCCGGTAAGACCAGGACCAATGGCTGTAGAAAAAACCATGATCGTAGTTGTGAGAGAACGTATTGAGCCGAGATGTTGAGTGCCATAAAGTGCAGGCAATACGGCACCCCAAAGAGCACTTGACATGCCCATTGTGACTCCCATTGAACCGAGTGCAATGTACCAAGCCATTACGCTCGTCGCTTGACTAATGAGGGCCATACCAAAACCGATTGGTAGTAATAAAAATGGTATGAGTCGATAGCCTCCAAACCGATCGACAGCCCATCCAGCCCAGAATGATGCCAGCACACCAGACAGTGCAAAGCATGTAAATCCGGGTGACATTGCAACAAGATTCCATTGTTTTATTTCAGCAAGATGAGTCTGGTTAAAGAACAATACGGTGCCCATCAGACCAGGCGTGAGAAGTGTCGGCAGGAGTGCGGGAAGGAGCCAGTGACGAAGAGCCTCTTTACGGACCCAGTGCCGTCCCTGAAGTCCAGACAGCACATCATGTTCGGTTTGTTGTGCAGGAACCCGATTCGTTCGGAGAAGTACCGCTGTAAGTGGCATGAAGATGAGCATCAAAAAAGAAGCGACACAGAGCCACAAGGCTCGCCATCCAAATGTTTGAATAACGATAATTGCTGGTGCCGCAAACAAAATCTCACTTGCGGGATATCCAAGATTTGCCAGTGCAACCGCTCGGCCTCGATGATTTACAAACCATCGACCAAGAGTGGTCATTGCAATGTGTCCAAACATGCCCTGTCCACAGAATCGAAGTAAAAATAATGAACCACCTAGAATCCATGTAGATCGACCACATGCCATGCCAATAGCAGCGAGTGTGAATAAACAAGCTGTTGCTAACGTTACAATTCGAGGTGGTACACGATCTACAATCGAGCCCTGCCAAAACATGATTACTGCTGAAGCAAGAGTTGCGAGAGTATAGATGCCACCCCAGCCGCCGTCAGAGAGACGAAACTGTTCTTTTATCGATGATGAGCAGAGGGAGATAAACCACGTCTGCCCACCAGTAGATGCAAACGTGAGAAGGAACCCTACGGAGAGCCAACGAATATTCTGGATTAAAAAGTGAATCATAAAAATTTGGAGTTCTTGAAAGAGTATCCGAACACCTTCTGGTATTGAATACAATGGGAACTCGTATCATGCGTTTTTATGATAGAACGTCCAGTACTATCGTATGGCAGCAAAGTCTTGTGGCAGTTAAGCGATTTGCCAGCGGATCATCGAGAGACAGTTTAATAGATGTCAAAACACAAATATTTCTATCAGATCTCTCCTGGGCCTCGTACAGTTCTCTATGGCTGGAGTTGCAGAAGAACGTCTTTTTGAACTTTTAGAAAATAAAACTGGTGGTGTTACATGCAGGTGATCGAATGAAACTTCGGTATTAATTACTTTTTCGTGAAATCAATAGAACAGATTTTAAGCGAAGATTGTTCTAGTGCGTTTTCTCATAAAAAGTTGCTAAGCCTGGGCAACTGAGTGTGTACAAAAAATTTTATGAAAGAATATCGTTCACAACATGCCCATGCACGTCAGTAAGACGATATCGACGACCTTGGAATTTATAGGTCAGTCGTTCATGGTCGATTCCGAGTAAGTGAAGAAGTGTTGCATGGAAATCATGTATGTGCACACCTTCTTCTTGAATGTTGTATCCATAATCACATGTTTTTCCGTAACTGATGCCGGGCCGAATACCACCGCCAGCCATCCATGATGTGAAGCAACGGGGGTGGTGGTCACGGCCAAAGTCAGCACCAGGTTTATATAACCCTTGGCAGTAGTTGGTTCGGCCGAATTCACCGCCCCAGATCACAAGCGTATCATCGAGCATGCCGCGTTCAGCAAGATCTTGAACAAGTGCAGCAGTTGGCTGATCAGTTTCTTTGCACTGCTTCTTTAAACCGCGTCGCAGTCCGCCGTGATGATCCCATCCTTGATGATACAGTTGAATAAACCGCACACCTCGTTCCGCGAGTCTTCGTGCAAGAAGACAATTTGCAGCAAAACTTCCAGCATCTGTTGCGTCAGGTCCATAACGCTCAAGAACATGTTTTGGTTCGTCACTCAAATCAGTAGCATCTGGAACACTCGCCTGCATTCGGTAGGCCATTTCATAGTGGGCAATTCGCTCTGTGATTTCACTATCAGGCGTTTCACTGAATTGATGCTCATGTAAGCGTCGCAGGCCATCAAGCATAAGTCGGCGACTATCTGAAGAGATTCCTGGTGGATTATTTATGTAGAGTACAGGGTCACTTCCAGAACGAAAGCGTACCGCTTGATGTCGTGATGGAAGGAAACCCGATCCCCAAAGATGGCTTTGTAAGGGCTGGCCTCCCTTGTTCTTAGTAAGCAAAACAACAAACGCTGGAAGTTCATCAGTGATGCTACCAAGTCCGTAGTCAAGCCATGCGCCAATACTTGGTCGACCAGGGATTTGGGATCCACTTTGCATGAAACAAACACCGGGGCCGTGATTAATACTTTCTGTATGCATGGCTTTGATGAAACACAGCCGATCAGCAATTGCAGCGGTGTGCGGTAACAATTCACTGAGCGTTGCTGCGCTTTGACCATGCTTTGAAAATTTGAAAGGCGAACCAACCAGTGGGATTGAACTTTGGTTTCCACTCATACCAGTCAGTCGCTGTCCACTCCGTACACTTTCAGGAAGTTGCTGACCTGTGTGTTTGACAAGAGCTGGCTTGTCATCAAATAAATCAAGCTGAGAAGGCCCACCGGACTGGAAGAGATAAATGACACGTTTTGCTTTAGGGGCATGATGCAGATGCTGTAAAACGCCGTTTCCGCTGTCGGCTTGCACGTCCTTGCACAGCATTTCGTTGAGTGCAATACCACCCAGACCCATCCCAAATGTATTGAGCCAGCTTCTTCGATTGATTGTATAGTCAGGAATATGGAATTGATCACTCATCGCTTCACCACACTTTCATCGTGTGCATACAAGCCAGCCAGAACTGCAGAGAGAGCAGCTACATCAATCTCACTAAGATTTTCATTGTTTAATTTCTGTCCGACGGCAAGGAGTTTCTTTGCATCTTCCGGATGCGATTCATACCAGGACCTCTGGTCTTCTACCATCTGGACAAGTATTTTTTGTTCATCGTTGTCGGGATGTCGGCTTGTCAGAAGATAAAATGCATGCTCAATTGCCACGGATGAATCATTCGAATACGTATGCAAAACATGCTCAGCAAGCACGCGGGATGCTTCAACAAACTGTGTGCCATTGAGCAGAACAAGGGCGTGAAGTGGTGTGTTCGTCGTATCGCGTTTTGCTGTACAGACGACCCTATTCGGAAGGTCAAAAGCCTCCAGCACGGGAGCTGGGCCACTTCTTCGCCAATATGTGTAAATACTTCGGCGGTACAGTGATGCCCCAGAGTCGATTTTTTCGGGCTTGAATGATTCTGCAATATCGTATGGCCTCACCGGGGGCCCACCCCGTGTTTCATCCAAGAGGCCGCTTGCTGAAAGTGCAGCATCACGAATCATCTCAGCTGAAAGTCGGTGCCGCGGGCCTCTTGCGAGCCAATTATTTGTAGGATCATCTACCATTGTTTTGCCATCAGCCAGACTTCTTTGCTGATATGTGTCTGAAGTCATGATGAATCTCAAGAGTGATTTGACATCCCATGAAAACCCACCCTGATTCTTTGGGTGCGAGAATTTCCATGCCAGAAGGTCAAGAAGTTCGGGGTATTCAGGCTGCATCGCCTGGCTTCCAAAGTCTTCTGCACTACGTACGAGTCCCTGGCCAAAGAGTGCCTGCCAAAAGCGGTTGACGGTCACTCGAGCGAGGAGAGGATGGTCAGGGTTAAGAAGCCAGCGGGCTAAACCGAGACGATTACGAGGCAGTCCAGAAGGAAATGAAGGAAGAATCTTTGGAGTAGTTGCCTGGACAGGTTCAGCTCGCTTGTCGTACTCGCCTCGAGTGAGAATATAGGCTTGCTTGGGTTGAGGACTTTCCCGCATCACCATTATCTCGGTGCTTTTTTCAACGAGGTCCTCACGTGTCCGATAGAGATCCCTTAGATTCTTTTGATATTGCAGGACATTTTTATCGTTGCTTGTCAGGTAGTCGGTGATTCTATGAAAATCTGTTCCTGATTGAATGGTCGCTGTCAACGTTCCGGGTTTATAGCATTCCTGAATTTCCAGAGATGAAAGCTCTCGATTGAAGATCCGAAACTCATCTACAGAACCATTCTTGAATCCATGGTCCCGCATTCGCTCCCCGATTGTTATTGTATTTCCACCACCACCCAAAATTGTACGCGTAAGATTGTCCTGAATTACTTTTGTTTTTGTTTGGTGGCCATCAAGAGAAATAGTCAATCCGTCTGCCAAACCGGTTCCATCACTGCACACAACAATATGTATCCAGCGATTGATTGGCACTTTTTCAATCGTCCGAATACTTGCAGCATCACCAGGCCAGAAATGAATCAATGACCAGCGTAGGTGGTCTTGATCAATGATGAGTTCGTACCCACGGCCCCCCGCATCAGTCCATGCTTTTGAACGATGGAATATTACGGCGCGGTTAGAGGAAGAAGGAATTTTGATCCAGCATGATATTGAAAATGGATCATACTGACTAAAGTTACCAACCGGAGTTGTGACTGGGTGATCACCAGTCAGTTGAATCGCTTGTCCAGTGTGGCCGTCTACGAGCGTGTTGTCTGGCGGTGATGTTGCGGAATATTTCTGTTGATGATCAGTTGTTGGAGTATCTTTTTTTTGCTCGGAAGCTGGTATTTTAGAGGCATTTGTTTCACTGCTCTTTATTTTATGTATCAAAGATGGGAAGTGCCCATTTTTTAACCGTGAGTCAAAAGAGTAGTAAGCAATTTCTCCACGAATTGTGTTGTCGTTTAAATTGTAGTCACCCGGCGGTGAAGTATCACCGGAGAGCCAAAGATATGTTTTCTCTCGTGTTTCTTTTTTGAGCCGTTTAAGACTACGTTGTTTCTGATGAATTTCTAAAGTTACACGATCGATCTTTTCTTGAAGTTTGCTATTGGTCAGTTGCAGTTTTGGTGTTGGCGTAGCATCCGTGAAGAAAGAGTGAAGTCCGGCCTCTTCGATATCATCAAAGAAAGCAAAGAGCGAGTAAAAATCTTTTTGAGATAATGGATCAAACTTATGATCATGGCATCGGCAGCATTCAAGCGTAAGGCCTAGAAATGCAGTTCCAAATGTGGTCACCCTGTCATTCACATAGCGAACTCGATACTCCTCTGGAACTGATCCACCCTCATTCTCTTGCTGATGCAACCTATTAAAAGCTGTCGCTACAATCTGATCATTGGATGCATTCGGTAGGAGGTCACCTGCTAGTTGCCAGAGTACAAAACGATCCCATGACATGTTCTGATTAAAGGACTCGATGACCCAATCTCGCCAAGGCCACATAGTCGGTCGTGGTTTATCTCTTTGAAAGCCATAGCTGTCTGCGTAGCGGGCAATATCTAACCAATCAATTGCCATTCTTTCGCCATAACGAGGGCTCTGAAGGAGTCGATCAAGTAGCTGCGCATACGCATCTGCTGAAGAATTATTTTGAAATGACTCGATTTCTGCTGGTGTAGGTGGAAGTCCAGTGAGATCAAAACTCGCTCGTCGTATAAGCGTTGCGCGGCCCGCTTTCCGCTGAAGATGAAGGCCGCGTTCCGTGAGGTGGCGAGAAATGATGTCGTCGATTTGATGGCTGCCTGTAGGAGGTAGCTTTGGCTTTTCAGGAGCAACGAAGGCCCAGTGTGATTCATAGGTGGCCCCATCAGTAATCCACTTCCTGAGAAGTTTGATATCACTGGCCGATAGTCGCCCGAGCTTGGCTGAGGGCGGTGGCATGACAAGATCAGCATCATCAGATGTGGTCCGGGCAATAATTTCGCTTTTATTCGCGTTGTGAGGGACGACGGCGTGTGTTCCGCTATCAAGCAATGCAGTTGCACCAACTGGCTGATCAAGTCGAAGCCCAGCCTCACGATTCACCTCATCCGGACCATGGCATGCAAAACAATGCTCTGAAAGTATTGGTCGAATGTGTTGATTAAATGTGATTGTATTTTGTGAAGAAGTTTCTTCCTGCGAGGGTATGTCCTCTGCATAGGTGCATGCTGTAAGCAGAAATGTTGTTATGGCAATTTGATGAGCACAATGTACAAAAAGACTTCGTAACCAGATGGTGTCATGACGGTTATTGTGCCGTTGATACAGGGTCATAAAAAAATTTTTGGGAACCATATTCGAATCCTTTAGGATCACGTTTTGTTTGGTTCCCGCATTGCCGATTAATGATGATAAAATCAAATAATCGCGGACTTAAAAAGTCGATCAGCGGGGAGCTCTTGTGAATAATTGCGTGTGACTAGGAGTACATTCAATATATCGCTTCGCAACTGTTTTGTCTTACAGAAAACCTGTCTTTTTAGAAGATTTTGAGGCTGAAAAAAGACTTCTCAACGAATCGTATTGAGCTAGTAGGTAGACTGGAATTGAAAGAAACACATGTTTTATGAAGTTATGAAAGATAGATCGGCATGAAATCTCAGAAAGCGTTTTTCGGCATCACATTGTTTTGTACATACGCAGCTTTTGTATGTGTGCTTCTTGGGTCGTCGTTTGTATGCGGTCAGGTAAAGACGCGTGGAGCAGGAAACTTTGAGTCCTGGGACATCAATAAAGATGGTGCGTTAACACGAGAAGAAGTTCCTCCTGGTCCTCGACGGATGTTTGACCGTATTGATACAAATGGAGATGGAAAAGTAACGTTAGATGAGCATCGAGCGGGTGGTCACCAACCGGAAGAGACACCACGTATTGCCAAAAGTAAGAAACTGGATGTTCGTCGGTTTACCATTCGGCAGTCGTGGGCACAGGAGCCGACAGGTTTTGAACGAGAGTATCTTATTCGTCCACCGAAGAAAGCAGTGCGATCCAGTCCAATAACCATACTTTTTCATGGAAATGGTGGATCTGCAGAACCAATGATCCGCAATTGGGACAAAACACTACCGCATCATATTCTTGTTTCAGCACAGGGATACGAGCGGAGTTGGAATGTGACAAAAGAGCGATCAAAGGCTCCGGATGTAAACTTCGTAGAAATGATGCTCCGGGATATAGTGAGTCGTTATCCACAAGCAGACGAGTCTAATGTATCGCTTATTGGATCCTCAAATGGCGCCGGCATGGTGTACCGGCTGCTCATCGAATTAGATGATACGTTCAGTGTTCAAAATGCAATTGCATTTGTTTCATCGATGACAGTCAGTCAATACAACAATGAACAATTTTGGAAACGGACAGATGAGACCACAAGCAACTATGATCAGCCAGTCGAGCCGTCAGGAAAGCGACGTATCATAACGATTCATGGGTCTGGAGATTCGGTTGTACCCTACTGCGGAGGGCGGGGGCCTGGCGGTATTCATCTGTCGGCCCAGGACACAGCATACGCATGGGCAACTACTCAAGGATATCGTGGAGATCAAAGACCGGACACTGAAGGAAAGCCCTGTGGAGAGAAGCTGCTTATGTATGACTATCCACAGAGTGGAGTAACGCACATTAAGGTGATTGATGGAGGGCATGGTTTGGGCCCTGCGGCTGCGCCCCTTAAGCCGCTACTTATGAAGATGCTTGACTGGTCAGGGAATTCATAAATAGGCAGCATTGTCTTCAATCTGCTTACCCATTGACCTATTTCTCGCCATCATCGCACCCATTGGTGTGTATCAGTTGTGCGGATTAAAGAAGGCTTGTAAGTCTTTCTGACCGACATGCTTTCCTAATACCGATTGTTCCCGTAAGCGAAAAGGACAACCCAAACCATAAGACCCCAGTCAGGAGTATTTCATGCGACGCGCGTTTCTCATTGCTATCATCATGGCAACAATGTTTTTAGCCTCAAGTGGAGAGGCTTCTGCAGCTCGTTATTCTCGGCAGAGCCAATCTGTTGCGACGCGCCGTTTCCGACCCTTTGCGAAGCTCATCGAACTGGAGCGACGGAAAAATGAATGGCTGCGAAGCGTATTCTTCCGGCGCTAGCTGACCATGTGGGATCTTAGAGGAGTTCGCGTCATTTATTCCTGGCCGGGAGCATGTATTCAAAAACTCCCGGCCAGATTTCGATTCTCTCAATAGGAAGATATGGCAATTTTTCCTGCTGAACCAAGAGATAAAACCATTGAGTTGTGTTTTTCTATCGCACGAAAACGGCATAGATGGCTCTGCAGAATAATGGACATGACGGCGAAGGAAATATGATCCCTTCTGTATGCAGGAACGGTTTTCATAAAAAAGTATGTTCTCCAGCACGGACTGGGTATAAGATTTTTGTAGCCACGCAATTATGTAATAAACAGAGTCATTCTGTTTCAGTGATGGGTACCGATCGGTTCCTCAGTTTTTGCTCAAGCGAATGGTTTTGGTATGAATCGCAGACTTTTTCTCAGGCAAGCCGGTGTCAGTATTGGACTACCGTTTTTTCCATCATTGATATCAACACAGATGGCTGTCGGTAGCCAACAAGTGACGTCCGGATCTAAAAAGATGGTGTGCATTGGTAATATGCTTGGATTTCATCCGGCTGCTTTTTGGCCGTCTGAAAAACAGGCGGAAATTGAAGGAGGATTCACGACGCTCCGCGAATTTGAGTACGGCACAACAACGCAACCACTCAAAGACATAAGGGAACAGAGCACTCTTATTCAGGGGCTTGATCATGACACAAAAGGAGGACACTTCGGAATCCATTCTTTTCTGTCTGGTGTGAAGCAGAATGAAGCGAGTTCCATGATCAATGGCAATGTCACGATTGATCAGTTTGCGGCGGAGCATGTTGTTGGGCAAACACGGTTTCCTTCCCTTACGATCGGCAGCCTTGAAGGTATTCATGGAGGCTGTCAGCTTTCTTGGACAAAGACAGGTACTCGAGTACCGCCGATTCCCGGTCCAGAGCAATTGTTTGAAAAGCTTTTTGTTGACGCGACAGAGAACGATAAGAATTCTGTCTCAGATAGCTTTGCTCTTCAGAAATCAATATTAGACGTTGTCCGAGAACAGGCACATGATTTGGAGCGGTCTCTCAATCAGCGGGACAAGCACAAACTTGATGAGTACTTTACATCTGTTCGTGATGTTGAAAAAGGAATCGCACAAAGACGTCGCTGGATTGATGTTCCGAAGCCAGAAGCGATGATCACACAGCCACAGAATCGGAACATGGTTGAGGATCTTCCGTTGCTGTACGACTTAATCGTTATGGCGCTACAAACAAACACAACAAAAATTGCAACGCTTGAAATAGGTGGTGATTTTAATCCTGTAGATCTTGGAGTGCGAGGAGGGTACCACAGTCTTTCACACCATGGTCAGCTTCAGTCGCGAATTGATGCACTGATTACTTTGGAGACCTATCAGATTGAGCAGTTCGTTCGATTCGTTAAAAAGCTTGCGGTGACCCTTGATGATACAGGTCCGCTAATAAATACCACGACAGTTCTTTTCGGAAGTGGCATGGGGGACGCGAATTCGCATACCAATCGAAATCTTCCAATTATTTTGGCGGGAGGAGATTTTTCTCATGGAAGATTTCTTGCCTTTGGTACTAGGCACCCGGATCGACCTCCGTTAGCGAATCTTTTTGTGACGATGCTGCAAAAGTTTGGTGTTGAATCGGATTCTTTCGCGAAGAGCACTGGAACGTTACGGGGTCTTATGTAATGCAATTTCCGTGCGGTGGAAAGCTTGTCTTAGGCATCGGTTTTACCCTCTTTACACTTCTTGTGATTGAAGAGAATGCAGCAGCTGAACAAGTCGCAAAGATTGACGTATTTCTAAACCAGTATTGCATTACGTGTCACAACAGCATTGATCAAAGTGGTGATCGTAACTTTGAAAATATCAGGTTGTCTCAGACGGATGTTGAAACCCAGTTGCTGCTGCAAGAAGTCATCGATCAAATGACACTCGGTACGATGCCGCCTGAGGATGCAGAGCAGCCAACAGATGATGCACTGGTAACGGTGATCCGTTCACTCACAACGCGTCTCCAGTCCATGCGTCAACATACAGCAAGTACTGGTGGCAGGACAGTTTTACGCAGGCTGAGTCAACGTGAGTACCGGAATACTGTGAGTGACTTACTCGGGATCAATATGAATACATTTGATCCAACAGAAGCGTTTCCGCATGAATCTCTATCTCGTGGTTTTGATAATATTGGTGATCAACTTGTGACATCAGGATTTCTCCTGGAGCAATACCTTGAGGCTGCAGATAGTTCTGTTGAGAAAGCATTTCTTTCGGCACCATATCCAGAGCCGCAGACGTGGAGCGTTGATTCAAATTTTAAACAGCAGCCAGAATTAGATAGCGCGCATCGAGAGGCGTTCAATCAAAAATATATGGTTCTCTATGAACACCCCTTCAACGATAAGCCAGAGGGAGCATATGGAGCACTGAATGCATTTTCACAAGGTGTTCCGATTGATGGGTTGTATAGAGTACGTGTGCTGGCAAGCGCTCTTCACCGAAAAACACCCTACAGCCAGAAGGCTGTAAAGATAGATACATCTGAGCCATTTCGGATGGGCATTCGGCCAGGTAGTTTACGTGTTGGGCCACTCTACAAGGCTCAGTTCCTCCAGCCAAAATTGGCAGAACTTGTTATTGCTGATGATGTAGAGCAGTGGTACGAGTGTGTTATTCCGTTGGATAAAGGATACAGCCCTCGGTTCACATTTGAAAATGGACAGCATGATATTCGTGGTGCATATTCTCGAATTTTCAAATTACATCGGGATACCTTCCCTGAATCACTGCGGAATCAAAAAGGAATTGTGCAGCAAAGAGTGGCAGTCCTTCGCAATATATTTATGCCCCAAATTAGAATACAGAAGGTAGAAATTTATGGCCCGCTAAAAAACTCTCCTCAGATAAAAAATAATGAGCGGCTTGTGGGTGGTCAGATCTTTCAAGAAGATGAAATACCGCATCATATCGACTCATTTGCAACACAAGCATTCCGAAGGCCAGTTTCTAAAGATGAGCTGAAAGAATTCCATGCATTGTTTCAGTCCCAAAGTCAGGCCGGACGGACTCCTTTTCAAGCATATAAGGACACGCTGAAGGCAATTCTATGTTCACCTAAATTCCTCTATTTCAATTCTGAAGGACAGGAAACAGCGAACAAAAAAAGAGAGGAAAGGATTTCTCAGCACGCGTTAGCAGAGCGAATCTCCTATTTTCTAACATCGTCCATGCCTGATGCACAGCTCCGACAAGCAGCTGATGAAGAGAGGCTGAATTCTCATCATGCACTACGTGCTGAGGTGATACGACTTCTTGGGAGTGAAGTTTCTAATAAGTTTGCCCATGACTTCTTGGAGAGCTGGCTAAATCTTCGTGAGCTTGGAAGCATGCCACCAGATTTCGAAACATTTCCAGAATACTATGCATCAAATCTCCAGTCAGAGATGAAGCAGGAAACACAAGTTTTTGTTCGTCATGTACTGGACAA
>ENA-UZWZ01009177-UZWZ01009177.1-metagenome-genome-assembly--contig:-Day-4-25m-contig-9177_pt1 | contig 12356 bp, 7 predicted proteins | sample MGYA00260346_ERZ794906 | MGnify/ENA metagenome assembly ERZ794906 | reverse complement strand
TTTGTGGCGCAGTCTATTTTTGATTACAAAATGAATTTACAACTGCATAATAATCAGTTTGCAGTATTATACAGAACAAACTCTCAATCTAGAGCCATTGAAGATGCATTGAGGAAAAAGAGTATTGCATATAAAATTTATGGAGGAATTTCTTTTTATGGCAGAAAAGAAATAAAGGATTTATTATCTTATTTAAGAATGATTATCAATCCTAATGATGAGGAGGCATTAAAAAGGGTTATTAATTATCCAGCCAGAGGAATAGGTGCAACTACCATAGATAAGCTTACTATTGCTGCAAACCATTATAAAAAATCAATTTTTGAGGTATTAAAACACTTAGAAAAAATCAATTTAAAATTAAATTCTGGCACAAAAACTAAACTTCAGAATTTTTTAAATATGATACTGCGCCTGCAGATAGATGCACAAAAACTGAATGCTTTTGAAATTACTGAACAGGTTGTGAAACAAACACAACTTGTTAAAGATTTAGAAAAGGAGGGAACACCAGAAGCGATTAGTAAAGTTGAAAATGTTCAAGAATTATTAAACGGAGTTAAAGATTTCATCACTGATAAAATAGAAAGTGGTGAAGATGCGTCATTACCTGTATTTTTAGAAGAAGTAGCCTTAGCTACAGATTTAGATGCAGATAAAAAAGATGACAAACCAAAGGTTTCATTAATGAGTATTCATCAATCTAAGGGGTTAGAATACCCATATGTTTATATTGTTGGCCTTGAAGAGAATCTCTTTCCCTCTGCAATGAGTATGAATACTAGGTCTGAATTAGAGGAAGAACGAAGACTATTTTATGTTGCGCTAACTAGAGCAGAAAAAGTGGCGTATTTAACCTACACAAAAACAAGATATCGATGGGGAAAGCTTATAGATTGTGAGCCCAGTCGATTTTTAGAAGAAATTGATGAACAATATCTTGAATACATTACACCTAAAAAAATAGCACCTGCAATAAATAGATTTTTAAATGAGGATATATTTGGAGATGCACCAAAGAAAATTCGTTTTCAAAAACCTATTCAAAGAAAGAAATTTGAAAAAAAACAAGAAAACAAAGTTGTTTTTACACCACCTAAAAATTTAAAAAAAGTAGCACATGCTGAACCCAAAACAAATTTATTTGATAATAAAATTGTTGTAGGAAATATCATAGAACACAATCGTTTTGGCAGAGGAGAAGTTTTAAATTTAGAGGGAGCAGGCCCTAATAAAAAAGCTGAAATTCAGTTTGGTACCGTAGGTAAAAAGAAACTATTACTTCAATTTGCAAAATTGAAAGTGATTGGTTGATGATTTTTTAAGTCAAACCAAAAATAAATACTTAATTTGCACAAAAGTTAGATTACAATACACCAAATGATATGATAGAGTACGATTTAGAATATAATGCAGAAAGACCTCATTTAATTATTCCTGAATATGGAAGGCACATTCAAAAATTAGTGGATCACTGTATTGCCTTAGAAACAAAAGAAGAACGCAATACTATGGCACTGGCCATTATTGATGTGATGGGAAATTTACAACCCCATTTAAGAGATGTTCCTGATTTCAAACATAAGCTTTGGGATCAATTGTATATTATGTCTGATTTTAAATTAGATGCAGAATCTCCTTATCCAAGACCTTCAAAAGAGGAGCTTCAAGAGAAACCAACTCCATTAGCTTACCCTAAATCTGCTAATAAATATCGATTTTATGGAAATAATATTCAAATTATGATTGATTTGGCATTAACTTGGGATGATGGAGAAATGAAAGATGCATTAGTATTTTCCATTGCCAACCATATGAAGAAGTGTTTTTTAAATTGGAACAAAGATACTGTTGAAGATGACGTAATATTTTCACACCTGTATGAACTTTCTGATGGAAAAATTGATATTAGAAATACTGAAGAAGTATTGTCTGAAATAAAAAATCTTCTTAGAAAAAGAAATTCTCAAGGTCAAGGAAGTTCTAATCACAAGAACAATAAAGGTAAAAATTACCAACACAAAAATAGAAAAAGATAATATGGCTTCATTCAAGATAGAGGGTGGACACAAATTAAATGGAACCATTACACCACAGGGGGCAAAAAATGAAGCACTTCAAATTTTATGTGCTGTTTTATTAACTCCAGAAAAAGTAATTATTCATAACATTCCTGATATCATAGACATCAATAAATTAATTTTTATTTTAGGAGAATTAGGAGTTAATATCGATAAATTAGGAAAAAACTCATACTCTTTTCAAGCAAATAACATAAATCTAGAGTATTTAGAATCTCAAGATTTTAAGCGAGATGGAAGTTCTTTACGTGGATCCATTATGATAGTTGGTCCATTATTGGCGCGTTTTGGCAAGGGGTATATTCCTAGACCAGGAGGTGACAAAATAGGTAGAAGAAGATTAGATACACATTTTGAGGGTTTTATTCGTTTAGGAGCAAACTTTAGATACAATAAAGAAGAGTATTTTTATGGAGTAGAAGCTCCTGAAGGATTGAAGGGTACAGAAATGTTACTTGACGAAGCCTCTGTTACTGGAACTGCCAATATTATTATGGCTTCTGTATTGGCTAAAGGAACTACCAAAATATATAATGCAGCTTGTGAACCCTACATTCAGCAATTGTCTAAAATGTTGAATAGTATGGGAGCTAATATTAGTGGTGTAGGCTCTAATTTGTTAGTTATTAAAGGAGTGAATTCTTTAAAAGGTTGTACGCACAGAGTTCTTCCAGATATGATCGAAATTGGAAGTTGGATAGGTGTAGCAGCAATGACACAATCTGAACTTACAATTAAAGATGTTAGTTGGGAAAATCTTGGTCAGATTCCATCTGTTTTTAAAAAATTAGGAATTCAACTAGAAAAAAAAGGAGACGATATTTATATTCCTTCTCAAGAAAGTTATGAGATTCAAAATTATATAGATGGTTCCGTTCTAACTGTTTCAGATGCTCCTTGGCCTGGCTTTACACCTGATTTATTAAGTATTGTTCTGGTTATTGCTACTCAGGCAAAAGGAACAGTTCTGATACATCAAAAAATGTTTGAAAGCCGTTTATTCTTTGTAGATAAACTCATAGATATGGGAGCAAAAGTTATTTTATGTGATCCCCATAGAGCTACTGTTATAGGCCATAATCGTCAATCGCAATTGAAAGCAACAAAAATGACCTCACCAGATATTAGAGCTGGAATATCTTTATTAATTGCAGCATTATCAGCCAAAGGAACAAGTATTATAAATAATATTGAGCAGATTGATAGGGGCTATGAAGATATTGAAAATCGTTTGCGATCTTTGGGAGCAAAAATAGAAAGAATAGAAGATTAATCTTTACTAAACCTTTTAACCTTACACCCTAAATAGTGTCACTTTGACACTATTTTTTTATTGGCAAAATTATTGAACATAAAATGTAAACATTTTAATTACATATAAAATGAGCACTAAAGAAAATATACAAGAAGAAGAAATAAAAGAATCAGAGAATAATTCTCAAGTTAATGAAAATCAAGACATTGATGAAGTTAAGCCAACTTCTGAAGAGCTTATTCAAATAGAAAAGGACAAATATTTACGTCTTTTTGCGGAGTTTGAGAATTATAAAAAAAGAACTTCAAAAGAAAGAATAGAATTATTTAAGACTGCCAGTCAAGAGCTTATGACATCTTTACTGCCAATCATGGATGATTTTGACAGAGGTTTAACTGAAATTAAGAAAGTAAAAGATAAAGAGCTTTTAAAAGGAATGCAATTAATCAACGATAAGTTTAAAAATACACTTACTCAAAAAGGATTAACTGAAATTGAAGTCAATAAAGGTGATGTATTTGATGCCGAAATTCATGAAGCTATTACACAAATTCCAGCACCCTCAGATAAGTTAAAAGGTAAAGTAATCGATGCTGTTGAGAAAGGTTATAAGTTAGGAGAAAAAATCATACGCTATCCTAAAGTAGTTATTGGACAATCATAAATTATTCATTTGTCTAACAGATTAAAATAAATATAGAGTACTCCTCCTTTTAGGAAAAATATAAAATAATATGGCAAAACAAGATTATTACGATACACTAGGAATTAGCAAATCTGCAAGTTCAGCTGAGATTAAAAAAGCTTATCGTAAGATGGCTATTAAATACCATCCTGATAAAAACCCAAATGATACTTCTGCTGAAGGAAAATTCAAAGAAGCAGCCGAAGCTTATGAGGTTTTGAGTGATGGAAACAAAAAAGCACGATATGATCAATATGGTCATGCAGCCTTTGAAGGCGCCCAAGGAGGTGGTGGCTTTGGAGGTGGCGGTATGAATATGGATGATATTTTTAGCCAATTTGGTGATATTTTTGGTGGTGGTTTTGGTGGTTTTGGCGGAGGCGGTCAACGGCAAGCTAGAGTGAAAGGATCTAATATGCGTATTCGTGTAAAACTTACACTAGAAGAAATAGCTAAAGGGGTTGAAAAGAAAGTTAAAGTTCGTAGAAAAATTCAAGCAGATGGAGTTTCCTACAAAACATGTACTTCTTGTAATGGTACTGGACAACAAATGCGAGTAACCAATACTATCCTTGGAAGGATGCAAACAGCTACTACTTGTACTACCTGTCAGGGTAGTGGTGAAGTTATTTCTAGCAAGCCTAATGGTGCAGATGCTCAAGGACTCATTGCAAAAGAAGAAACAGTTTCTATTAATATACCTGCTGGTGTTACTGAAGGTGTGCAATTGAAAGTAGGTGGGAAGGGTAATGAAGCACCTGGTAAAAATTCAATTTCCGGTGATTTGTTAGTGTTGATAGAGGAAATTCAACACGAAACACTTAAAAGAGAAGGAACAAATGTGCATTTTGATTTGTATATAAACTTATCTGAGGCTGTACTTGGCGTTAGTAAAGAGGTACAAACTCTTACAGGAAAGGTGAAGATTAAAATTGAGTCTGGCACACAGTCAGGTAAAATTTTACGACTTAAAGGTAAAGGGCTTCCTAGCATTGAACGATACGGTACCGGAGATTTTTTAATTCATATAAATGTTTGGACACCACAAGAACTAACAAAAGAACAACGTCAATTTTTTGAAAAAATGAAAAACGATGAGAATTTTATTCCATCACCAAAAAAGTCTGATAAATCTTTTTTTGAGAAAGTAAAAGATATGTTTTCATAAAAAAGATCTTTAATCATCTTTATTATTTTAAATAACACTAATTTTGACTTTTTGTAGTTTATAAAACTTCAAAAAATCTTTTTCATAGCAATTTTTTCCCACTCAATTTTTTTTGAGTGGGTTTTTATTATAAATAAAGATTGTACTTTTGAAGTCATAAAGCAGACCTATCTTATCGCTTTTAAAAACCTATTTTATTTTTACATTGTATGATAGTTTAGTTTTAAAAAGAGGAAAGTCCGGACACCATAGAGTAGCACAGCGGATAACATCCGTCCAATGTAAATTGAGGACTAGTGCAACAGAAAGCAAGTACAGTTCGGCTGTAGTGAAACCAGGTAAACTCTGTGCGGTGCAATGTCATGTACATTAGAGTTTGAGGGTTACTCGCCCGATTCTAAGGGGTAGGCAGATCGATTCTAAGAGTAATTTTAGAACTAGATAAATGATAAGACTCTACTAAGAGAACAGAATCCGGCTTATTGGTCTGCTTTTTTTATTGTATTCGTAAAATAAACCTTTATAAGTTTATTTTTTTTAGGGTATTCTTAGTAATAACTCTTTTTTTCGTTATTATTCTTTTAATCAAACCTATTTGTTGTTTATTTTTTAAATATCATTCAAAATCCTTAGTTTTGCGATACTTAAATTAACAGAAAATATACTTTTTATGGCATTTGATATAGATATGATTGAAAGGGTTTACAGCAACATTAAAGAACGTGTTGATGCTGCAAGAGAAATTACAGGTAAACCTTTAACCCTTGCTGAGAAAATATTATATTCTCATTTATGGGATGGAAAATCAAATAAAGCCTATGTCAGAGGAAAAGATTATGTAGATTTTGCTCCGGATAGAATTGCATTACAAGATGCTACAGCTCAAATGGCTTTGTTACAATTTATGCAAGCTGGTAAGAGTAAGGTGGCTGTTCCTACAACTACACATTGTGATCATTTAATACAAGCAAAAGATGGTGCATCTAACGATTTAAAACACGCAAATACTGTAAGTAGCGAAGTTTTTAATTTTTTAGAGTCAGTTTCTAATAAATATGGTTTAGGATTTTGGAAGCCTGGTGCAGGAATTATTCATCAAGTAGTTCTTGAAAATTATGCATTTCCTGGGGGAATGATGATCGGTACAGATTCTCATACCGTAAATGCTGGTGGTTTAGGTATGATTGCAATTGGAGTAGGAGGTGCAGATGCTGTTGATGTAATGGCTGGTATGGCTTGGGAATTAAAATTCCCTAAGTTAATAGGTGTAAAATTAACAGGTAAATTATCTGGTTGGACAGCACCAAAAGATGTAATTTTAAAAGTTGCACAAATTCTAACAGTAAAGGGAGGTACTGGTGCAATTGTAGAATATTTTGGACCTGGAGCTACTGCAATGTCTTGCACCGGAAAAGGAACAATTTGTAATATGGGAGCAGAGATAGGAGCCACAACATCAACATTTGGATATGATGAATCTATGGAGCGATATCTTCGAGCTACTGATAGATCAGATGTTGCTGATGCAGCCAATAAAGTTAAACATTACCTAACTGCAGATCCTGAAGTATATTCAAATCCAGATCAATATTTTGATCAAGTGATTGAAATTAATTTATCTGAACTTGGACCTTTATTAAATGGTCCATTTACACCAGATTTATCTACAGAAATAGGTAAGGATATGAATACAAAAGCAACCTCTAACGAATGGCCACTTCAAGTAGAATGGGGTTTAATTGGTTCATGTACAAATTCATCTTACGAAGATTTATCTCGAGCATCTTCAATAGCCCAACAAGCTTTAGATAAAGGGTTAACCATGAAAGCTGATTTAGGTATCAACCCAGGTTCAGAAAAAGTTCGATATACTGCAGAGCGAGATGGTATTTTATCAATTTTTGAAAAATTAGATGCTAAAATTTTCACCAATGCTTGTGGACCTTGTATAGGTCAATGGGCAAGGTATAGCGATCCCAAAAATGCACCCAAGAATAGTATTATTCACTCTTTCAATAGAAACTTTGCAAAAAGAGCTGACGGAAACCCTAATACCCACGCTTTTGTTGCCTCACCGGAAATCACAGCAGCAATTGCTATTGCTGGGAGATTAGATTTCAATCCATTAACGGATTCACTCATAAATTCTAATGGAGACAAGGTAATGTTTGATGAGCCAACAGGATGGGAATTACCACCTAAAGGTTTTGAGGTAAAAGATAATGGATTTTTAGCTCCTGAAGAAGATGGAGGGCACGTTAAAGTTGTAGTTAATGAAGAATCTGAACGACTACAGTTGTTAACGCCATTCAAACCTATAGGGAATGAAATTAAAGGAGCAAAACTATTAATCAAAGCTTTTAGTAAATGTACAACAGATCACATATCCATGGCTGGTCCTTGGTTACGTTTCAGAGGTCATTTAGATAATATTGCCAACAATACGCTTATTGGGGCTGTAAATGCTTTTGGAAAGAAAACTAACTTTGTGAAAAATCAACTTACAGGAGATTATGCAGGTGTTCCTGATGTTCAACGTTCATATAAAAAAGCTGGAATTCATTCTATAGTTGTCGGAGATCACAATTATGGTGAAGGTTCTTCAAGAGAACACGCAGCTATGCAACCCCGTCACTTGGGTGTTGTAGCTGTAATTGTAAAATCTTTCGCAAGAATTCACGAAACAAATTTAAAGAAGCAAGGAATGTTAGGTTTAACTTTTGCTAATGAATCAGATTATGATTTAATTAAAGAAAACGATACATTCAACTTTACAGATTTACATGAGTTTTCTCCAGGAAAGCAACTGACTATTGAAGTGATTCATGATGATGGTAGCGTTGATTTAATAAAAACCAATCATACTTATAATTCAGGACAGATTGAATGGTACAATGAGGGTTCTGCTTTAAACTTAATTAAAAAGCAAAATGCATAATTCATAGTTAAGACCCAATCAAAAAAAACTCCTAATCTAATTAGGAGTTTTTTTATTTTATAGTCTTTAGATTTTATACATCTAATTCATCGATAACTTTTCTTAAAATTTCACAACCTTTTATAATTTCTTTTTTTGATATCGTAAGTGGTGGGGTAATTCTAATCGCTTTTCCCTCGAACAAGAGGAAAAATAAAATTAATCCGTAATCTAAGCATTTATGAATGATTTTAGAAGCCATTTCATTAGACTCAACAATGGCAGCGAGCATTAACCCTTTGCCTCTTATTTCTTTGATTTTTGGGTGTATTAAAAGCTTTCTAATTAATGCTTCTTTTTCAAGTGTTTCTTTAATTAATTTTGAATCTAAAATTGTTTGAACTGTAGCAACTCCAGCAGAAGCTATAACAGGATGTCCTCCAAAGGTAGTTATATGACCTAGTGTAGGATTTTCTTTTAATAAATCCATTAGATTTTTTTCAGCAATAAATGCACCAATTGGCATTCCACCACCTAAACCTTTTCCAGTAATGATAATATCTGGAGTAATTCCGTAATGTTCAAAACCCCAAAATTTACCTGTTCGTCCAATTCCAGTTTGTATTTCATCTAAAATTAATAATGCACCTACTTCTTCACATCGTTTTTTTATTTTTTTTAAATAATCATTTTTTGGAATAATAAACCCAGCTCCTCCCTGAATGGTTTCTAAAATAACTGCGGCAGTATTTTTTGTGATTTTACTTAAATCTTGTAATGAGTTATACGTAATAAATTTAGAGCCTGGTACTAGTGGTCTAAAAGCTCTATTTTGAATTTCTGCTCCTGAAACACTCATAGAGCCTTGTGTGTTTCCATGATAAGACTCATATGCAGAAATAATTTCGTGCCGTTTTGTATGTCTTTTTGCTAGTTTTAATGCACCTTCGCAAGCTTCTGTACCTGAGTTTGTTAGATAAACGCTGTAGGTTTTAGGTAAGGTGGAAGCTAAAAGTTTACTTAATTTAAGTGGTTGTTCTTGAATAAATTCTCCATATACCATTACATGAGTATATTTATTCAATTGCTTTTTTACTGCTCTAGTTACTTTACGGTGTTGATGACCTAAACTATTTGCAGAAACTCCAGCAACAAAATCTAAGTATTTTTTTCCATTGCGGTCATATATATAAGATCCTTTAGCTTTTTTAACCTCAATTGATAAAGGATATGGACTTGTTTGTGCTTGATATGTTAAGAAATCATTTTTCACCATTAGAATTTATGGATTCAATTTATATTAATTCTGTCTAGAATTATTTTCTCCTGTACCAAATAACTGATCTTCTTTGTTATTCTTTTTTATCTTACTATTTTTTAAAAAAATATCTTCTTTTCTTTTTGGTTGTTCAGATTCACGCCAGATAAAACCTTTTAAACGCTTATCATTTTCTGGATATAATGATGGTGGATAGGTTTTACCATCTGACATATTTAAACATTTAATTTGATTGATTTCACTATTTAGTAAATCAAATTCGATATTACTACAATATTGTTTAGTAATGGTCTCTAAGACTCCTTCATCATTTCTGTTGAAGTTTATTGCTTCTCCATTTCCTTTAACTAAAAGGGTTTTTAGTTGATTGTCAATAAATTTACCATACATATTCCTACCTTTAATTTGGTTGAAATTTTCTGGATCTATCGAATCTTTTTGTATAATAAAGGAATTTCCTAATATTTTTAAAGAATCTAATTTTTCAGTTATTGTATTGCTCAATAATTTGATACTATCTCCAGTTATTTGACTTTTATCAGACCACAATATCGGATTAACAAACATTTTCGTAATACCTGTTGATTGATTGGTATGTAAAGAATCGCATTTCCCTTGAAGATCTAATTTGAAAATCTTCACATTATTATATGACCGAATAATTCTGTGTTCTTTTTTGCCAGTGACTAAAAGAGTGTCACCATGGATGAAAGTTGAATCATTTTCTACAACAGATATTGCCACAGCTCTTTTGATCATATAAATGGAATCTTTTTTTTGAAAATATTCTGCATAGTTTGCTCTAGCCATGAAATTTTCAGCAGTATCGATTACCTTAATATTATTTGTAGCAGAGGCAAAGCCACGAATTTTATCGTAAAATAAACTATCACCTTCAATCGTTCGATCATCTAAATAAAGCTTTGCATTTTTTACAAAATGCGATATATCCGTTTTTGTATTGTAAAACCCTCTTTCAGAATATATTTTATTATTATCTTTTTGATTAGTTATGGTAGATGGTCCATACAAAAAAGCATGTCCTGAATTGGTATAATAGTCTAAATGATTAGAAGCTATTATATTATCTGGATTGGTAACAGTAACTTTAGTTGTTGCAGTAAATTTCTTTTGTTCTAAATAGTAGTTGCCATTTTTACTTTCTAAAACATTAGTTTCATCTTTAATGACTGCATCATCTTTATAAAACAGTAGTTGACTAGCTCTGTTAAAATAGAGTGTATCTGTTGTCAACGTCATGGTTGGATCTTTTAAAACAACATTACCCCAAGAGACAGATTTTTTAAAATTTGCATCGTAATCTACGTAATTACTAAATTGTTTTACTGTATCTCCTTGATTGATTATTACATCACCAATGGCTTTAAAAAAGTTTTCTTTTTTATAATAAAAGGCTTTTTGCGAGGTTAAGATAGCACCAGCGTGAATCATTTTTACATTTCCTATCAGTACTGTTGCACCGGGATATTTTTCTTCATCAACGAACTGCAAATCAGCATCATATATAATTTTCTTTTTCTGAGAAAATCCTGTAGATGTAATTAAAATAAAAAATATGATCAGTAAATTTTTCAAACTGTTATTTTCTTTTGGCTAAAATACTGAAATGACAACCCTAAATCTCTTAATTATACTATAAAACTACCGAAGAATAGTTTGCTTTCTATCTGGGCCTACAGAAACAATTTTAACTGGCACACCGGTCTCTCTTTCTACAAATGCTACATAGTCTAGTAAGTTTTTAGGCAATTGATCTTCAGAAGTCATCTTTGTTAAATCTTCATCCCACCCCTTAAATTCAGTGTAATTTACAGCTACATTTTCTGGTTCAATATTATAAGGTAGATGACTAATTTCTTCTCCTTTATAGTTGTAGGATGTACAAACTTTTAATGTTTTAAACCCTGAGAGAACATCTCCTTTCATCATCATTAACTGAGTAACACCATTGATATCAACGGCATATTTTAAAGCTACTAAGTCTAACCATCCACAGCGTCTAGGTCTTCCTGTTGTTGCTCCAAATTCATGACCTACTTTTGCCATTTTTGCCCCATCTTTATCAAATAATTCTGTTGGGAAAGGACCAGAACCTACTCGTGTTGTATACGCTTTAAAAATACCAAACACTTCACCAATTCTATTTGGTGCAACACCTAAACCTGTACAAGCTCCAGCTGCGGTAGTATTTGAGGAGGTAACATATGGGTACGTTCCAAAATCTATATCTAATAATGAACCTTGGGCTCCCTCAGCCAGTATGGTTTTCTTTTCTTTTACAGCATTGTTTAAGAATTCTTCACTATCAATAAATTGTAATCTTCTTAATTTATCAACACCCTTGCAAAATTCCTCTTCTAGTTCATTCAGATTGTATTGTATATCTACATTGAAAAAATCTAACATTTTGATATGCTTTGAGGTCAAGGCTTGATATTTATCTTTCCAATTGTCCATTTCTAAATCTCCAACTCTCATTCCATTTCTTCCAGTTTTATCCATATATGTTGGACCAATACCTTTGAGAGTAGAACCAATCTTAGCCTTACCTTTTGAAGTCTCTGAAGCAGCATCTAATAATCTATGAGTTGGTAATATTAAATGTGCCTTTCTAGAAATAAGTAATTTCGATTCATAATCAATGTTATGTTTATCAAGATTTTCTAATTCTTTTTTGAAAATTACAGGATCTATAACAACACCATTTCCAACAACATTTAAAGCACTTTTATGAAAAATTCCAGAGGGAATTGTATGTAAAACATGCTTGTGTCCATCAAAAATAAGAGTATGACCTGCGTTTGGTCCTCCTTGAAATCTTGCTATAATGTCATAGTTCTTAGTAAGAACATCTACAATTTTTCCTTTCCCTTCATCTCCCCATTGAAGACCAAGTAATAAATCTACCCCCATGTAATTTAATTCTAAAAAATTAGTTTTTTGATTGTTT
>ENA-UZWZ01012649-UZWZ01012649.1-metagenome-genome-assembly--contig:-Day-4-25m-contig-12649_pt1 | contig 12496 bp, 9 predicted proteins | sample MGYA00260346_ERZ794906 | MGnify/ENA metagenome assembly ERZ794906 | reverse complement strand
CGCCTTGCGACCCAACCCGAAGAAGGTCTTGAGGTTGTCGCGACAGGGCGTCTCACGACGTTTCCGGGTCAATCCAAGTATCAAATTGTAATCGAGGATATAAAGCCTGCAGGTATGGGCGCATTGATGGCGATGCTTGAAAAGCGCAAAGCCGCGCTACAGGCCGAAGGCTTGTTTGACACCGATCGCAAACAGCCCATTCCCTATCTGCCTGAAGTAATCGGGGTAGTGACGTCTCCGTCGGGCGCAGTTATCCGTGATATTCTTCACCGACTGCGTGACAGGTTTCCTCGCAAAGTCTTGATCTGGCCCGTTGCTGTGCAGGGCGACAAATGTGCGCCTGAGGTTGCAGCTGCCATCCGTGGCTTCAACGCGCTCACACCTGGCGGAGCCTTGCCGCGTCCCGATCTTTTGATAGTCGCACGGGGTGGAGGATCATTGGAGGACCTTTGGGGCTTTAACGAAGAAGTCGTTGCGCGAGCAGCTGCAGAAAGTGAAATACCGTTAATCTCGGCCGTTGGGCATGAGACCGACACAACCCTGATTGATTACGTTTCAGATCAACGCGCGCCAACCCCGACCGCCGCCGCAGAGCTTGCGGTACCAGTGCGTCTAGAACTTCTGGCGTGGCTTGATCAACAAGACGCACGTCTTACGCAGGCCCTAACCTCGGGCGTGACCCGGCGCGGCGAACGCCTACGCGATTTGTCCCGCGCATTGCCCCGTGCGGAAACGCTGACCCAAGCGCAACGCCAGCAGATCGATCATTTAGATGAACGCTTACCCAATGCGTTGAAGTCTGGACTGCAAACCCGTCAGATTTACCTCAGTCGCCACGCTGGCAGGTTGCATGTCGGAGCTATTCGCCAGCGCCTGATAGCAGAGCATCGCAGTCTTTCGGCCCTCTCTGAGCGCATGAAGCCGGCCTACACACGGCGTTTGGGTCAACTAAGCGATCGTCTGACGGCCTTGGATCGGCAGCGTCAGGCTATGGGGTATGTTGAAACGTTGAAGCGCGGTTATGCGGTGGTACATGGGGCAGATGGTCTGGTGACGAATAAGGCCGCCGCTGAAGCTGCGGGATCACTTGAGATTGAGTTTCACGACGGCAAAGTCAAAACCGGTTCGCAAGGCAAAAANNGGCAACCTTTTCTAGCGCCCCCTTTTAAATGGTCAAAAACCGCATTAGGTGAAACTGAATCCACACGAGGCAACACGGCAGCAGCATGGCGTTCTTTTCCAAACTCAAAGACAAACTCTTCAAATCTTCGTCCAAATTGGATCAGGGACTTGATGCCATTGTCGAAGATGGTGGCGAAGTCGAAGAAGTTCCGGTTGCAGAACAAGAGTCTGAACCGACGAATGTTTCTCAAGAGATAGTTGCTTCGGAACCGACCGTTGAGGAAGTTACTCCAGAGCCAGAGCCAGAGCCAGAGCCAGAGCCAGAGCCCTTTGTTGCGCCTACTCCGGCAGCGCCGAGTGAGCCAAAGCCCAGCGGTGGACTGTTGGGTCGGTTGTTGGGCCGCAGCACGCGTTCCGGCGAAGTTCGTCGTGAACTAGATGACGACATGCTTGAGCAACTGGAAGAGTTGCTGATCGCCTCAGATATGGGCGTAGATACGTCGCTGCGGATCACTGCCAACATCGCTGAAGGCCGCATGGGGCGGCGTCTCTCAACCCGCGAGATCAAAGAAATTCTAGCCGCCGAGATTGCCCGTGTGATGGAACCGGTGGCGAAGCCTTTGCCGCTATACTCCAAAAAACCTCAGGTCGTGTTGGTTGTTGGCGTCAATGGCTCAGGTAAAACAACGACGATTGGTAAGCTTGCAAGCCAGTTCAAGGCGGCTGGTAAGCATGTTGTTATTGCCGCTGGCGACACCTTTCGTGCAGCGGCTGTTGAGCAGCTTCAGGTTTGGGGCGACCGCGCTGGCGTGCCTGTATTGACGGCTCCGCAAGGGTCAGATCCGGCAAGCTTAGCCTATGACGCGATGACTAAAGCCGAGGCTGACGGCGCTGACCTTCTAATGATAGACACTGCCGGTAGGCTGCAAAACCGCGCCGACCTTATGGAAGAGCTAGCGAAAATCGTGCGTGTCATTCGCAAGAAAGACGAAACCGCACCTCACAACACGCTTTTGGTTTTGGACGCGACGACTGGCCAAAACGCAATCAACCAAGTGGAAACATTCCAAAAACTGGCAGATGTCAGTGGTTTGGTGATGACCAAGCTTGATGGAACTGCAAAGGGCGGTGTGCTTGTAGCGCTTGCTGACAAGTTCGGTCTGCCGATCCATGCGATTGGCGTCGGCGAACAAATCGACGATCTCGCACCGTTTGATCCCGAGGAATTTGCAGCAGCTTTAACCGGCCTACAAACTTGATAACTTATCGCCCCGAAGCTAAAGCCCCACATTGATCAGTGATTGGCTGATATCACTTGAAGGCACTGAGGCTGGCCATCGTGTCGCTTTGTATTTGGCAGTGATGGCGGCTTTTCTGCACGCGGTGTTTGGCGCCATGCAAAAGGGCCGCCACGATCCGTGGCTAAGCCGTGGGGCGATCGATTTCAGCTATGGTCTTATGGCGGCGCCATTCGCGTTGTTCGTCGTGCCATGGCCCGAGCCCCATATGTGGCCGATCTTTCTTGGGGCGTTTGTCATCCATATTGGTTACAAAGTTTTTCAGGCCATGGCCTATTCCAAAGGCGCTTTCACGGTTGTCTATCCAGTTGTGCGCGGCATGGGGCCTTTGTTCACGGTCATTGGCGCCTATCTGATCTTTGGGGAAACCTTCACATTGGTGCAATGGCTTGGCATCGCGACTTTGCTTTCAGGGATATTTGGGCTTGCGGTCTACAACCTGATTTTTTTGTCGTCCGAGCGTGAAACCTTGGGTATCGCTTTGACGCTGGCCTTCATCACTGGCCTGTTTGTGGCGCTTTACACAACCTATGACGCCTACGGCATCCGCGCGACGGCGAATCCGTTTACCTTCCTCGCGTGGTTTTTCTTTATCGACGGATTTGTTATCCCTGTAATAGCATTCCGCAAATGGCGACGCATGCCTGACCGACCTGCACCAGGCCCATTGATGATGCGAGGGTTCTTTGGCGGATTGATCGCTTTTGCCAGTTTTGGATCAATCATGGTGGCGACAAGGCTCGATAAGGTTGGTGAGGCTGCAGTCATGCGTGAAACTTCTACTGTGTTTGCGGCCTTAATAGGTTGGCTGATCCTAAAAGAATCCGTAGGACCACGGAGAATTGCATTGATGGCATTGATCGCGCTCGGTGCTGTGATAGTTGAGATGGGCGGATGAAAAGGACCTAAGAATGGCTGAAGCAAAGAAAATCAATACGTGGCTTAAACTGGGGCTCGAATTGGGGCCGGTTGTGTTGTTTTTTGTGGCGTACGGTCGGCTTAAGGACCAAACGTTTGCGATTGCAGGCACTGAATACGGTGGTTTCATAATCGTAACGGCGTGCTTTATACCATTGCTGTTGCTGTCGACAGGCATCCTTTGGAAACTAACCGGTCACCTGTCCCGCATGCAGGTCGTTACGGCGGCTCTTGTTATCGTGTTTGGCGGCCTCTCGGTTTGGTTCAATGACGAACGTTTCTTCAAAATGAAGCCGACGATAATTTATCTGTTCTTTGGTGGAACCCTTGCGATCGGATTGCTTCAAGGGCGAAGCTATTTGCAATACGTGATGGAAGAGGCGATGCCGTTAAAAAGCGAAGGATGGATGATCCTGACAAAGCGCCTCGCATTGTTCTTTTTCGTCTTGGCAATACTCAACGAGGTCATCTGGCGTGGCTTTAGTACGGACACTTGGGTGACGTTCAAAACCTTTGGCCTTTCGGCGGCTGTGTTCCTATTCTTCATGACCCAAGGCAAGCTGTTTTCGCACTATGGAATTGAGCAAAAAGAGGATTGATCCTTGGGATAATTTGGCGATTGCTCAGCGTAACCTTGTTGACGTCAAGAAATGCCCTCAGTATATGACGACCACCGTGGCGATTTGTTTACCGGATTGCGGGCCACGTTAAATATGCCGCTAAAGAGGTCAGACGAGGGACCCCCTTTCGCTTGGCCGAAATGGGGTTTTTTTATTGGCCAAATGGCCGGAGGCTAAGATGAGTAAAGATTGGAACAAGCGCACAAAGTTGGTGCATGGCGGGACAAAGCGCAGCCAGTACAACGAGGTCAGCGAAGCAATTTTCCTGACGCAAGGGTTTGTTTACGACACGGCGCAAGATGCGGAAACCCGCTTTTTGAACGCTGGACCGGATGAATTCATTTACGCGCGTTATGGCAATCCAACGATCGCAATGTTTGAAGAACGCATTGCAATGCTTGAAGGCGCCGAAGATGCATTCGCGACTGCCTCAGGAATGGCAGCCGTTAATGGCGCGTTGATGTCTTTGCTTAAGGCTGGCGATCATGTTGTCGCCGCCCGCGCGCTGTTTGGCTCTTGCCTCTATATTCTTGAAGATATTCTGCGCCGCTATGGCGTTGAGGTCACATTGGTGGATGGCACCGATCTCGGCCAGTGGGAAAACGCGCTGCGCGAAGACACCAAAGCCGTGTTCTTTGAAAGCATGTCCAACCCAACCCTCGAAGTGATTGATATCGCTTCGGTGTGCAAATTGGCCCACGCGGTTGGCGCGACAGTTGTCGTCGATAACGTATTTACGACGCCCGTTTATTCGCGTGCGATTGAGTTGGGTGCGGATGTTGTCGTTTATTCAGCCACAAAACACATAGACGGGCAGGGGCGTGCCCTTGGGGGCGTGGTGCTTGGGACGCAAGAGTTCATACGCAAGACGTTAGAACCGTTTATGAAGCACACCGGCGGCTCTATGAGCCCGTTTACTGCTTGGATCATGCTGAAGGGTCTCGAAACGATCGACCTTCGTGTGCGCGCACAGGCGGCCTCTGCGACAGCGATTGCGAAGGCGTTGGAAGGGCACAAAGCCCTTGATCGTGTGATTTATCCGGGTTTAGAAAACCATGCGCAGTACGAACTTGTTCAAGCTCAGATGGGCGCTGGCGGGACCGTTTTGTCGATTGATTTGGTAGGCGGTCAGGAAGCGGCTTTTGATTTTCTCAACAAGCTTGAGATTTGCATCATTTCGAACAATCTGGGCGACGCCAAATCTATTGCGACCCATCCGGCTACGACGACGCATCAGCGTTTGCCGGATGAGCAGAAGGTTGAGCTTGGTATTACGCCGGGGTTGGTGCGAATTAGCATTGGGATCGAAGACACAGATGATCTGATCAACGATTTCGTCACCGCCCTAGGTTAAGTAAGCAAAAAGTTGGATTTTGGCGTCTTTTCCCATATAAAGGCCGTTCTTGGTATTGTTTAATGTGCCATCCCGTTCATTGGTTTGAAGTGAACCGGTGATGGTTAAGTTGGATTGAAATCATATTTGAAGGGTGACGGATATGAATATCCACACGCCAAAATTGGACGTACTACCCGAGCTTGAGGACGCTGAAAAAGCCCTTGAGACGCTAAAAGCATGGGCGAAAACCGCGACGCCAACAGAAATTGCGTCTCTCAACCCAGCGATTGCGCGGTTGTTGCCGGGACAGGAAGTGTCAAATTATCCTGATCTATCGCGCAACTACGATGCCGATTTTGTTGTCGACCCAGACTACAAATGCACGTTGCCTGATCTGCAAAATGGTCCGGCCTCTCTGATCAAAGGGTCAAAGCAGCAGATCCAGCATGTTGGCATTTCAAATTTCCGCCTTCCGATCCGCTTTCACACCCGCAACAGTGGCGATCTGACGCTGGAAACAAGCGTGACAGGAACTGTCAGTCTTGAAGCTGAGAAAAAGGGCATCAACATGTCGCGAATCATGCGCAGCTTTTATGCTCATTCAGAAAAGACATTCAGCTTCGACGTCGTGTCGTCGGCATTGGATTCTTACAAGGACGATCTTGAAAGCTTCGATGCACGCATTCAAATGCGGTTCTCGTATCCTATGAAGGTTGAATCCCTTCGGTCCGGTCTCAGTGGTTATCAGTATTATGACATTGCACTTGAGCTGATCGAACACGCAGGCGTTCGCCGTAAGATCATGCACCTTGATTATGTCTATTCATCAACTTGCCCTTGTTCTCTTGAGCTTTCTGAGCACGCACGCCAATATCGCGGGCAGCTGGCAACACCGCATTCGCAACGTTCAGTAGCTCGTGTATCGGCCCTGTTAATTCCCGGCGAGCGGCTTTGGTTTGAGGACATGATAGACATGTGCAGAACAGCCGTGCCGACCGAAACTCAAGTTATGGTTAAACGCGAAGACGAGCAGGCTTTTGCCGAACTGAACGCCGCTAATCCCATTTTTGTGGAAGACGCTGCGCGCCTGTTTTGTGAGCAAATGAAATCTGATCCGCGCGTCGGAGATTTCCGTGTCGTCGCCAGCCATCAAGAGAGCTTGCACAGCCATGATGCTGTCTCGATCCTGACCGAAGGACCGACATTTGCGGTCGATAGTCTCGATCCGAAACTGTTTTCGACTCTGTTTCACGTCGGCTAATCCTTGACAGCAGTGGAGCCAGGGGCCAACCCTGCCGCAGATGATGGACTTCAGACCTGTAGGATATGTAATCGGACTGCTTGTCGCGTCACTGGGCGCAACAATGCTGATCCCTTTCGTTATCGACCTTTATGACGGTCAGGGGCATTGGCGGTCGTTCCTGCAGTCAGGCATTATCACGATGCTCTCAGGTGGGTTGATTGCACTGGCTTGCTCCAACGGAGTAAAGCAAGGGCTGACAATCCAGCAGACGTTCCTTCTAACCACCGGTGTTTGGCTGGCGTTGCCGGTTTTTGGCGCACTGCCGTTCATTTTTGGCGCAACAGGAAGCTCGTTTACCAACGCATTCTTTGAGGCCATGTCAGGCCTAACGACGACCGGCTCAACTGTCCTAAGCGGGTTAGAGGAGCAGCCGAGGGGGCTTTTGATTTGGCGAGCCTTGCTTCAATGGCTCGGCGGTATTGGTATCATCGTTGTGGCTATGGTGTTTCTGCCCGAACTGCGCGTTGGTGGTATGCAAATCTTCCGCTCGGAAGGCTTTGATACGATGGGTAAAATCCTGCCGCGAGCGACCGAGATTTCTAGCCGCATTTCCGTTATTTACGTTACCCTGACCGGCGCATGCGCAGTTGCCTATCTCATTGCGGGGATGAGTGGGTTCGATGCGATTTCCCACGCGATGACGACAATCGCAACAGGCGGTTTTGCCAACTACGACGCCTCAATCGGGGCGTTCGGACCAGCGGTGGAATATGTAGCGGTTGTGTTCATGTTGCTGGCCGCGTTGCCGTTTGTTCGCTTTGTTCAGCTGTTAGCCGGTAGTGCGAAGCCTTTGTTATACGACAGTCAAATCAGGACGTTTTTCTTAACAGCAATCGTCCTGATTGCCTTGATCGCGGTGTGGAGATGGTCTCAGTCAAACGCGATTGAAGAACCCTTCCGCAAAGTGTTGTTCAACGTCGTCTCAATTCTGACTGGGACCGGATATGCCAGCGCTGACTACATGGGCTGGGGATCGTTTCCGATCACGTTGTTCTTCTTCATTGGTCTGATTGGGGGTTGCGCGGGTTCGACGGCGTGTTCGATCAAGATTTTCCGCTATCAATTGTTGTTTGCGTCGATTGCTTCGCAGGTCAAACGCATCCACTCCCCACATGGCATCTTTACACCACGCTACAATGGGCGACCCGTAGGGGATGATGTCCTAGGCTCTGTGATGTCGTTCTTTGCGTATTTCATCGTGACGCTGGGCCTTCTGGGTGTTGCCCTAAGCTTGACGGGTCTAGATTTTGTGACGTCGATGTCCGGCGCTGCTGCTGCGCTTGCCAATATTGGGCCGGGGTTGGGCGACATTATTGGGCCCGCCGGAAACTACGCCGAGATCAATTCAGTTGCCAAATGGGTGCTTATCGCCGGCATGTTGATCGGTCGCTTAGAAATCCTTGCCGTGTTTGTTATTTTCACGGCGAAGTTCTGGCGGACTTAGTCATCATTCCCAACAGCTAATCCAGACAGTCATATCTGCGGCCATACGTTCAATTTCAGTCGGGCTTTTGGTACCCAGAGCGATATTAAGCTTATAGTCGATGCCCGTTTCTTTGAGGAAGTTTGAAACGCTGGTGTTGTCGGTCATGAAGCTTACTCCGCTTGGAAGCAGGCGTTCGCCACTATTATCTGCCGTGTTCAAGATCCCCACGATCTCACCATTTGCTCCTAGAACTGGCCCGCCAGCGTCTGAGGCGAAAGGTGACAACTCAAGGCGGTCAAGATGCTCTTCTCCTTGCAAGCCAGTGGTTGCTGCGATCATTCCGTGGGTTAGGGCGGGCGCACTCAAAGTGCCGCCGAACGAATAACCAGACACCAAAACGTCCGTGTTTAAACGGTTCGGGGCCGCGCGCACAGTACCAAAGCCAATGGGCTGAACATCGGTTTTCGGGGCAAGCAGAGAAATACCAATTTCCGGCGCAAACCGGATCAACTCAAACTCTGTGTCGTCAAACACAGCAATGCGTTCGCAGCTCTCTGTTATCTGGCTAGTCGTTAGAACCATACCGTCTTCATTGATAAACGCACCGCTGACGATCGAGGTCGCCTTGCGCAGATCCAACCCTCCAAGCATCGCCTGGCCTGGTTCAATATCAGTTCCTTGCCCACGAGGAAGAACGCCAGACTGTCGTTCAAAACTGCGTTGCATTCTGTCGAGCAGTTTTTGGGCTTGATCTGCACGGTTGGCTGGCCAAACAAGGGTAAAGCCTTTGATCTCGCCACCACTTAGATAGGCTTCGGTGTGCGATATGATTTTGTCATTCGTTCCGGTCAAAAGGAAATTGTTGCGGTTCTTTTTGCGCCGCCCATCCAAGGGCACGATTGAGAGCGTCTGCATCACGTCATAGAGCGCGTAGAGCGAATTACGATCACCTGGCTGGCTGATGAGGTGCACGCCGGCCTCGCTGCCATCTGTAGCCATGAAATGCGCGAATGGCGCTGTGTATCCGTCAAAGCTGACAACATTGGTCGGCATTTCAATCGCGATTCCAGCGGCGCGATCTTCTACAAGCTGCATTCCCAAGCCATTCAATGCCGCATAGTAGCCATTTAGAAGCTCAGTACGTTGGGCGGTTGTTAGAATGCCAGTGTCTTGGAATTGATTGGCATCTTGCCAGCGGCTCATTGAGGAGCGCGTGCCGCGCCCATAAAGGCCATCGATGGCGCCGGTATAAAAACCTGCGTCTTTAAGCGCGGACTGAAGCAGTTTCTTATCGTCTTTGGTGAGCAGCCGTTCACTCGCGCGGGCTTGTGATTTTGTCTCGTCCGTTTCTCTCAGGATGGGATTGCCGTTTTCGTCGACCAGAACCAGCGTATCAGGCTTGGTCTCTTTCGGTCTGTCGGCGGCTTCGTCAGTCGTTGTGCTCTCACTTGGTGGATAGAACTGTTGACCAAACTGCCCTGCTGAGGAAATGAAGCTGTCTGGCGGAATCAATCCGGTTTGACTGAATTGGGTTAAAAGGTATTTGCTTTCCAACTCTGAGAAAGGCCCAACCACCACGCCAAACTCGCCATTGGGCAGCTTGAAGCCTGCGATTGCTGGCAAGAAAGTCTTGTACGCTAAGATGCGTTCAAGCGCCTCATCCTCGGTTTCAAGCGACTCAACTTGTATCCACATGCTTTTGACAGATTGTGCGTTCACCGGAACGATACCTATGAAAAACAGTATCGTCGCAGCAATGACGTTTCGAAGCATGAGAATTCCTACCCAATTGACTAATAGTTAATGCGCCTATGAAAAACACCTAGCCGATAAGGTCAAGTTTCCGCTTACCTGCAATTGACCCTTGTTGCAGCGTTGCATAGGAAGGCCACGCATTCATACCGAAGGGCAGGCACATGTCGCAAGAAGCGTCTAAACCGCGTAGTTTTCAGGAAATTATCCTTAGGCTCCAAAATTACTGGGCCGAAAAAGGGTGTGCAATCCTTCAACCTTACGACATGGAAGTCGGCGCAGGTACGTTTCATCCGGCAACAACTCTTCGTTCGCTTGGCTCAAAAAGCTGGGCTGCAGCCTATGTTCAGCCTTCACGTCGCCCAACCGATGGTCGTTATGGTGAAAACCCAAACCGCTTGCAGCACTATTACCAGTACCAAGTGTTGATCAAACCCAGCCCACCAGATTTGCAGGAACTCTACTTGGGTTCGCTCGCTGCGATTGGCATCTACATGGATCTACATGATATCCGTTTTGTTGAAGACGATTGGGAAAGCCCAACGCTTGGCGCGTGGGGGCTAGGATGGGAAGTTTGGTGTGACGGCATGGAAGTCAGCCAGTTCACATATTTCCAGCAGGTCGGTGGTCACGATTGCCACCCGGTTTCAGGCGAGTTGACCTACGGTTTAGAACGGTTGGCCATGTATGTGCTTGGAGTCGATCATGTTATGGATATGCCTTACAACGATCCACAAACCCCAATTGCACTTAGCTATGGTGATGTTTTCCGTCAGACCGAGCAGGAATATTCGCGCTGGAACTTTGATGTTGCCAACACGGACGTGCTTCTCAAACAGTTTGAAGAGGCCGAAGCGGAATGTGGCAAGATACTTTCGCTCGAACATGTCGACCCGAAAACCGGTAAACACATTATCATGGTGCATCCAGCCTATGACCAATGCATCAAAGCCAGCCACTTGTTTAACCTGCTTGATGCACGCGGTGTGATCTCAGTCACCGAACGCCAAGCCTATATAGGCAGAGTGCGCGCTTTAGCCAAACAATGCGCTGATGCATTCGTTATGACCGAAGCCGGCGGAGCCTCGGTTAACGAGGCATCGACATGATCGGAAAACTAATTGTAGGATTTATCGTCGTGAGCGCCATAGTCGCAGCAGCAGCAATGTATTATTTGCAGATCTATGCCTTCTATGATGAGGTCAATGCCCCGCAGGACGGCATCGTGATGACGACCTATGGCGGAAGTGAGCAGAAAATTATCGCTAAAGATTTCCAAGGAATTGACTCAGATAGCTCTCCGATCCGTTTTCGAGCATGCTTCAGCACGCCCCATAGCCTTGCGATGCTAAGTGAGACGTTTGAGGTTTATGACACAGCCGAACCTCTAACTGCACCGGGTTGGTTTGACTGTTTTGATGCAGAAGACATCGCCGAAGACCTCAGTTCTGGTCAGGCCTTAGCGTTTTTAAGCATCAAGAATATTGCATTTGGCGTCGATCGAGTAATCGCGGTTGGTGGTGATGGTCGGGCTTATGCTTGGAACCAATTAAATAATTGTGGTGAACGGGCCTATGACGGTTCTGCTGTTGGCGAAGAATGCCCCACCCGCGAAATAGGAGCCGAGTAAATGCCAGATCTACTGATCGAACTCTTTTCCGAAGAAATTCCCGCCCGCATGCAGGTGAAAGCCGCTGATGATCTGAAAAAGCTTATCACCGATGGACTTGTCGACGCCGGTTTGACTTACGGTGCAGCTCAGGCGTTTTCGACTCCGCGTCGTTTGGCGCTGGCTGTTGATGGGTTGACTGCCGAGTCTCCGACTATTCGCGAAGAACGCAAAGGTCCACGAACCGATGCGCCCGAAAAAGCGATTGAAGGCTTTTTGCGAGGGGCAGGGGTGTCGCGCGATGATTTAGAAGTGCGCGACGACAAGAAAGGCCAAGTCTACTTTGCAAAGATCGAAAAACCTGGTCGTTCCGCTGCTGACATTGTCGCCGAAACCTTAGAAAAAACGATCCGCAATTTCCCATGGGCCAAATCTATGCGCTGGGGGGCTGGAACCATGCGTTGGGTCCGTCCGCTTCACTCTATCATTTGCATCCTAAGCGATGAGGCTGGTGTTGAAACTGTACCTGTGTCGATTGAGGGTATTCAGTCTGGGGATATCACCAAAGGTCACCGTTTCATGGGCCCCGAGGCATTCCGTGTCGTTGGGTTTGACGATTATGAGGCCAAGTTAAAACGCTCAAAGGTGATTTTGAATGCCGACGAGCGCGCCGAAACCATTTGGCACGACGCAACAAACATGGCGTTTGCCGCTGGGTTGGAAGTTGTCGATGACAAAGGCCTCTTGAAAGAGGTTGCCGGACTGGTCGAATGGCCTGTCGTACTGATGGGCAAAATTGACGACGAGTTTCTAGAGCTACCGGCTGAGGTTCTTCAAACCTCAATGAAAGAACATCAAAAATTCTTCTCGGTGCGCAATCCTAAAACTGGCCGCATTGAGCGCTTCATTACGGTTGCGAACCGTGAAACTGCAGACAACGGCGAAACCATTCTTGCAGGCAACCAAAAGGTTCTGTCAGCTCGTTTGGCCGATGCCAAGTTTTTCTGGGAAAACGACCTTCGGATAGCCAACGGCCAGAAAATGCAGCCGTGGCTGGACAGTCTTGCGAACGTTACCTTTCACAACAAGCTTGGCAGCCAGCGAGAGCGGAT
>ENA-UZWZ01004434-UZWZ01004434.1-metagenome-genome-assembly--contig:-Day-4-25m-contig-4434_pt2 | contig 12517 bp, 13 predicted proteins | sample MGYA00260346_ERZ794906 | MGnify/ENA metagenome assembly ERZ794906 | reverse complement strand
TTTTTTACATAACTTCAACCGAGCGTTCAGTAGGCGCTAAAACGAAAGAATTGACCTAATGTCACAAATTTCAATTACACTTCCTGATGGTAACGTTCGCGAATATGCAGCCGGTATTACAGGAATGGACATAGCTAAAGATATTTCAACTTCACTTGCTAAAAAAGCTATTAGCTGTTCAATAAACGGTAACCATTGTGATTTATCACAAGTAATAGAAAACGATGTTGAATTTGCAATATTTACAATGCGGGATAATGATCAAGCATTAGAACTTATTCGCCATGATTGTGCGCATATTATGGCACGTGCAGTACAAGAAATTTGGCCTGACGTTCAAGTAACGATTGGGCCAGTTATTGATAATGGGTGGTATTATGATTTTGATCGCAAAGAACCATTTACACCGGAAGACTTATCGATAATTGAAAAAAAAATGCGCGAAATTATTAATCTAAAAGACCCAGTTCGAAGAGAAGTTTGGGATCGTGAACGTGCAATTAAACATTACACTGACACTAATGAACCTTATAAAGTAGAGCTCATTAATAGTATTCCAGGCGATGAAGATTTATCTATGTATTGGCATGGGTACTGGCAAGATTTATGCCGTGGGCCACACTTAGTACATACTGCACAAGTTCCTAGTGATAGTTTTAAATTAATGTCAGTTGCAGGTGCTTATTGGCGAGGTGATAGTAACAATGCCATGCTACAAAGGATCTATGGCGTAGCCTTTCAAAATAAAAATGATCTTAAAGCACATTTAACAATGCTTGAAGAAGCCGCCTTACGTGATCATAGGAAATTAGGTCGTGAAATGGATTTATTTCACATGCAAGAAGAAGCACCTGGACAAATATTTTGGCACCCGAATGGATGGAAAATTTATACTGCTTTACAGGACTATATGCGCCGGATGCAGGACAAAAATGGCTATGTTGAAGTCAATACTCCACAAGTAGTGGATCGTAAACTTTGGGAAGCCTCTGGCCATTGGGAAAAATATCAAGAAAACATGTTCATAGTTGAAGTAGATGAGGACCATGCTCGAGAAAAAGCTGTAAATGCACTCAAACCAATGAATTGTCCATGTCATGTGCAGATTTTTAACCAAGGCTTAAAATCTTACAGGGATCTTCCACTGCGAATGGCAGAATTTGGATCTTGTAATAGATATGAACCATCTGGTGCATTGCATGGAATTATGCGTGTACGTGGTTTCACTCAAGACGATGGTCATATTTTCTGTAGTGAAGAGCAAATTGAGTCAGAGACAAAAATTTATATAGATTTTCTTTCAAATGTTTATAAAGATCTTGGCTTTAATGAATTCAAGGTTAAATTTTCGGATCGACCAGAGAAGCGTTCTGGCTCAGATGAAGTGTGGGATAAGGCTGAGAAAGCACTGCTTTCTGCCACGCGTGCAACAGGAATTGAACCTGAGTTAAACGTAGGTGAAGGCGCTTTTTACGGACCAAAATTAGAATTTGTTTTAACAGATGCTATTGGACGTGACTGGCAATGTGGAACCCATCAAGTGGATTTTGTTATGCCAGAACGTTTAGATGCATCTTACATAGGGAAAGATGGAGACAAGCACCGACCTGTAATGTTACACCGAGCGACATTGGGGTCATTTGAGCGTTTTATAGGTATATTAATTGAAAGCCATGCTGGCAAATTACCATTTTGGCTTGCTCCAAGACAAGTTGTGGTTGCTTCAATTATAAGTGATGCAAATAACTATGTGTTAGAAAAAGTAAGAGCGCTTAATGCTGCAGGCATTCGAGCTGAAGCAGATATTCGCAACGAAAAAATAAATTATAAAGTACGCGAACATTCTTTAGGAAAAGTACCAGTTATTTTAGCAGTTGGGGCTCGAGAAGTTGAAGAAAATACTGTTACTGTTCGTCGATTGGGTCAAAAGCAAACCGAGGTAAATCAATTTGATGATATACTTTCAAATCTTAGCTTAGACTCAACACCACCTGATTTAAGAAATTAAATTTTTATGAAGTTGAACTCATTCTTTAGGATTTAATTTTAAGCGTTCTTTAAAGTTGTTTAATCCAACAATTAGATTATCTGAAATTCCAGATGCTTCCATATGGTTTCGAAGCGTCTGATTTAATCCACCTTGAGTATCCAGAGCGTTCAATGCATCATTCAAATCTGTAGTACTGCTTTTGGATATACTACAAAGATATCCACCTAACATTTCTGAAATATATGCCTCTGAATTATCTTTATCTTGGGTAAACTGAGACAACCATTTACTTGATATTTTTGCTTGAGATAAAATAACCGAAGACATGGCAGTTACAGCAAAATGCGCATTTAATCCTCTTTCAGAATTAACAACAAATATTCTATTATTTTTACCTAATACTTCAGATACTGTTAAACCTGTTGGGTAACATGGCAACGGACAATTGCCATTTGCAATGAACGGTAAAGGTATTGTTATTTCTATATTGTTAGCTGGATTACAAAGAGTATTTAAATTAGCAAACGAAACATCCACCATTACTGATATGATTTTTTGATATTTTCTAAAATTTAACTTAGGCAAAACTTTTTTTGCAGTATTTTTCAGAAGACATAAAATAATAATATCAGACTTATCAATTAAATCCTGATTGTTCGTTATTTGGACGTCACTTAAAAGTGATAATTTAGCTGCATATTGTTTCCCACGATTAGACACGTAAATTTGATGTCCCTGATCCGTGATTCCATTAACCATCGCAGATGCGATTTCCCCTGTCCCAATAAAACCTATTGTCGCCATTATGCCCGCAACCTCATCCCTTGAGGATCAAACGGTGCTTTGGCCAATTGAATTGCAGGATGTGGTTTACCCAAAATGAAAACATCAAATTGCTTCCCCTCTCCAACATACTCAGATTTTATGAAGCACAAAGCTAAAGATTTCTTTACAGTATATCCGTAAGCCCCAGAAGTTACTCTGCCTACAGGTGTTCCATCATTTAAAAATATAGGCTCACCTCCACTTGCATCAGCAGTATACGCTTTTACCTCAAGTATAACTAATTTTTCGCGTGGTTTTTTATTCTGCAATATTTCAAAGGCTTCTTTTCCTAGGAATTCTGGCTTGCCCATCTTAATCAATCTATCAAGACCCACTTCCTGTGGCCAGTATTCAGGACTATATTCTCTGCTCCAAGATCCATATCCTTTTTCAATTCGCAAACTACTTAAAGCGCGTGAACCAACTGGCTGAACGTTAAAATCTGATCCCATTTCAAATAATGCTTCATACAACTTTAATTGACATTCCTCTTTTACATAAATTTCCCACCCAAGGTCTCCAGTAAAGGAGACCCTAATTGCAATAGCTTTTGAGCCGACAATAGATATAATTTTTGACTGCATAAATTTCCAATTATTTGTACTAAAATCTTCTTGGCATAACCTAGAAAGTAGCTCTCGTGATTTTGGGCCCGCTATATTAAAACCGCAATATTCAGACGTTTGACTTATAAAAGAAACTGTATCAGGCATATCAACAGAGTTAAAATATCTAAAATGATATCGCTCAGCCATTCCTGATCCAACCATCCAAAAGTGCTCATCAGAAATTTTAGTTATAGTAAAATCTCCAGCTATTCCTCCTCTAATGCCCAATAATGGTGTTAAACAAGAAGAACCAATTTTATTTGGTACATTATTTGCTACGACCTTATTCAGCCAATCAGTTGAGCCTTTGCCCTTAATTTCATATTTTGCAAAATTTGAAATATCAATAATTCCAACACCTTTACGTAATGCACGACATTCATTACCTACTGGCTCAAACCAGTTTTGGCGGTCAAATCCATAATCATCTTTAACTTTTTGTCCCTTACCAGCAAACCATAAAGGATGCTCCCAACCATAATTTAATCCAAATACTGCTCCTAAAGATTTCTGTTTTTCATAAACAGGGCGCATCTTTAAAGGGCGGCCCGCTTCACGTTCTTCATGTGGGAAATGTATCTTAAAACGATTGGAATATTGGTCCCTGACTCTTGCCTTTGTAAATGCTTTATCCGCCCAAGAAGCATACCTCGCAACATCCCAAGGAAACATATCAAATTCTGGTTCGCCATTTATTATCCATTGCGCTGTCATCAAGCCCAAGCCACCTGACTGGCTAAAGCCTGGAATGATCCCATTACAACAAAAATATCCTTTGAGTTCTGGAATTGGCCCGTATAATGCTGAACTATCTGGAGACCATATCATTGGACCATTAATAACACGCTTTATTCCAACACTAGCAGCTACAGGCACCCTGTCCATTGCACGAATAATATTATCCATAATTCGATCAAGGTCATCAGCAAATAATTCATGACCAAATCCACTGGGCGTTTCTTTTTCAGCCCAAAATTTCATATCTTTTTCATATGCACCAATTAGTAATCCGTTACCTTCTTGACGCATATAATATTCCCCATCGCGATCAGCTACAGAAGGTAATCTATATTTCATTTTTTCAATTTCAGGTATTGTATCAGTTACAAGATATTGATGTTCAGTAGGCTGTAATGGTAAATTAACACCAGCCATGGCAGCAACTTCCCTACCCCATAAACCCGCTACATTTATAACCCATTGCGTATTAATCGTTCCAGCTGGAGTAACCACATCCCATGTATCATTACTTTTTCTGTTTGTTGCTATTACCGGAGTAAATCGATGAATTTCAGCACCCATTTTTCGCGCTCCTGTCGCGTAAGCTTGAGTTACTCCAGACGGATCAACATTACCACCATCAGGTTCAAACATTACACACCGAATTCCTTCGTAATTTACTAATGGGTTTTTTAGTTTTGCCTCATCAATAGAAATTTCATAGAATTTTGCATTAAAATATTTAGCTTTTGCTGCTTGTATTCGGAGCTGATGTTCTCTTTGTTCAGTTTGAGCTAAATATAATGATCCCGGTTGAAAAACGCCACATCCTTGCCCAGTTTCTATTTCTAAATCTTTATATAATTGCATTGTATAATACTGTAATTTTGAAATATTATTATTATCATGTAGGCCATGAAGGTTTGCTGCAGCATGCCATGTAGATCCTGAAGTTAATTCATCACGCTCTAGTAAAACTACATCTTTCCAACCTAATTTTGTTAGATGGTAAAGTATTGAGCATCCAATTATTCCACCGCCAATTACAACTGCTTGCGCATGTGTTTTCATTATTCTTCTCTTCCATACGATATTAATATTTCACGAATTTCTTTTGCACGGCAATCACCAGATTCAAGTGCATAAACAAATGCTTGAGTTAGTAAAAAACATCCTGATTTAATTGCAGACTTTTTTAATTCTTCATTACCCAACATAAAATATATATCCACCAAGATATTAATATTTCCATTTTTATGAGCATTTAAAATTTTAGAATTTAATCTATCAAACCTTGTCACAATTCTATAACTCTTTTCGTCCCAAATTTATTTGTGTAGCCACCCATTCATGAAATAAATGTGTTGGCCCATCCATTACGGGAGAAAACTTACCACCATCAAAAAATTTACCATTTCTGCCTTCTTGCATACCTTCAACTACAAAAATATCTTCTTTAAAAACATCTTCCCAGAAAAATTTATTTTTAATACGTAAATCTTTAAAGCGAGCTTTTGTAGCTTCAGCTGATGCATAATATATTGCTACATGTTCTCGGGTCTTATTCGTACTTTTAGGCTCTAATATAATTGCATAGGTATGATCTCGATGAACTCCTAATAAAACATTTGGATAGAGCGATATATATTCAGATGCTGTGTTCCATTTTTTTTTCAAGCCATCAAAATCAGGAAATACTTCATTATCTTTTCCTTTTAACTGAGAATAAACGTAAGACCCTTGTCCAGAGTATTTTAAAGTGTTCTCTATATGGTAATGGTCTTCAAGTCGGGAGACTAGATTTAAACCTGGGTGTACCCATGGCAAGTGATAACTCTCACAATAATTTTCAACTGCCAGTTTCCAATTACTTTTTACAGTTAGTTCAAAAGAACTATCTTCATTATGGTAAAGTGGTTTATCAAATTCTTGCCATTGGTTTATAATATCGCTGTGTACTTCTTCAAATGATGCTGCGTTATTTGATATGTTTACAAATACTACATCCATGAAAACATGACTTCGAATTTCAACAAGCCCCAACTCATTTCTTTTAATATCAGGATGTGTATTTTGTCCTGGACCACCTACATGGGGAGTTGAGCGCAATTGGCCATCTAGTCCGTAACACCATGAATGATAAGGGCAACGAATTGTTCCACGTATATTTCTTCTTTCTGAGATTAAAACCATGCCTCGATGTCGGCACGTATTTTGATATACACGAACTTTTTTGTCATTATCACGCACAACTAATAATGGCATTCCAAGAAAGGTAATAGGATTAACATCACCTACTTTAGGAGTATCTTTAGCAAACCCTATTGCTGACCAATTTGAAAATAGGATACTTTCTTTTTCTTCCTGAAAAATCTTATCATCAATGTAATGTTCATTAGGTAAGCCTTTAGCTGTATTCAATGGCTTTATAACAGACGATAAATTTGACATTTTAAACTCCTTTGATTCAAAGGATTATTTTCACAATCATTCGAACCAAACAACCGAGTTTTATTGGTTTATGAGTGAAATTATTTCACTTATTTTGCAATAACAACCATTCACTAAATATTTTTGAATATTTTTTCTGGTTACCGCTGGAATGCACGAGATAAAATTTTCCAGGTGCAACAATTTCATACTTTGTTAATGGAATCAAACTTCCGTTTTCAATTAAAGGACTCACTAATCGCCTCCACCCCAAAACAACACCCATTCCATCTTGAGCAAGCTGTAGTGCAATAGCATAATTGTTCACACGATGACGAACCGATAATTCGCCATTATAATTCAATGCTTGAAACCAGTTTTCCCAACTTGTCCAATTGGTTTCCTTTGCATCTAGATGAATTAAATATGATTTAGAAAGTTGCTCTAATGAAGATATACCTTTTTCTTCAAATGTAGGACTGCATAAAGGTAGCAATGTATCTTCAAATAACACATTAGACGCTTCATTTGGAGGTTTAGTTGAATATTCTACTATCATATCTAGGCTTAATGGCCTTCTGAATGGACGGTCTCTAACCTCTTGATTTATTTGAATATGCCCATATTCACGCCAAAACTGTGCAATTTTTTGAGATAACCACATAGATAAAACTGCAGTAGTTGAACCTATTGAAATATGTTGTATATCATTTAATTCGCGTAATTTTTTAACTGTTTGGCCCATTTCAGTGAGGGATTTTGATACCACTTTAAAGAGATCTTTTCCTTCTGGGGTTAAATCTACAGCCCTTGATTGCCTCAAAAACAATTTCATTTCCAATTCTTGCTCAAGGCTACGGATTTGATGGCTAATTGCACCAGGAGTGACGTGTAATTCATCCGCTGCATCTTTGAACGATTTAAGTCTTGCAGCTGATTCAAATGTTCCGATCATTTTTAATGACGGTAATCCATAGTGATGCTTTACCATTATTATTTCCTTGGGTGAGTTTATCTAATGCAATATGCATAATAAAATTCTCATAAGTAAATAATTAATTTTTCGTTACAAATAAATTAAAACAGGCTTGGGGCAATTCATTTGACGTGTTAAGTGTAACAAATGAAATCATTATTCCACATGGCATATCACGTAACCGACTTAAAACATTCACGTGAATTTTACGGTAATTTATTAGGTTGTACTGAAGGCCGTTCAACAGACACTTGGGTTGACTTTGATTTTTTTGGCCATCAAATATCTCTCCATATTGGTAAGCCTTTTGAAACAAACAATACTGGAAAAGTAGGTAATCATATGGTCCCAATGCCTCATATCGGTATTATTCTATCATTAGATAATTGGTTGATTTTATCAGAACGTTTAATAAACGCAGACCTAGAATTTGAAATTCCTCCTCAAATTCGCTTTGAAGGTGAGCCTGGGGAACAACGCACAATGTTTTTTAGAGACCCATCGGGAAATCCTATTGAAATTAAAGGCTTTAAAAATTTTAAAGCAATATTTGAGGCCTAAATTGATTATATATAAAATTTTAAGAGCAAACGAGTGGGCATACTTGAGGGATAATGGAAAATCAAAAGGTGCTCCTATTGATATAGAAGATGGGTACATACACTTTTCAACTGCAGAAACAATTGTAGAAACAGCGAATAAGTATTTTAAGAATGAAGATGACCTTATGCTATTAGCATTTAACGACGCCGATTTAGGCAAAAATCTTATATATGAAAAATCACGAGGAAATCTATTATTCCCTCATTTATATGAAGAGTTAAATCTCGATGATGCATTATGGATAAAACCTTTACCATCAAAAGGAAATTCTCATATATTTCCGAAAGATCTCTAATGAAAATTGTAGAAAAATTAGGACTTCAATTACTTTATAAAACTGATCCAGAAAATGCTCATCATCTAGCAATTAAAGCATTAAAATACGGCTTAACACCCAAAGCTGGGGTTTATACGAGCAAACGCTTGAAACAAAATATAGCTGGTCTCGAACTCCCAAATCCGATTGGCTTGGCTGCTGGATTTGACAAAAATGCCGAGGTCATTGCACCTTTATTAAATACTGGCTTTGGATTTATCGAAGTTGGTGCAGCCACTCCAGAACCACAAAAGGGAAATAATAAACCTCGTCTTTTTAGATTGAATGAAGACCAAGGATCAATCAATAGGTTTGGATTTAATAATGAAGGTATGCTAATTATTGCAGACCGGTTATCAAAACGCCCTAATACAGGTATTGTGGGGTTGAATTTAGGGGCAAATAAAAATAGCTCACACCGAGCAATTGATTTTGTAAAAGTTTTAGAAACTTGTGGTAATTTTATTGATTTTGCTACTGTAAACGTCTCATCACCAAACACTGAAAAACTTCGTGACTTACAGGGCGAAAAAGCTCTTACAGCATTACTTACTGGAGTTATAGAAACACGAAATCAACTAGATCGACAAATTCCAATTTTTTTAAAAATAGCACCTGACTTAACATCAGAAGAAATTTCTCAAATTGCTCAAGTAGCTCGTCATACACGAATTGATGCAATAATTGCTACAAATACTACACTAGATCGTACAAACTTAATGAGTGAACACCAAATTCAAACAGGCGGTTTATCAGGCAAACCATTATTTGAAAAATCAACACGAGTATTGGCAAAGTTAGCGTATGAACTAGAGGGAAATATACCTATTATTGGTGTAGGAGGAATAGACTCAGCTGAAGCTGCATTTGAAAAAATTAGAGCTGGAGCCTCACTAGTACAGTTATATACAGCTTTGGTATTCCATGGGCTATCTCTTGGCCATGACATAGCAAAAGGATTAGATACTCTTTTAGAAAAAAATGGATATGATCACATTACTCAGGCAGTGGGCTCAGGCATTCAAGATTACCTTTAAAAAATTTATTTTAGTTTGAAATCATATTTAGCTCAATTTTTTTAAATCGAAGGCCTAGAGTAATACCGCGTGACATATAAAACACTATTAATGCTAACCACAATCCATGGTTGCCAAAACTAGGTAAAAATATAAATAAACTTACAATGTAAATAGCAAATGAAATTAACATCATATTTCGCATATCAGCTGTTCTTGTTGCACCAATGAAAATACCATCAAGCATCCAAGATGCAGCGGCAATAAGAGGCGCAATAATCATCCATGGTAAGTATTGCACAGCAATATTTTGAACATCGCTTGAAGTAGTCATCAAGCTAATAAGCATACCACCAAACAGTCCAAACAATATTGCCATTATTATTACAGTAATAGCTCCCCACATTGATGTCATCTTTACCGTCTGGCGAAAATTATCTATTTTCTTTGCACCTACAGCCTTCCCTACCAAAGACTCCGAAGCTACTGCAAAGCCATCCAACCCGTAAGATGCTATGTGTAGAAATTGGATTAATATTTGATTAGCAGCTAATGTTTCATCATCAAATGAAGACCCCAAAAACATAAAACTAAGTATCGCAGCTTGCAATAAGAGTGTTCTAACTAGGATGTCACTGTTTACAACAGCCATTTTTTTTAATTGCACTGTATCAAAAATGTAATTTTTATTTTTCCAAAGTCTGTTTCCAAATGCTTCTCTTGTTACCCAGATACCAATTAGCAAACCAGTCCATTCAGCTATCAAACTGGCATATGCAACTCCTGCAACTCCCATATCAAATTTAAGAACAAATATTACGTCTAATAAAATATTTATACTGTTCATAAAAAATTGAATGAAAAAAACAGATTTAGTTTTTTCTTTAGCAATTAACCAACCAGTTATTCCATAAAGACCTATGACTGCGGGACCACTATAAATTCTTATTTCGAGGTATTCTTTAGCTAAAGATTTCACTTCCATTGATGCAGGTGAAAACCATAGTGCACCAAAAAAAAGCGGTGCCTGCACAACAATAAAAAATAAACCAATTGCGAATCCAATTGTTAAAGAACGAATTAGTAAAGCATTTGCTTCTATATTATTTCCTTTACCTAAAGCTTGTGCAGTCAAGCCAGATATACCCATACGCAAAAAACCAAAAAGCCAAAATATTGCGGTTAAGATTACTGCTGCAATACCAACAGCACCTATTGGTGTGGCAAGACCCATTTGGCCTACAACAGCAGTATCTACTGCCCCCAAAATTGGTATCGTTGCATTGGACAAAACTACTGGAACTGCTAAAAGTAATACACGTTTATGGGTAATTTCTGAGGATATAATTTTATTCATTAAGGGCTTTCTTTCATTCTTAATGTGCAAGAAAGAATATAATTTAACAACATTTTATATAGATGGACTAATTCCTTTTGCACCATTAATTAGAAATTCGATTGCAAATGATGGTGATGCACTATTCCCAGCAATTGCAATTAAATCCAAAGTTGCGATTATTGCGACACTATATAGTTCAATTCATGCAGTAATTGTTGCGTATGGCTTCTACTTTTATATCCCTCATTATTTAACACCTTGAAACTCAATTAAACTATCTTAATATAAAGATAGAGGTGAATAATGTCAGATGAAAAATTGACTTTAAAAGAGATGTGTGAGGCTTACGAAGTAACACCAAGAACTTTACGTTATTATGAATATATTGAGTTATTAATTCCAGAAAAAATTGGGAAAAAAAGGTTTTATGGTAATAAAGAAAAAGCACTCTTAAGACTAATAAAACGTGGCAGACGCTTTGGGTTTTCTCTTGAAGAAATTCGCCAATGGCTCGCAATGTATGACAGAAAGAACCAAAATCAAACACAGGTTGAAGCTTGGATAAGCATGGCCAACAAACAAACAATAGAGTTAGAAGATCGAAAATCAGAAATACAAAGAGCGATCGATGATATAAAAAATCTAAGGATAGATGCCGAAAAAGAACTAGAAGTGCTTTTGAAAAAAAGTAATTAAGTTTAGAATAAATATTATATCAGATTAAATGATCAGAAATTACTAATTTTGAACTGGCAAAAAACCAAATGACGGCAATCAAAGAATTTGAAAGACTTGAATCACTGGGTCTTTGGCGAGATTTGAAAGATTCACAACGTAGAGAAGTAGTAGTGTCTTTTGGTGAGTCTACATTGGTGTTAAGCGATATAAATAACCGTCCAATTACTCATTGGTCACTAGCTGCCATAGAAGATGCTGGCAATAGCGAAAATGGAATAATCTTTACTGTTGATGATCTTGGTGAAGAAACTTTGGAAATCGACGATCAAATAATGATTTCCGCAATATACAAGATAAAAGCATCAATTGAAGCAAGNNTTTTTAGGAGTATCTATATTTTGGCTACCTAATGCGCTGACACAATATGCATCAAATATTGTGCCAGATTCTAAAGCTGTTGAAATTGGTGAAGTAATTCTAAAATCAATTCAAAAAACAACAGGTTCGACTTGCAGCACGCCATTAGGAGAGCGTGCCCTAAGGCGTTTAGAAAATCGTGTTATCGGCTCACCATCCAACCGAATACAAATAATTGAAATGGGCAATCGCCCAAGCTTACATCTGCCCGGTGGAAATATCTTACTTAACTATAGACTAACTTTGAATGAACCTAATGCAAACTTAATAGCTGGCTATGCAATACTTGAAAGAGCTATTGAAGATGAAAAATCTCCATTATTTGATTTATTTAAATCTATGGGATTGAAGAAAACATTAAAATTCTTAGGTACTGGCGATATAGACAACTCTGATTTAGAATATTTTGCAAATAGGCAACTATTCAGCTCCCTCTCTGCACCAAAAGCAGACACAATCAGTGAGCTATTTAACGTAGCAGAGATTCCTCGGACGCGATTTGCCAATCATGCAAATCGCTCTGATTTACTCATTACAAACGACCTTATGGCAGAAGAATATCTACCTATTCTTGATGAAATAGACTGGTTAAATTTACA
>ENA-UZWZ01020727-UZWZ01020727.1-metagenome-genome-assembly--contig:-Day-4-25m-contig-20727_pt1 | contig 12537 bp, 12 predicted proteins | sample MGYA00260346_ERZ794906 | MGnify/ENA metagenome assembly ERZ794906 | reverse complement strand
CTTATTTTATGAGTAAGAAAAAAATTCAATTAACACCTCAATTAAATGTTGATGGAATTTTAAAGACAATGGAGCAAAAATACGCTTCCGAAGAAATCAATACTATTGACGGAGTAAAGATAGACTTTGAAGAAAACTGGGTACACTTAAGAAAGTCAAATACCGAACCTATTATAAGAATTTATACCGAAGCAAAATCTCAGGAAGAAGCTAATCTTTTAGCCGATAAAATGATTAACGAAATTAAATTAATCGCTGATATATAGTCTAATTATTAGATTTTACACCTAAATAAATTGTCATTTATTGAAATTCTTTTGGAACTTTATTTCTATGTTTCCAACGTTTGTGGGTCCATAAATAATGAGCAGGTTCTTCATGAATCATATCTTCCAGGTACTTAATAAATAAATCCGTTATTTGATAATTTTCATACTCATTTGGATTTAAAGTCAGGGTTTTAAATGTGGTCTCGTAATACCCTCTTCTTACTTTTTTAGTTTTAAAAAATACGATTGCTAAATCTAACTCCTTAGATAGTTTTTCAGCTCCCGTATGCACAGGTACTTTTATATTCATAAATTCCTTCCAGTGATACGCACTTTTTATTTTTGGCGATTGGTCAGATAAAAAACCATAAATTCCTTTTTTACCGAGTCTTTTATGCTCTCTCATACTGGTAAAAGTTTCTTTATTAGTAATTAAATAGGTATTGTATTTTGCTCGAATTTTCCTAACGAGTTGATCAAAATATTTATTTTCAATTTTTTTATAAATAGCATATCCATCAGTACTTACATATCTCTGAATTATAAATATCCATTCCCAACTTCCATAATGTGCGCACATGAGTAAAATACTTTTGTTGGCGGCTTCAATTTTATTGACTTCCTCTATATTGGTGAACTTATATCGTTTTCTAATTTCTGCCTCCGAAATACTGATCGACTTTATCGACTCTACAAACATATCACACAAATGCCGAAAGAATCTTTTTTCTATTTTCTTTACTTCTTTTAATGATTTTTCAGGAAAGCATAGGCGTAAATTGTCTCGTACTACTTTTTTTCTATAGTTAAATAAGTAGTAAACTATATAAAATAAAAAATTAGAAAACCCATACAATATATTGGTAGGTAAAATAGATAAAACCCATAATAGTGGATAAACTAAAATATAAATAAGTAATTGCATAGTATAATTTAAAACAAAACTACTAATTTTATTGTTCTATTTTAGAATAAAGTTTATGGGAAATATACATATCGTAACATTAGTCATTATTGCAGCAAATGTTATTATTTCAATGAAGGGATTTAAAGATTATTCATTTTTTGAAAAATACAAATTTAATATCGGTTATATAAAAAGAGGCGAACAATTTAGAATGTTTAGTTCTGGGTTTTTGCATTTAGATTTTTCTCATTTATTATTTAATATGTTAACCTTATATTTTTTTACGAATCCAGTGTTAGTGTCTGTTGGTGCAGTCAATTTTGTTTTAATTTATGTGGCAAGTTTATTAATAGGTAATTTGTTTTCCTTTTACTTTCACAAAAATGAACTTCATTATAGTGCTATTGGCGCTAGTGGTGCTGTTTCTGGTATTTTATATTCAGCTATTTTATTTTATCCTAATATGAGTTTGTACTTGTTTTTTGTACCCATTCCTATTCCTGCGTGGTTATTCGGTATATTGTATCTATTGTATTCTATTTACGGAATGAAAAAAAGAACAGGTAATATTGGGCACGACGCACATTTTGGTGGGGCATTAGCAGGATATTTTCTTACTATTTTGATTGCTCCATCTTTGATTGAAAGTCAACTATGGATTATCATTTTATTAATGGTACCATTATTGCTTTTATTTTTTTTAATTAAATTAAAAAAAATATAAATTATGAAAAAGAGTCTATTTATTTTATTGCTAATATCAAATCTATTGATTTCGCAGAACAACACTAAAAATGATCTTTCTCAGCCTACTATCGATGTTGTTGGAAAAGCTATCGTAAAAACTATTCCAGATGAGGTGACAATAAAAGTTCAACTGGAAAATAAAGGAAAAGATCCTCAATTATTAAAACAAGAAAATGATATTATAATTAATGATATTTTATTTTTTTTAAATGGTATTTCAATTCCCGAAAAATATGTAAAAACAACTTATTTAAGACTGAATAAAAATTATGATTATCAAACAAAGTCATATCATTATGTAGCAAGTCAATCAATATCCATTTTTTTAACAGACCTTAATTCTTACGAATTATTAATGAATGGACTTATGAATAGAGGAATTAATAGAGTTGATGGAATTTTATTTTCTTCCTCCATAGTTAACGAGTTAAAATCTGAAGCAAGAAAAAAAGCAATAGAAAATGCAAAAATGAAAGCGCAGGAGTATGCTGGAGTATTAAATCAAAGTATAGGAAAAGCAATTTCAATTACCGAATTCACCAACAAAAACTATGATTCATTTTCTTATAAAAGTGGGCTCACACAAAGTTCAGATGCACCGGTAGCTAATCAACAAACAATTTCTATTGGAGAAATAGAAATTGTTTCAAAAGTTAATGTAAGTTTTTTACTTAATTAATTATTACCTAACAAAGAAGCTATTTTTTGACCTAGTGCTGGTCCTCGTAAATTTTTTGCAATAATAGTACCCTTTTCATCTAGCAAAAAAGTAGCAGGTATTGAACGCACATTGTACATTTTTGCTATGGGCTCATTCCACCCTTTTAAATTAGAAACGTGTTCCCAGTTCATCTGATCTGTTTCAATGGCTTTTAACCATCTTTCCTTTTGCCCTGCCTTATCAAGAGATACACTAATTATATTTAAACCTTTGTTATGATATTCATTGTAAACGTTTACAACATTAGGATTTTCTCTTCTGCAAGGTTTACACCAAGAAGCCCAAAAATCAATAATTGTATATTTTCCTAATACGTCACTTAATGCTAAATTTTCTCCAGAGGGAGTAGGGGCTGAAAAGTCAGGAGCAAGCCCACCAACCTCTGCCTTCTTCATGGCAGCAATAGTATTTTTTAAGGTTTTAGAGCTAGAAGAAGCTGCTATTTTTGGACTGTAAGAGTTAATGATTTTAGTAGCATCGGCATTAGAAATTTCTTTTTTACTAACTAATTCTGTTAGCAATAAAACTGAAAATAATGAATTAGGATTTTCAGTTACAAATTTAATTTTATAATCATTTTCTTGAACAGCAATGTTATTCAGTTCTAGTTGTAAGTTTTGAGCTAGTATTCCATCTTGTTCTCTTCTAGCTTGTTTAAATAACTGTGCTTTTTCGCTTTTAATTTTATTGAATCTCTTTAGTTGGTTGGTGAATTCTCGGTAGGAATCATTTTGAGTTCCTCCTTTAACGAAAGATGATTTGATACTATCTTTGAAGATGGTTGCTTTCAAATTTATATTTTCAGGAAAATATAAAATAGTCGATTTTATATTTTCTACCTGAAGTACGTTTAGTGTTAAAACCTCACTATTATTATATTCACCAATAAATGACTCTGATTGAACCACTAGAGTGTCTATTGCTTTGGGCTGGTTATTTATTACTTCGCTAACGATTATTTTGGTACCATCTTCAAAACCCACTGCTTTCCCGTTTAAAGTGTAGGTATCACTATTTGAATTACATGCATATAGCAGAAGGGTAGAAAATAATATAGATAGGTATTTCATGATTATTAATTTTATTTAATTACAAAAATAACTTAAATACTAGGTTAATAAAATTCTTTTAGATTTATTTAAGAGGAGATTTTTCGATTCATATTAAACGAATTCTTAAACTTTATTTATTCATTAACTGAGAAAAGTCACTTAATTAATGATTCGGTTTTTGTAAATTTGAGGATTAAATTTTTTGATATGAGAGAACTTTTAAGCATTGCTATTATTGCCTCTGTGAAGGCTGGAGAAGCGATTATGAAAGTCTATTCAAACAAGATTGATGTTGTTTATAAAGAAGATGAATCTCCTCTTACCTTAGCAGACAAAAACGCAAACAAAATAATTAATAAGTATTTAGTTAAATCTAAAATTCCCATTATTAGCGAAGAGAATAAAATTTTAACTTATGAGGAAAGGAAAAACTGGAAACAATGCTGGATTGTTGATCCTCTAGATGGCACAAAAGAATTTATTAAGCGTAACGGTGAGTTTACAGTAAACATCGCATTAATAAAAAATAATAAGCCAATTATAGGTGTTATTTATGTGCCCGTTTCGAAAACCTTATACTTTACATCAGATAATTCTTCAAAATCTTACAAAGCACTATTAAAAACTAATACTATAATTATTGATGAAATTTTTAATAATGCAGTTCAAATTTTTCCTACTCAAAAAAATAATAATATTCTAAGGATTGTTGGGAGTAGATCACATTTAAATGATACTACTAAAAACTATATTTCGAAAATTGAAAAGAAAAACAAAACTAGAATTGTTTCAAAAGGTAGTTCCCTAAAATTTTGTCTAGTGGCAGAAGGAGAAGCAGAAATCTATCCAAGATTTGCTCCAACAATGGAATGGGATACGGCTGCAGGTCAAGCTATTTGCGAGGCTGTAGGAGTAAAAGTAACCGATGTAACCACAAATGAACCACTAAAATATAACAAACAAAATTTATTGAATCCACATTTTTTAGTGACTAATTAGATAGTATGATTAATGAATCTCATGAAAGAAGTTTAGTAAAAGGGATTTCTTGGCGCATTATAGCAACTACAGATACTTTTTTAGTGGTTTTTATCATTACTTGTGTGTTGGACCAATGCAGTTTTGAAAATGCTTTAAAAATTGGATTTATTGAGTTTTTTCTTAAATTATTAATTTATTATGCTCACGAGAGAGCTTGGTTACAACTTATTAAATCTTTTATATTTTCAAAACAACAATCTTTATTAAAAACCATTTCGTGGCGATTGGTAGCAACTACGACTACATTTTTAATATCAGGAGCTGTTTTGAATGAATTTAATGAAATAGCACTTTTTATTGCCTTGTTGGAGTTAATTAGTAAATTTATACTTTATTATATTCATGAAAGGATATGGATAAAAATTCCTTTGGGATTAAATAAAAAAAATAATTAATGCAAAAAAATATAATTCCAAATCAGTTTTCAGTTTCAAAAAACCAAAGAAGTCAACTCAACAATCATGGTTCTTTTTTAATATGGTTTACTGGTCTTTCTGGTTCGGGAAAATCAACCATTGCTAATGCGCTTGAAAAAGAACTGCATAAAATGAATATAAGGACTTATTTATTGGATGGTGATAATGTTAGAAAGGGTTTGAACAGTGATTTGTCTTTTTCTCCCGCTGATAGGAGAGAAAATATTAGACGGATAGCTGAAGTATCAAGTTTAATGATTGACGGAGGTTTAGTAGTTTTATCAGCATTTATTTCACCCTATAAAAATGACAGAGAATTTGTTAAAAATACAGTAAAGAATGAAAATTTTATCCAAATTTTTGTAGATACTCCCTTAGCGGTTTGTAAAAATAGAGATCCAAAAGGTTTGTATGTCAGAGCTGAAAATGGTTTAATCAAAGATTTTACTGGAGTCAGTGCTCCTTATGAATGCCCTGAAAATCCGGATTTAAAAATAGATACTACAAAAACAGACATAACCCAAGCTGTAAAGATGATTATCAATAAAATTAAACCTAAACTAGAATTAATTTAAAATGAAAAAATATTATTTAAATTATTTAGATGAATTAGAGTCTGAAGCCATTTTCATTCTTCGAGAGGTCTGGGCACAATTTCAGAATCCAGTTTTACTTTTTTCTGGTGGGAAAGACTCTATACTAGTGGCCCATTTAGCTCAAAAGGCTTTTTATCCCTCTAAAATTCCTTTTTCATTTTTGCATGTAGATACTGGACATAATTTTCCAGAAACAATCAGTTTTAGAAATCAATTAGTAGATCAACTTGATGTGGAATTAATTGTTGGATCAGTTCAAAAATCAATTGATCAAGGAAGAGTATCTGAAGAAAAAGGGAAAAATGCTACTAGAAACGCACTACAGACAACGACTTTATTGGATGCCATTGCGGATAATAAAATTGATTGTGCCATAGGAGGAGGAAGAAGAGATGAGGAAAAAGCAAGAGCAAAAGAACGTTTTTTTTCGCATAGAGATGACTTTGGTCAATGGGATCCAAAAAATCAACGTCCTGAATTGTGGAATATATTAAACGGTAAATATTTTGAAGGCGAACATTTTAGAGCTTTTCCAATTAGTAATTGGACAGAGATGGATGTTTGGAATTACCTTAAAAGAGAGCATATAAATATACCTTCTCTTTACAAAGCACACCAGAGAGATGTGGTATGGAGAAATGATTCATGGATACCGGTCTCAAAGCATTTAATCTTACAAAATGATGAGTCTATACAAACTAAAAAAATACGCTTTAGAACTTTAGGAGATATTACTATTACTGGAGGGATTGAATCAGATGCAGATACCGTAGAAAAAATTATTGCTGAAGTTGCTGCATTAAAACAAACAGAGAGAGGAAATCGGAGTGATGACAAGCGAAGTGATTCTGCAATGGAGGATAGGAAACGTCAAGGCTACTTTTAATTTTTATTATAACAATTATGCAAATAGATAATAATCAATTATTACGATTTACAACCGCAGGTAGTGTTGATGATGGAAAAAGTACTTTAATTGGAAGGCTACTATACGATAGCAAAGCTATTTTTGAAGATCAGCTGGAAGATATTGCTTTAACAAGTAAGCGCAAGGGGTACAAGGGTATTGATTTGGCTTTATTTACTGATGGACTTAGAGATGAACGTGAGCAAGGTATAACCATAGATGTTGCCTATCGATATTTTACAACTCCTAAGCGAAAATTTATTATAGCAGACACTCCAGGTCACATTCAATATACCAGAAATATGGTCACCGGAGCATCTACTGCAAATGTGGCTATCATTTTGATTGATGCTAGAAATGGAGTAATAGAACAAACAAAGAGGCACGCTTTTATTGCTTCATTACTACAAATACCTCATATAATTGTTTGTATAAATAAAATGGACTTAATTGATTATTCGGAAGAAATTTACAATCAAATTATTGTCCAATTTGAACAATTTTCATCTAAGCTTTATGCGAAGGACATTCGTTTTATTCCTATAAGTGCTCTGGATGGTGATAACGTAGTTAATAGATCAAAAAATATTGATTGGTATCACAGTGCTCCATTATTGAACACTCTAGAAAACTTACACATAAGTAGTGATATTAATAAAATTGATGCACGCTTTCCTGTTCAAACAGTTTTAAGACCCCAAAGAGAGGGCTTCATTGACTACAGGGGATATGCAGGTCGCTTAGTAAGTGGGATCTTAAGACCTGGTGATCATATTACAGTCATGCCTTCTGGTTTTAATTCAACTATTAAGTCTATTGATACTATGAATGGTAATTTAAATGAAGCTTTTGCACCTATGTCTATAACAATCACTTTAAACGATGACATCGATGTAAGTAGGGGAGATATGATAGTAAAAACTGCAAATCAACCAAGAGCAATTCAAGAATTTGACACCATGTTGTGTTGGTTAAATAATACAAAAGCTAAACCAAGAGCAAAATATACTATATTACATACTTCAAATGAGCAAAAAGCAATGATAAAAAGTATTATGTATAAGATAGATATTAATACCTACAGTCGTGAAGAAAATAATAAGGATTTATGTATGAATGATATTGCTCGAGTAAAAATTAGAACAACAAGACCTTTAATGGTTGATGAATACAGAGATAATAGGACTACTGGAAGTTTTATTTTAATAGATGATGTTACTCACGAAACAGTGGCTGCAGGAATGATACTGTAAAGTCATTCGACTGTATTATAGGATATATTTATTATAATTTATATACCATCAATCAGTTTTTGTAGTGCTGCTTTATCATTTAACTTTATACGTTTTCCTTTTGTGGATATCCAGCCCTCCTTTCTAAACGAGGTTAATGTTCTAATACAGGCTTCTTTAGCAGTGCCAACCACATTGGCAATATCCTCTCTGGTCAACGTTAATGTAATGTAGTCTTCGGAATCCACTCCAAAATTATCATACAGATAGGTAAGTACCTCTGCTACTCTTTGTCGAACATTCTTTTGAGCCATATTAACAATTATATTATCCGCAAATTTAAGGTCACTTGCCATATGGACTAAAATAGCTTTTGTAAATAGAGGGTTTATATTTAAACTATCCGTTAGATGTTTTTTTGGTATGTAACAAAGGTCCATATTATTTAAAGCTACAGCACTTAAATTAGTTTTTTCATCGGTGATTACTGATCGTTGACCAAGAACCTCGCCTTTAGCTGCAATTTTAACAATAGTATCTTTACCATTATCACTCATTTTTGAAAGTTTCGATACACCATTACGAACGCAAAAGACTCCATTTAGTCTCTCACCCTCCGTAAAAATAGCATCACCCTTTTTGATTGTTTTTGTGACTTTACTGTCAGATATTTTTTTAAGTTCTTCTTTACTGAGAGCTTTCAGAGAATTTAGTTGCCTTATTATACAATTCTCACATCGTTCATCTTGATATTCTTCCATTAATAATAGTTAGTTGTTGTAAATATAGTCTAAGTAGAAATTTATTACAAAAGTTTTAGCTAAAATGATGATATATATCATCGTTTTCAGATTTAGTCTTGTTAATATTTGCAATAGTTCTAACGATTAAACTTATGAATTATATGGGGGTTTGCTTCCATTGTGGTGAATTTACAACAAAAGCTATTGAGCATAAAAATAAACTTTTTTGCTGCTACGGATGTAAGACTGTTTTTGATATTATAGATGAAAATGATTTGTCATATTATTATGAATTAGATTTAAATCCTGGAACAACACCAACTCTTTTTGAAGGAAAGTTTGATTTTCTTAGGAATAAATCTATCGCAAACAAGCTCCTTGAATTTAACGAACAGAGTGTCCAAATCGTTTCTTTTAATATTCCTTCCATACACTGTAGTTCTTGTATTTGGGTTTTAGAAAACCTAAATAGACTAAATAAAAAAATAATTTTTTCTCAGGTTAATTTCCCAAAAAAAACGGTACGAATTACGTTTTCTTCTGATGAAATTGAGCTTCATGAGGTTGTGTTATTACTATGTAAAATTGGTTATGAGCCTAATATTTCTTTAGATGATACTGCTGAAAAAGACATAGAAATTGATCGTAGTTTAATTTATAAACTTGGTGTTGCGGGATTTGCTTTTGGTAATATTATGTTTCTGTCGTTTCCAGAATATTTTGAACTTTCAGAGTTTTGGTTAGAAAAATATAAATATTTATTCCGTTGGTTAATATTTGTATTTTCTATTCCTGTTGTGTTTTATTCAGGTCGAGATTATTTTATATCAGCTTTTAAAAGTATGAGTATGAAAACTCTTAATATAGATGTGCCTATTGCTATTGGTATTTTTGTGTTATTTCTTCGTTCTGCTGTCGAAATTACGATGGATTGGGGAACTGGATTTTTGGATAGTATGGTGGGGCTTATATTCTTTTTATTATTAGGAAAATATTTCCAGCAAAAAACCTACGCTTTTTTATCTTTCGAACGTGACTATAAATCTTATTTTCCATTAGCCGTAACAAGATTAATAAAGAATTTCAAAGCAGATGATAATTCTGAAGAAAATAAAATTTTTAAAATAAATAAAGAAGAACAGGTCCAGGTATATGATCTAGTTAAGGGTGATATAATAATTATTCGAAACAATGAACTCATCCCTGTAGATAGTGTTCTTATCAATGGAAACGCATTAATTGATTATAGTTTTGTTACAGGTGAAGCTGCACCACTTTCGAAAAAACCTGGAGATAAGTTATTTGCGGGAGGAAAGCAACAATCGGGTTTAATAGAATTAGAAGTTTTAAAATCTGTCAAGCAAAGTTACCTCACTCAACTGTGGTCTAATGAAGTATTTGACAAAAAAAATGAAAGCACTTTCCAAGGTATTACTGATCAAATAAGTAAATATTTTACCGTAAGTATTCTATTAATTGCCTTAGTCGCCACACTTTTTTGGATAGTTTATGAACCTTCATTAGCACTCAATGTGTTTACTGCTGTACTTATTGTGGCTTGTCCTTGTGCTTTTGCATTGGCTGCACCATTTACGTTAGGTAATCTACTTCGTGTTTTTGGAAGACATCAATGTTATTTGAAAAATAGTAAAGTAATTGAGCAACTTGGAGAAATTGATACCGTAGTTTTTGATAAAACAGGGACACTCACTACAAATCATAAAAATATTATTACTTATGAAGGTGTTACGCTTAATAATGAGGAATACAAATTACTTAGTTCAACCCTGCGTGCATCTAACCACCCGTTAAGTAGGTCACTTTACGAAATGTTACAAAAGCATGATATAGATGTACTGGATAGTTTTAAAGAAGAGATAGGTTCAGGAATTGTTGGGTTTTCGAAAGAAAACAAAATCAAAGTAGGTTCTTATAGTTTTGTAGTTGATAGCAAAAAAGTTGTTACAAAAACTCTTTTAAATCAAACCGCTGTACATATAAGTTTAAATGACTCTTACAAGGGGTGCTATATTTTTTTAAATCAGTACCGACAGGGAATGGAACAAGTATTTTCTTCGCTTGCAGATAATTTTAATATAGTAGTACTATCTGGTGATAATGACGGTGAGAAATCCTATTTAAGTGGAGTTTTACCACTAAATACAGAGTTTGTTTTTAATCAGAAACCATTGGATAAACTACACTATATCAAAAAATTACAAAATAATAAAAGGAAAGTTATGATGGTAGGTGATGGATTAAATGATGCTGGTGCATTGGCACAAAGTGATGTAGGTTTGGTAATTTCAGAAAATATAAATGTTTTTTCACCTGCTAGTGATGGAATATTAGATGCAAAGCGATTTTCTGATATAACTCAGTTTATAGAGTTATCTAAAAAAGGAAAAAAAATTATAAAATACTCTTTTATTTTTTCTTTATGTTACAATGTAATTGGATTAGCTTATGCAATTTCAGGACATTTAGTACCCGTAGTTGCGGCTATTTTAATGCCGCTTAGTTCTATAAGTATTGTAGTTTTTACAACATTATATACTCATGTAATAGGAAAGCAACTAAACAGCAATAATTCTAATTAGAATTAAAAAACTAGACACTATAAAACTTAAGTTTTAAGATATTCTAAGAAGCTGACAAATATCATCATTTAACAAACGCAACTAAATTAATTTTACTCTATAAATTAAGAATAGTTATGGGTATAATTTATATGTTGTTAATAATAAGCGTTACGCTAGCTATAATCTTTTTTATTGCTTTTTTATTGTCTGTTAAAAAAGGTCAATTTGATGATACCTATACACCTTCAGTTAGAATACTTTTTGACGATGAATTAATAAAAGATAAGAACTTAAATAAATCAAAATAATAACTCTCTACTTAATAGAAATATCAGTTAACTAATTATGGAATTACAAAAGTTTTATTACGATAATAAAATAGTACGCAAGTTTATTGTAGCCACTATGTTTTGGGGTATTATAGGAATGAGTGTGGGATTGCTTTTAGCCTTCATGTTTTTATTTCCAAACATAACCGATGGGATTTCATGGTTAAGTTTTGGTCGTTTACGCCCTTTACATACCAATGCAGTTATTTTTGCATTTGTTGGGAATGCAATTTTCGCTGGAGTTTATTATTCTACACAAAGATTACTAAAAGCTCGTATGTGGAAAGATTGGTTGAGTAATTTAAACTTTTGGGGATGGCAAATTATTATTGTGGGTGCTGCTATTACACTTCCACTTGGTTATACCTCTTCTAAAGAATATGCTGAACTTGAGTGGCCTTTTGATATTGCTATTGCATTAATATGGGTAGCTTTTGGTTTAAATTTAATAGGAACTATTCTTAAAAGAAGACAACGTCACTTATATGTGGCGATTTGGTTTTATTTAGGGACTTTTGTGACTGTAGCAGTACTGCATATTGTGAATAGTATGGCTATTCCTGTTGGCGCACTAAAAAGCTATTCGATGTACGCTGGAGTACAAGATGCTTTAGTGCAGTGGTGGTATGGACATAATGCTGTTGCATTTTTTCTTACAACTCCTTTTCTAGGATTGATGTATTATTTTGTCCCCAAAGCTGCAAATAGACCCGTTTATTCGTATCGACTATCGATCGTGCATTTTTGGTCATTGATATTTATTTATATTTGGGCAGGACCACATCACCTATTGTATTCTTCACTGCCAGATTGGGCACAAAACCTGGGTGTGGCTTTTTCAATAATGCTTATTGCTCCCTCTTGGGGAGGTATGATAAATGGTTTGTTAACTCTACGTGGTGCTTGGGATAAAGTCCGTACTGATCCGGTTCTTAAATTTATGGTTGTTGCAATCACAGGATACGGTATGGCAACCTTTGAAGGACCCATGTTAT
>ENA-UZWZ01030474-UZWZ01030474.1-metagenome-genome-assembly--contig:-Day-4-25m-contig-30474_pt1 | contig 12578 bp, 10 predicted proteins | sample MGYA00260346_ERZ794906 | MGnify/ENA metagenome assembly ERZ794906 | reverse complement strand
GGTGCGAAAACCCATTTTTGAATCGCCCTGTTTAAACTCCACTTGGACAACGGCTCTGCTTAAGAAGCTGAGTTAGCTGCGCTAGAAACCGAGATTGAGAGACTGATTGCTCTCATCAAGACACACCTGGGTGTTCAAACCGAAGCGTCAACCACACTGACCGTTTCGCTGGAAGGAGTGGAAGACGTAGAAGGACTGATGGCCTTTCTGTCCGAGGCCGTAATGATCTTCGATATCGAAACGATGAAATCACAATTGGATCAATTCAGCGAACTGGTTGAAATCTGTCGCAAGGAAGTCAGCTAAAACTAACCCTTGGCTTTGATCGGTGAGCCAGCGGATCGTATCTAAATTGTTATTCTGATCGAAGTACTCTCTGAAAACTGGTTGATTATGTCTATTCGAAAGAAAATATTTCGCAGCTTCGGGTTTGTCGTTGTAAGCCTTGCTGTTTTCTACATCGTGATTCTACTTCTTTTTCGTCCTTCTCATGATCGCGAATGGCAGCTAGGCCACGAAGCACTTCCGCAGATTGTTTATTCCACTGAGAGCAGCCAGATATCCATTGCAAACTATCGAAATTTTGCATGGACTGAAGTGAATGCGGCTGACATCCAGTATGAAACTCGCTCCTTTGATCTTGATCAAATGTCTGGAGTCGATGTGATTATCTCACATTTCGACGATTTTGAGGGCCTAGCGCATATATTTTTAAGTTTTGGATTTACTGACGGGAATCAGGTTGTAGTATCTCTTGAAACGAGACGAGAATCAGACGAGTCCTTCTCACCACTCCTAGGGATTCTGCGGCAATACGAAATGATATACGTAGTGGGGTCTGAGAAAGACGTTGTGGGAGTTCGTACCGGACATCGAGATGAGCGCGTCTACTTATACCCGACTAAAGCCACGCCCGAACAGGCACGCCGCCTGTTTGATTTGTTGGCTGTCAAAATCAACGATGTGTATAACGCTCCAACGATGTACAACACGCTGACAAACAACTGCACGAACGAGCTCACCAGGTCGGTAGAGGAAATGTCAGATATTGATTTTCCTCTTACTTGGAAAACAATCTTGCCAGGATACTTCGACGAAGTGCTGTACGATCTTGAACTTATTGACGGGGAAGGTGCTTTTTCTGCAGTAAAAGATCGTCATCTCATCGATAACACTCAGGTTGATGTAACTAGCGAGACCTATCGCGCAGATTTACGCAGATCTCTTAGCGCCAGCATGGATTAATCAGGGAAGGCTAGTTATGCCACTCTGAAGACCCGCTCCCAGTACTGTTTCGGTCCGCACGTCGTGAAACAGAAAAAAGTCCTGTAACCATGATGTGGCTACAGGACTTTTTTGGTTGCCCTGCAAGGACTCGAACCTTGAACCTCCTGCTCCAGAGGCAGGCGCTCTGCCAGTTGAGCTACAGGGCAATAAATCAGGCATTCCGGCTGACTCCGGTTAAATACGGTGCATCAATGCCTATTGCAATCATGGAGTTCCATTTTGGGAGGGAGAATGCTCTTATTTGCGGAGTCTTTAAGGAGCAGGTATACTGCCGTTGATCTTGCTCATAAGCCACATTCTGATTTTGGAACCCGGATTTTGGTCTTTGCTACCACTCTTGGTGGCTCTTCTCTTTGCATTTGTGACTCGTTCAGCGATTCCTGCCTTGCTTGGCGGCGTCATTGTGGGCGCGTTCATGATGGGTGGAAATCCGGTCATTGGACTGAATAACATCTTTCAGGAAGCGCTGGGAAATGGCAATTTCATCTGGATATGCCAAATTGTATTGTCCATCGGTGTCCTGACGGAATTGTTTAAGAGGAGTGGCGCCATATCCGGATTTGCTGCGCGTTTGGATCAAATGGGTGATTCCAAGAAATCGGTACGGCTTACTACCTGGGGGTTGGGGCTACTGATTATAGATGACTACTTCAGTCCGCTACTGACGGGTACCATTATGCGACCCCTCTCAGACAAGGCGCGAATCCCAAGGGAAAAGCTGGCTTACCTTTTGGACGCCCTGACCTCGCCGGTTTGCGTGCTTGTACCGTTTCTTGCCTACGGAGCTTATATCGCAAGTCTTATCGTCGCCCAAGGTGGTGCTGAGGCCACTCCCGAGGCAGGTATGGCCCTCTATATTCGTTCCATTCCGTTCAATTTTTATTCGATCATAACGGTACTCTTCGCTGGCGGAATTGCGTTGGGGTGGATTCCAGATTTTGGCCCTATGAGACGGGCAGAAAACCGCGTGGCATTAACCGGCGAACTCATAAGGCCCGGAGCTTCTCCACTCATCTCGGATTCAGAGCTTCCTGATGCAAGGCCCTCGACTGGGCTATCATTAGCGCTGTATTTGGGCATACCCATCATGCTCATCATGACGATTGCACTAGGTAGCTATTGGGTATATCGAGAGATTTTGATCGCGGAAGCCTTTATGACGGCAGTGGCCTACTTGTCTGTCACTATGTCGCTTAAAGGGCATTTTAAGTCATTGGGAGAGCTAGTGGATGTCGCCATGAAAGGCATAATGAGTATTCTTCCGGCATTACTAATTATTGCGTTCGCGTACAGTTTGAATACGGTCACTGAAAACCTAGGTGCTGCGGCTTGGCTCATCGGTGTTTCCAAGGGTATGATGACCAAAGGCTTATTGGTTGCTATCACATTTGTGCTAGCGGCGATCATTTCATTTTCTACGGGTACGTCTTGGGGCACGTTTGCGCTTGTCATGCCTCTGGCCCTACCACTAGCTTATGCCTTTTCCTCGGGGCCATCAGACCCGTTGGTACTCGAAACGATTGCTGCGGTGACCGGAGGAGGCATTTTCGGAGACCATGCATCTCCGGTTTCAGATACGTCCGTGTTGTCTTCTGCTGGTGCTGGAAGCGACCACATGGACCATATTATCACCCAGCTTCCTTATGCTTTGACGGTCGCAGGAGCTACAGCGTTACTGTATCTGTTCATTTAGCTAATCCGTCAACGTGTTCTGGTGAGACCGCTCGCCAGTCTGCTATGTGCTGTATGATTTGGGCGCGAACGTGATCACGTAACTCGGTGCCACTTCCTTCCCATGACTCGGTTGAGATGGGGTCGAAAACGTGGAGTCGGATCAGAGAACCTGCGCCAAATTTCCATCCGTCTCTGGGCAATGCATCGAATGCGCCATCAAGCGCCAAGGGGAGAATGGGAATACCAAGCTTTAGCGCCAGTTTGAAACCTCCATCATTGAAATCGCCGACCGTACCATCCATAGATCGTGTACCCTCCGGCATAATCATCACACTGATATGTTTTTGGAGACGATCCTTTACATCAATCATGACCTGGGCTCGGCTTCTTCTGGATTCACGATGAACCGGAATGTCGTTGGCCATTTGCAACATCCATCCCATAATTGGCAAACTGAATAAGGATGCTTTTCCTACCCATTTCATGTCCCAAGGCAGGACACTAACCAAAGGAATGTCTGCCAGAGACTGGTGGTTTCCGACGACGATATAGGGTTTCCTCATGTCGGATGGCATGGTCCCAGACACCTTGAGCGTCCAAGCAGGATTCACTTTTACCATCCATGATCCAAGTCGTCTGAATTGACGACCTGTCGCATATTTTCCCGCATCCCGGTCAATTAACCAGGTGATGCCCATAACGGGAAGAAAGATGAGTATGAGCATGGAGGAGGAGAACCAGACCCATGCGGAACGAATAAAGACCAAGGTTGGCCTCCATGAGGTAACGGGTTAAAAGGTCCATGCAAAATAGAGCGTGTTCGGGAGACTTGCCGAATAATGACTTTTTCCTAAATTTATGGTCTACTAACTCTCAGTTTGGCCTTGGATTACTTCTTTTCTACCGCAATTAATCCTGATCACCCCTTCGTTCTGTTCGGGGTATCTCATTTACTGGTCGTATTGTGGGTCATTTTCTTCGGATGGATCGTAATCCGAACGGGAATGAAGGCGAACGAGAAACGCAGAAATTATATTCGGAGAGTGCTAATTGTTCTGTTCCTGATTTGGGAAGTCGAATGGCAAGCGTGGCACCTCATTACAGACACCTGGTCTCTTCAGGACACGTTACCTCTGCACCTGTGCAGCATAATGATTTGGTTTTCCATTTATGGCCTGTGGAAACGCAAACGGTGGACGTTCACTCTTATGTACTTTTTTGGCATAGCGGGGGCAATTCAGGCTGTCATTACCCCTGATGCGACGTATGCTTTTCCTCACGTCCGTTTTTTGAATACCATGTTTTCCCACAGCCTGTTGGTAACGAGTGGATTTTGGGTGGTGTTTGTGGAAGGATATCGGCCTCGGATGAAGGATCTATGGGGTGCATTCGCCGCGATCAATGGGTATGCGGTCGTAATGATATTCGTCAATCAGGCTTTGGGATCTAAGTATCTGTATATGGGGCAGAAGCCTGAAACCGCATCTTTGCTAGACTTCTTTCCACCGTGGCCGTTTTACTTTCCCATTCTGGAGGCCATCCTATTGCTCGTTATGGTGGGAATGTATCTACCCTTTCGAAAAAGTGAAGGCAAGCGGCGTGAGTTATCTCCTTCGGAGTAACACGTTTGTTTAGGACCCAGAATAATGGGTCTGGGCATAATGGGCTCGCAGATAAAAAACGGGGCGGGCCTTCAATTGAAGGCCCGCCCCGATGCGCTCTCTGATTGACTAGGAAGCGCTATCCTCTACCCAGGATATTAAGCTTAGTTATTTGTGATCGTATAGGTGATGGTGCGGACGTTGATGGTAACTTGCTGTGAGGCTTTGTTGCTCTGAGCAAAAGAAGCGGCGTTTTATGGACTGTCTTGGGTAGAGTGTCTCAGCATCCGTGTGACGCTGTTGTGCCCAGAGAACTACAAGACACGTGCCAAGCAAGCTAGACAGTTCGAAAAGGCCCTAAAAAGGCTCTAAATCGCTAGTAGGCCTTTTATGCCGGTATAAAAGTGTTTCGGCAGTAATACAACGGTGGTTTGACACCATGACGAGGGATTTCCGGAATCATGCTAAGGCTGTGAGTACAAATTCTCCTTTTGAATCAGCTCTTTAAATTCATTGATGTCTTACTCTATCTTGATCGATGTTTAAAAGAAGTACGAATCAGAGAGTATCCATGAATCTTTATCGCTCGTTGGTCAGCTTTTGCAGTAGCCTCACCCTTTTCCTATTTGCTTTCGCCCTCCTGTCGGTTGGGTCGGCCCAAGCTCAAGATGTGAGCAGTATGGAAACCGAGTTCTCTGACCTCAAGCTTTGGTACAATCAGCCGGCCCCGCAGTGGAATCATGCCTTGCCCGTGGGGAATGGCCGACTGGGAGCCATGGTGTTCGGTGAAACGGCTGCCGAGCGGATTCAGCTTAATGAGGAGACGTTCTGGGCAGGTGGTCCGTACGATCCAACCAATCCAGGCGGGGCAGAGGCGCTCCCCGAAATCCAGCGTCTTTTGTTTGCCGGAGAAGTGAATAAGGCTCATGATCTGTTCGGTCGGACGATGATGGGAAAACCTTACGAACAAATGAAGTATCAGTCCTTGGGAGATTTCTGGATGTTCTTTCCCGGACACGAAGAAGTGACCGACTATCGCAGAGAACTTGATCTCGATCAAGCGATCAGTACGGTTTCGTATACATTGGATGGCGTCCGCTTCACTCGGGAGGTATTCTCTACAGCCGTTGATCAAGCTATTGTAGTACGTGTTTCAGCAGATCAACCCGGCGCATTGACGTTTACGGCTGAGCTACATGGTGCTAGAAATCAGCAGCACTCAAATTATGGAACGGGCTATTTTTGGTGGGAAGGTGTTCCTCCAAATGGCCTGAAGGTCTGGGGAAAGAGCGATGACTATCTGGGGATTGAAGGCAAGTTGCGCTACGAAGCTCGCCTGATTGCTGAATCCGACGGTGGCGAAATTGAGGTCGATTACAAGACACTGCACGTTCGCGGGGCAACCTCTGTAACGTTCAAGATTGCGGCCGCAACCAACTTCGTCAATTACAAAGACGTCAGCGCTGACCAAGAGGCCCGTGTTGCAGAGACGTTGGATAAGATTGTCGATCGTTCCTTTGAGGATATGAAAGCCGACCACGTTGTCGAACATCAGGGATGGTTCAGACGCGTTTCAATGGCGTTAGGCAATGACCTAGAGATTGATAATGCGTTGGCAGATTTGCCAACCGATGAGCGAATCGAGCGGTTCAAGGATGAATCAGACCCAAGTCTCGCAGCACTCTATTATCAATTTGGTCGATACCTCCTTATTGCCAGTTCTCGGCCGGGTACAGAAGCGGCTAATCTTCAAGGGATCTGGAATGATATGGCTAATCCGTGGTGGGACAGTAAGTACACGGTCAATATCAATCTTCCAATGAATTACTGGCTTGCAGAATCTGGCAATTTATCCGAGCTAACGGAACCGCTAACCCGTTTAATACGGGATGTGTCGGAAGCCGGAGTAAGTGTAGCTAGAGAGCATTGGGGGGCTGACGGATGGGTCTTGCATCAGAATACCGATATCTGGCGCGCAACGGCACCCATGGATGGACCATCTTGGGGCGCATGGCCCGTGGGTGGTGCATGGCTCACAACACATCTTTGGGAGCACTATCTCTACACCGAAGATGAAGCATATCTCAGGGAAGTTTACCCTTTGATGAAAGGCGCAGTCCTATTCATTTCTGACATTCTCGTCGAACATCCTGATACGGGATGGTTAGTGACAGCACCCTCGAACTCGCCAGAGAATTTTCCGGCTCGACCAGGTAATGGCCGTTTTTTCGACGAAGTGACGGGTTCGTATCTCAAGGCGCGGACGATGGCGATCGGCCCTACGATGGACATGGAAATTATTCGAGAGGTGTTCCAAAATTTTGCATCGGCAGCCAACCAATTAGGTGTGGATGCGGAATTGGTCGAGACCGTGACCAATCAGCGATCTCGCTTAGCGCCGATTCAAATTGGAAAGCATGGTCAGATTCAAGAATGGATCGTGGATTGGGATGAAATCGAACCAGATCATCGCCATATTTCGCATTTATGGGGTTTATTTCCAGGATCCCAGATTACCCCAGAGGACACTCCTGAACACGCTGAGGCCGCCGCTCGCACTATTGGTCGCCGAACTACGGGTGGGTGTGGGTGGTCCTATGGACATAAAGTTGGCTTTTGGGCCCGATTACGAGAAGCGGATTCTGCTCTCCATGAGTTCCGTGCGCATCTAACGGGTTCATCCCTTCCCAATATGTTTTCGCTGTGTGGTCGGGCGCTTCAAGTGGATGGTAATTTTGGGACCACGGCTGGTATGACTGAGATGTTGATGCAGTCTCATCGCGGCGAGTTGGTGTTGTTACCGGCGGTACCCGATGAGTGGTCTACGGGATCCGTTGAAGGGCTGCGATCGAGAGGAGGATTTGAAGTCGACTTAGTGTGGTCCGATAGTGTCCCAGTCTCTGCACAGATACGATCGGATCTCGGTAATCGGCTCATTATCCGATCTGACAGCCGCATCCGGGTTACGTCCTCAGGTAGCACCGTCAAGGTCGATAATGCGGATGGACGTAGCTCATTTGAAACACGAGCCGGAGCGACCTATCAAGTTGAGTTCATGAACTGATGGGTGTTCAACGTTTTTAGGTATAAAAAGCGGGGCGGGCCTTCTATTGAAGGCCCGCCCCGCTGCGTTCTCTAAGTAGTTTAAAGTGCGCTATCCTCTACTCAGGATGTTAAGCTTAGTTATTTGTGATCGTGTGACGATGCGGACATAGGTGTCTGGCTTGGCATCAACCGTTGCGACAGCTTCGTAGGTCAGACCCTATCCGTTTTCATTCACGTCATCGATCTCATGTACGAGATCAACTGATTTCTCCGAGTAACTCTCGTCGCGTGAAATTGTGTGATGCTGATGTGCCCAGAGAACTACCATCAGCATGCAGTTGGCACGGGTGGGATAACATTGGCCCAATCAAGCGAATAACGACGATCACTCCTCCTGCTTTCACGCTAGAGTGTTTCGTCAACAAAACAATTACGGACTGCCAGTAGAACGGTAGCAGTCCGCAATCGGTAGGGTTGGTACAAAGAAAACGGGCGGGTCGCTAATGCGACCCGCCCGAATCCTGCAAGCAGTTGATTACTTATTGAAAAGAAGTCTGTGTCCGCTAGGACACGGTCTCCTTACTTAAAGGTAATGCGCGTACCGAAATTAAACGAACGCGGAAGACCTAAAAATACCTCTGCATCATCTGCGGTGTTGGCATTGTTGCCATCGCCACGGTATGCATTGTATCGTGAGTTGTTCGTTGCATCTTGGATGAACATGCTGTCGAGCACGTTGAATACGTTTCCGAAGAGACGGATATCAAAACGTGATGCTCCTAGCATTTCACGGGGGATGTCATACCCAAAGTTCAGGTCAAACACGTTGTATGCTGGAACTTCCCAAACCTGCTCACCAGCCTGAGAGGCCTCAGTGCGGCTGCTTGGATCGAAATCAGCATAGTAGTTTGAGTAAGAACGTCCTGTTACTTTGGCGTAGAGACCGTCCATTGGATAAACGGTAACCGCGTAAGCAAACTGAGTCTGTGGAGCGTCACCAACTTTCACATCTTTGACATATAGATTCAAAGACTCTTGTGTAGCTGGGTTAGAGCGGTCAGGCGTGTAACGTGCATCAACGTTATCAGTGTACGTCCAGTTACCTATTGAAGCAGCTACGTCGAAACGTACCATGCTGGTTGGCTGGTAAGCGAACTCGCCTTCAATCCCACGATGAAGAGCGTTTAGGCCCTTGATGTTGATAAGACCATCGTCACCATTCTGCTCCTGAACGAAGCGAGTGATCGTACGGTTATTCCAAATGGTGTTGTAGAAGTTAATCTTCCCACCCAGCTTGCGATCTGTTGAACGGAAGTCCAGACCACCTTCGACGGCGATGAACGTTTCGTTCTCTGGATCCTCAAGTTTGGCACCTGTGACATCATCGATAACGCCATCAAAAATCGGCACTTTGGATACATATCCGGCATTACCGAATACAGAAACCAAATCGTTTACCCGATATGATGTACCACCTTTGACCTGGAGACCGTTGAGATTACCAGAGTCGATGGTGTATGGGTTTCCTGATCCGTCATCCTTGAAGAAGTCTTCGAAAGAGTAGTTGATCATTGAATAACCAACCATTCCGTAAGCGGAAAGCTGATCTTTCGTGTACTCACCCTGTGCGAATGCACCTAACCAGTTCACGGTGTTCGTGTTGTTGTAGGCGAATTTGTCACCAGGCTGTAGGACTTTGCCTGAGGCACCCCAGAAGTCACTATCAGAGCGCTGGTAGCCTGAACCACCAAGAAGTTCACGAACCGTGCGGTAATGCTGAATTTCCGCAGTACGTAGATCAACGCCCACTTCAACGGTTAGATTTTCATTCAGCTCATGCTTGAATTTAGAAATCGCTCCGAGGGTGTACTGTACGTTGTGGCTGTTACGGAGGATACCGCGAGAAAGGCCATTAGCTTGATTGCGAGCAACCGTGCCATCATAGTCAATGCGGCGAGAAGGACCACTATAGTCCCAGCCCAAAGATCCATGTGTACCTGTTCCGCCACCTTTACCACCTGAGTAGTATGCAACAGTAGAAAGAAGTGACTTGTCGCTAATCTGGTAGTAATGGTTCAGGTTGACCTGAGGCTTGTGGAAGAAATTCTCCCGCTCATTCATTGAGCCATCCTGGTAGCGGTCTACGTCATTAAATCCGTTGTTAGCAAAGTTGCCGTAAGAATCAGAAACGTCTGAGGAGTTCTGATTCCAACGACGACCGCCTTCAGGGAAGGTGTCTAGGATGTCATCGATAGTAGAACTGCTGAGTCCTTCATCTTCGAATACTTCACGTGCATACTCATGATCGTATGCAGCAAGGTTTTGACGGTAGAGGTTTTGTCCGTGACGCTGAGGCGCTCCTACTGCGTAGAGGTCAATCCGCTGTTTGTCACTGATGTTCCATGCAAATGCGCCGTAATAGGCCCATGCATCGGTCCATGTACCATCGTAATAACCGTCACCGGTTTTGCGGACACCGGATACGGTGAAAGCATACTTACCGTTGATGAGGCCAGTGGAGAGAGAAACGGTAGATTTCAAGAATCCATCATTTCCAACTTCTTGCTTGGCCAATACCTGACGCGTGTTGGCTGTTGGATCGGTGATGATATTCATCGTTCCACCAATCGAAGGGGTAGCCAGATTCACTGCGGAAAGACCACGCTGCATCTGGATAGAGGAGGTTGCATCCCCTACACCATCCCAGTTTGACCAGTAGACCCAACCGTTTTCCATGTCATTGACAGGAACACCGTTGATCATAATGGCCACGTTACGCTGGTTGAAACCACGAACGTTCACGCGGGCATCACCAGCACCACCACCCTGCTGGGTAGCGTATACAGATGGAGTCGTATTCAGAATCATCGGAACGTCGCGAGAAGCGAGTTCGCGTTGCACCTGTACCTTGTCCACGTTCGTGAACGCTACCGGTGTTTTGCGATCTACGGCTCTTGAAGCAAAAACTTCAAGAGACTCGAGTGACTGACTCGAGAATGCAAGACTGAAGTCTACTTCCAGATTAGCCGAACGAGCGGTGATAACCTTTGACAGATCTTCGTATCCAATGAATGAGGCGGTCAGCGTATGGGTACCTGCGGGTACTCCACTGATCGTGTATCGACCATCTTGGTCGGTTGCGGTGCCTAGAGTTGTTCCTTCAATAACAACATTGGCTCCAGGAAGGGCATCTCCGGTGTCAGCGTCTGTGACCGTTCCGGAAACTTGGACCTGAGCAAAGGCTGAGCCTGCGAATAGCAGGGTAACGGCCAGTGCCAGGCTGCGGAAGCGTAGCTTAGCGTTCATATCCACACGATTTGGTAGGTAAGGATAAAGGCGATCTCAAGACAGTAGTGAGATCGAAATTGACAATCAAGTAAACCTAATAAATGTGGATAACTAGGCGTGTGAACGAACAGGGAAAAAATGGTTATGTTGATAACAATAATGATGCATCTAAACTATTAGATATTAGCTACTTAGTATCATATTCTTTTGGTAAGAGATCTGCAAGTCTCTCGAATGACATGTATCCAAAGTATGCTACGGCATAGGGATCGAGCACGTTTCCTCTGGAGTCGAGCGTCGTAGCTCCGTTCTGGAGTCGAAGCCATGAGTACTGCATATCCCTGACTTGGCCCGAATGATAGACCCTTTGCCATTCAGCATACCGCCGGTCTTCTTCCTCATGTGTATACACAATCATGAAGTAATTCGAGAAGTGCAGCTTATAATCTTGATCCATGTTTCCAGGCTCTAAGAAAGTAAAAGGATTCACCGCAAACTGAGGCTCTTGAAACGGCGCAGCTGAGTTCATTTCATACTGTCTCCGATCTCCTACTTCGTCTGGGTCATCCACGTGAAAGACTTGAAATCCCTCTTTTCGGGTCCGGTTGTCCATCATAGACCGAAAAAAGTGCTGTGCTGAGCCGTTGTATGCTTTCTTTCGGTGTTTATCCCACTTCTCGGCCTCCTGCTCTGATGAGGGCGTCATTTCTCTGAAATAGGATTCGCCATCTTGCCAGGTTTCATCCCCATCGATCACAAACTGATGGAGGTGATGTTCAATACGGTATCCGAGCGCACGGTTATTGAGTATCAACGGCTCGTCCGCACTAGCGATGAGCGTACCGGCATCCTTCATGAGGTCTAGAATTTCAGGATTCAGGATTTCGACTTCTCTCGCATTGTCTGTCATTCCTAAAAAAGCTTCCCGGAACTGTTTGAGATAGTCATCCCAATGCTCATCTCGTTTATCGGAAATGGATAACTCTCCGAGAACCATCACCTCTTCCACAAGGTCAAAATCTAGCTTGTAAGATTTCGGCGCTCTGATCATGACATCATGAGTCTGCGTCTGATGGCCCACACGAGAGACTACGATGCGATGAGCTCCGAGCGGTATCATGAGTCTGAAAGCACCCTCAGAATCAGAGACGGCCCCAATAGAGGAGCGGGAGATAAAGATATGGACACCCTGAAGGGCTTCGCCTGAGGCGGCATCTTGAACGGTCCCCAATAGCCTGGCGCGTGCTATTTGCTGGCCATAAACGTCCGGCGTGCAAAAAAGACAAAAGGTCAGGGAGATGGAAAAAATGAGACGTTTGTGCACGGTAACGGAAGAATGGTTACCGATATGACGCTTTTACTCCGTTCGCGTTTCAGAACAAGAAGGGTATTCGTGGATGCCCTTAGCGAATTTCAATTAGATTCGAATCTTCGTGTTCGAACTGATATCGTCCGTCTGGCAGCTCAATAGTGCGGATGCCCCTTGTTCTGGAGAAAGGAACGCCGCCACTGCCTAAGACAATTTCTAGTGTGCCATTGGAGCCTTTCGTTTTGATCACAATCGCATTTACGACAGGAGTCTCCGGAGTGAGCGGGTCGATGTCTTCAGCGACTATAAACGAAAATAGGCCCTCTAAATCAGCTTCAAAAAGAAGGTCGAATGGCAGAATGCGGATAAACGCA
>ENA-UZWZ01006484-UZWZ01006484.1-metagenome-genome-assembly--contig:-Day-4-25m-contig-6484_pt1 | contig 12598 bp, 14 predicted proteins | sample MGYA00260346_ERZ794906 | MGnify/ENA metagenome assembly ERZ794906 | reverse complement strand
CCGCTCCTAGTTCTTTTCACGCTGCATTATATTTGGCAGTGCATTTTTGTCTTAAGTACGGGAGTTTTCTTGTATATATTTCGTTTCAGTAATTTACTGCGCATCGACCCAAGGACGGCAATGTAACCGTTGGGCTTCGATAAGTTTGATTCTATAGTTCTGCTGTTTAAAGTGAGAAACACTGTGAGCAAATCGATTCAGATAACGCTTGTGGTAGCGGCGATGGCCTTGATCGGCGTTGCGTTTGTATTCGTCGCTCCACACGTGTCGGAACCAACCGGAGAGCCGCTTCTCGATTGGAGAAACGACGCGGTGGTTGCAAGAGGAGCAACACTATATGCAGAACAGTGCGTCTCCTGCCATGGCTTCATTGACGGCCCATCAAAGGCAAATGAAGTGAATAAAATTGGAGATGCGGCGCCGTCCCATGGTGCTGATGGACACACATGGGAACATCCCGACTTCGCGCTCGTGCAACTGACCAAAACCGGCGAAGTAGCAGAGCTCTGCCGGGATGTGAGCGAGAGCGATATGCCAGAATTCGGGCAAGCTTTAAGTGATCGCGAAATCGTTGATGTTTTGACCTACATTAAATCGACTTGGTCGGAAGATATCCGAATGAAGCACGACGAGATAAATCTACTTTATGAAGGCCAGAATACTGCTGTTCGCGAGTTGTTAAACTTGTCGGGTTCATGATGGGTTTTGGAGGAAGATTCAGCCAGCTTATCGCCAATGCAACAATGCGAACTTTGGGGGCCTTCAATAAAGTTTTGCGGATGGATGCAATCGGCTACCAATATTTCATGGCCTGGACTATCTCTACAAAGCAACATCAACAGACCAGTCGCGCATGCAAAAGATCCTCAACATTGCGCGCGGAAAGTGGAAATCGGACGCGCACCGTCACCGCAAGGCGAATGATCTCAGGACTCGTCTTGAATTACTTGAATTGGTCGCGGTTTATCATTCGGCGACGCTAGGTCTTCGCCCTGCTCGGCTCAACCAAGTTTTCCTCCAGCAGAACAGAATTTAAGCCGACCCTCAATTTTCGAAATCGAATGAATATCGCGGGCTAAAAAAATAGATAGGGCGTCGCGTCATATTGGGTCTTCGTTGATGAATTCTTTTGCAATTCGCCAATGGTCTAATTGAGCAAACATTTTTTCTGGAAATTTCATCGTTTTCTGGCAAATCAATTCGAACGGGAGCTGCTAACGTTCGCCCCGTCGATAGGGCGTCATCAGCGCTGCAGGCACTTCAGCCCTGCGGGCGACAAGGACTAGCGCGACAATAGACAAGACATATGGGCCCATCAAGAACAGTTGGTAAGGCACGCCTTCGATCGCTGTTTGCAGCCGCAGCTGGTAGGCGTCAAAAAACGCGAACAACAGCGCGCCGATCAATGCTTTGCCGGGACGCCAGCTCGCGAAAACCACCAAAGCAATGCAAATCCATCCCCGCCCCTGAACCATACCGGGGAAGAAGCTATTGAACGCTGATGTGGTCAAGAAGGCGCCTCCCAATGCCATCAACGCCGACCCGGCCACAACTGCGCCGATACGGATGCGGATCGGGTTCAAACCCTGCGCTTCAACGGCATGGGGATTCTCTCCAGTCATGCGAATGGCCAGCCCAAGGGGCGTGCGGGCAAGGACATAGGCTATGATCGCCACAGCGAGCAGGGCGAGATATGTGGGAAACGCCTGTGAAAAAAGGATTGGTCCAAGGATGGGAATATCGGACAGGAAGGGAACGTTGAGGGGCTGAAAAGCCTCGATCGTGGGGGGCAAGTCGCCAACCTCCACAAGCAAACGATACAGATAATAGGCCAATGCCGAGGCAAAGAGCGTGATCCCAAGACCCGATACATGTTGCGAGAGACCAAGCGGGACCGTCAGTGCGGCATGCAAAAGCCCCATCAGAGCACCGCAGATAGCTGCGATCAGTAAGCCGACCAACAAGGGGGCACCTATGTAGACAGCAAGCCAGCCGCTCATGGCGCCCATCGTCATGATGCCCTCTATCCCAAGGTTCAGCACGCCTGAGCGTTCACACAAAAGCGCGCCAAGCACACCAAAGATAAGCGGCGTTGCAATGCGCAAAACGGCGGCCCAAAGGTTGGTGTTCAACAGCAGGTCAATCGCATCAGTCATCGGCGCACCCGGTAGGTTGTTAACAGAAGGGCCACGATCATAGTTAGAAGGCAGAGCGCAACAATCACGTCAGCGATGAAGCTGGGAATGCCTGTTGCGCGGCTCATGGCATCCGCACCAACAAAGACAGCGGCCACAAAAACGGCGGCGGCAACAACGCCCGCAGGGTGGAGCGCTGCCAGCATCGCCACCACAATGCCAGCATAGCCGAAGCCAGGGCTCATCGTTGTGGTAACGCCAGCCGTGACCCCCATGACCTCAATCGAGCCGGCCAGGCCAGCCAATGCCCCTGACAGAAACGCCACACCCATGATCGTCCTAGGTAGCGAAATGCCTGCAAAAGTAGCGGCGTCGGCGTTTAACCCCGCGGCCCGTGTTTCAGCCCCGAACACGGTACGCGCAAGCACCATCCAAACGGCTGCTGCGGCTGCAATCGCAAAAATAAGCCCGATGTGCAGCCTGGAGCGCGGTATCAGTTCGGGCAGGCGGAAATCTCCGTCAACCGGCACGGATGATGGCCAGCCGAAGGCCATCGGATCGCGCATCGGGCCCTCGATCATCAGGCCGACAAAAAGAATCACAATGAAGTTGAGCAGCAGGGTCGTGACCACCTCATCCACTCCAAACCGAAGCCTAAGGAAAGCCGGAACCGCCAGAAGGAGCGCGCCTGCCGCCATACCCGCCAGCATCAGCAGAGGAATGCCAATCCAGCCCGGCACACCAAGGGAATGGCCAATCCCAGCGGTCACCAGTGCGCCAACGAAAAACTGCCCCTCCCCACCGATGTTCCATAGCCGGGCGCGGAACGCGACAGCTGCGGCAAGCCCAGTAAAGATAAGCGGTGTGGCGCGGGTCAGCATCTCGGTGATCGACAGCCGGGACCCAAACGCACCTTTCAGCATCTCTGCGTAGGCGGTCAACGGGTTAACGCCCGCCGCGGCAATCAAACCCGCCGCCAGAACAAGTGCCGCAAACACTGCCGCCAACGGAGCCAGAATCACGAGGTGCAGGGGCACATGTGTGCGTCTGTCAAGCCGCATCAACGTCCTCCTTCCAGACACCAGCCATCATGAGCCCCAACCTTTGAGGGTTGGCTTCAAGGGCTGAAATGGGCTTTGACAGGCGACCCTTGACAATGGCCTGAATACGGTCAGATAACGCCACCGCTTCCTCCAGTTCTTCTGATATCAGAAGGATCGCAGCGCCTTCGGCACGGGCCTTCAGCAATTCAGCATGGACAGCGGCAATTGCCCCCTCATCAAGCCCTCGCGTTGGCTGGTTAGCCAGTACAAAACGCGGGTTGTTGGCTAGGACACGACCAAGGATGAGTTTTTGCATATTGCCACCCGACAACAAACCAATGCGCGTGTCCGGGGTAGCACCGCGAATATCAAAACGCTCGATCAGCTCAGCGCAATAGGCCCGCGCAGCGCTTTGGCGCACGAAGCCTCGGCGTGAGAATTCCGGCGTGCGGAGCCGTTCCAGCACCGCGTTTTCCCATAGGCTCAAATCGCCAACGACGCCTTCTGCGTGGCGATCCTCGGGTACCCGCCCCGCGCCAGCGCGGATCACCCCGCGCGGCCCCTGAGCGGCGATGTCTTCGCCCGCCAGCGTCAATTCACCCTTTGCCGGGTGCATCAACCCCGACAAAAGTGCGCCGAGCGCCGCCTGTCCGTTCCCGGACACGCCCACGATGCCAAGAATTTCGCCCGCATGAACGGTAAACGACATGTCATCAAGTCGGGATTCGCCTGCGTCCTCGACCCGAATAGCGTTGGCAACCAGCACCGGCGCGCCGATCATGTGATCCTGGCGCACGGGACGTTCCACTCTACGCCCGACCATCAGTTCCGCCAACTCACCTGCGCTGGACTCTGAAGTTTTTCGCTCGGCAACCATTTTGCCTCCGCGAAGCACCGCGACCCGGTCAGACGCCGCCATGACCTCATGCAGTTTGTGGCTGATGAAGATGAGCGACAGCCCCTCTTTCGTCATATCGCGCAGGGTCTCGAATAGCCGCATGGCCTCGGGCCGAGCTAGAACAGCGGTGGGTTCGTCAAGGATCAGTATGCGCGCGTCACGATAGAGCGCTTTGAGGATTTCGACCCGTTGGCGCTCCCCCACCGAAAGCATGCTGACACGGGCTTCGGGCTTCACGGGTAGCCCAAATCGGTTGGCGATCCGCATCAGCTTTTCCCGCGCCTCGGCGCGCGCGGAGCGCATGCGAGTCAGCGGCTCTGCACCCAACATGATGTTGTCCAAAACGGTGAGGTTGCCTGCCAAGGTGAAATGCTGGTGGACCATGCCCACTCCAGCGTCAATCGCGGCGCGGGGTTTACCAGATGGTAGGTCCATCCCAAACACGCGGACAGACCCCTCATCCGCCGCATAATGGCCGAAAAGGATGTTCATCAAAGTGGTCTTGCCCGCACCGTTTTCACCAAGCAGTGCGAGGATTTCGCCCTGATCCAGCGTCAAAGTCACGTCATCATTGGCCGTCAGAGTACCGAAACGCTTGGTGATGCCATTAAGTTCAAGAGCTTTCGTCATGTGGGCAGGCCTGCGATTGCAGACGGAAAGGGAAGCGTGACGGTGCGCGCCTCGATCATAGCACCCAGAGTTAGCAGCGCAGCATCCGAGCCGATTGGGCCGATCAGTTGTACGCCAAGTGGCAGGCCGTCTGACATGCCAAAGGGCAGTGCTAGCGCGGGCAGTCCAGCGACATTGGCCAGCGCCGCGTTCGGTGCAAACGCCTCGAGCTGCGCCATGTGTGCGTCTGGGTCAGACCCAGAAAGGTCCAGTGTACCGACCGGAGGCGGCGCGGAGGAGAGGACCGGCGTCAAGACGGCATCTGCAGAGCTAAAAATTTTGTGGGCGCGGTTGGTCAGGCGTGCGATCTGTCGTGAGGCCGCAAAAAGCGCGAGTGTGGGTGTTGCCTGCCCCTCAACGGCCATGGCGCCGGCAAGGGACGGGACCTGATCATGGGAGATTTTGAGCGTAGCCAGCCATTCGGCCAGCGACACGGCAAGGATGGTGCGCACGATGGCGTGCGCCTCGGCGCCCAACCGATCGGGCGCGCAGACCTTAACCACCTCGCACCCAGCATCGCGCAGCGCCTCTCCGGCGGCCTCAGCGGCGTTGCGTTGAGTCGTTCCGCACCGATCCGGCAAGGCCAAAGCGATACGGGGGCGTTCAGGTAAAAGCACCGGTGCCAAGGGTTGTTGAGCGGCGGAAAACGCTGTTTTCACATCGCGAATTGACCGCGTCAGCACAAGCTCAGACGCGATCCCCATCAGGTGGTTGGCAAAGTCTGGACCGCCGCGGACCACCCCGCGAGAGGGCTTTAGCCCAGTCAGGCCACAACAGGCGGCAGGTACGCGAATTGACCCAGCCGCATCCGTGGCATGAGCAATGGCAACGATGCCTCCGGCGACGGCCGCCGCAGCGCCGCCAGACGAGCCACCCGGCGTGAGATCTGGATTCCAGGGGTTGCGAGCGGGCTGCAAGCCCTCAGGCTCACACGTCAGCGACAGACCAAATGGAGGTGTTGCAGTCAGGCCGAAAGGAATCAGACCAGTTCGGCGCAAATCCTGCCACAGATGGCTGTCGCGATCCGGTTTGCGCGCCTGAGCGCGGATCACCACTGAGCCTGCTGCCGCAGGCAAGCATTTTGCAAAGCCGCCAAGGTCTTTCACAAGGGTAGGCACGCCATGAAACGGCCCGCGCTGATCGGCGGGCAGAGCGTCTGCCGCCGCAGCGCCTGCGCGGGCCAAATCCTCGTCATGAAATACAACGGCCCCCAGTTCCGCCTGCGCGTGGCAGGCGGTGAGGCTGGCCTCCATCACCGCACGGGCAGAAACGTGACCTTGGGTTATGGCGATAGCAAGAGCCGTTGCATCCGTCATGTCAGAGCCGCGTGATCAGGCGGGCTCGTTTTCGTCGAGTGGGACGTTCCATCCGCCAGATTGAATCGCGTTCTGCTTGGCTTCCATCCCAGCTATCGCATCGGCAGGCACTTCATCGGCGACATAGATCAACTCATTGCCGCCATGGGCCATGAAAGAGTATTCCGTGTAGTTGCGTCCAGTGGCGTTGCCCGCCTGTACGTCTGCCACGATGGCGGCGATGGTTGGGCCGTAGTTCCAGATCGCGTTGGCAAAGACCGTGCCAGGGTAACGCGGCGTATAGTCGATTAGCGAGCCGATGGCCTTCACGCCGCGGGCCTGCGCCGCATCCGCCGTGCCGATCCGTTCGCCAAACAGGATATCTGCGCCCGCGTCGATCTGCGCAATCGCCGCTTCCTGTGCGCGGGCTGGGTCAAACCAGGCGCCGATAAAGCCGTTGAGGAAGGTGGCGTCAGGGTTCACCTCGCTGACCCCCATACGGAAGGCGTTGATCAGAAGGTTCACTTCGGGGATCGGGTAACCGCCAACGGAGCCAAAGACATTGCTATCGGACATCTGCCCAGCCAGCATCCCAGCCAGATAGGCGGCTTCGTGGTTCCGAGTGCCAAATACGCCGAAATTATCACCCTCGGGTCCACCGGAGGAGCCCATCAGGAAGGCGGTGTCAGGATAGTCGCCCGCCACTTCACGCGCCTCACGTTCCACAGCATAGGATTCGCCCCAGATGATATCCGCGCCGCTTTCAGCATATTCGCGCATGGCGCGGGGATAGTCGGTGGGAGCTACGCCCTCGGAGAATTCATACTCGATGAGGCCCGATGTTGCGGCTTCCTGCATGGCTACATGGATGCGGCTGTTCCAGGCATTTTCCACCGGCGACATATGTACACCAGCGATACGGATCGCCTTTTGGGCGTTGGCGCGTCGGACGTACGCAGGCAAAGCAAGGGTGGCTGCAGCGCCAATTAGGAGCTGGCGGCGTGTGGTTAAGAGCTTCATGAGTAATTCCTCTCTAGTGGTAACAGGCGTTTCTAGTGGTAACGGACGTTTTTTTGATCTTACTAGTGTCAAGTCTTGGGTTCGGGTGATGCTGGCGCGTAGTTCGCAGGGTCGAGTGTTGCTGGTCGGTTGGGCAGGTCGAGCGCTGCCAGTCTTGGCGCGGTACGTACCAGAACCTTTCCGTGTTTGATAACCGCAAGCCGTGTGGCCTTCATCCGAACCGCCTCAATTGGGTTTTGGGCCTGCAATATCACCATGTTGGCCGGGCCACCCTCGCGGATCGTGGGATCTGGCAGGCCCATTGCCACAGCACCGTTTTGGGTGACGGATGTAAATGCCCAGTCCATCGCCTCTCGGGAGGTCATAGGCACTGCGTGCACGCCCATATGTGCCACCTCCAGCATATCAGCAGAGCCAAGCGAATACCACGGGTCCATGGTGCAATCCTGCCCGAAGGCGACATTCACACCAGCGGCGCGCAATTCCGGCACGCGGGTCAAGCCCCGCCGACGAGGATATGTGTCGGACCGACCCTGAAGCGTGATGTTGATCAGCGGGTTGGGCACTACGTTCATACCTGACTCTGCGATCAGCGGGATTAGTTTCGACGCATAGTAATTGTCGTAGGAGTGCATCGCCGTGACATGGCTGGCCGTGACCTGCCCCCCAAGCCCAAGCCGCGTCGTTTCATGGGCTAGCGTTTCCACATGGCGCGACATCGGATCATCGCTTTCATCGCAATGCAGATCCAACTTTAAGCTCCGATCTGCAGCGATTTCTGCCAGCCGCACGACCGAACGCGCGCCCTCGGCCATGGTGCGTTCGAAATGCGGGATGCCACCCACAATATCAACACCCATATCCAAAGCACTAAGCAGGTTTTTCTCAGCCTTTTCAGCACGGAAGAGCCCATCCTGTGGAAAAGCTACCAGCTGTAAATCGATATAAGGGGACACCTGCTTGCGAACCTCAAGCAATGCCTCAACACCAACAAGCGGGGCGGTAGAGACATCGACATGGCTTCGAATCGACAATAGGCCTTGCGACACCGCAAGATCACAGTAGCGCAGTGCCCGCTCAATCACCGCTTCCGGCGTCAACAGGGGCTTCAGTTCGCCCCAAAGCGCGATGCCCTCGAGGAGCGTGCCTGAGGCATTCATCCTTGGCAGCCCGAGACTGAGAGTCGCGTCCATATGGAAATGAGGGTCAACAAAAGGGGGCGAAACCAAGCGGTCGGTTGCGTCGATCTCTTGGTGTGCTTCCGCCACAATCCTCGGGGCGATTTCGACGATGCGATCCTCTTTGATCGCGATATCCAACGGCCCACGGCCATCCGGTAAGCGGGCCTGTCTGACGATAATGTCAAGCATTCAATACTCCCCCAATTTTGACTGTATGGTAAAAAATACCCATGACAAGTGTTATTTTCTTACTAGCTCAAGAATTCATGCTTCGCCAACATTCAGCGCGGCCGATAGCGCAGAGGCGGACTTAACCATTCGCGGCGTTGCTTTCAGACAAATTCGCACTAGTCTGAATTTTCCATAGAAAACGTGATATTAGCTGGAGAAAAATCGGCACGACTCAGCGAGAGCGGCGGTACGGTTAAGTTTGAATTTGCCTCGTGAATAGATGTGTCGTTCCTAGTTAAATAGCTGTGAACTGACGAATGAAGCGCAGAATGGCCCATTCTCTTCGTCGAAACAAAAGGTGGAAAATCTCGGCCCAGTTGTCGAGCCAACGGCCGGTTTCTTGTCTGTCAGCGTTCCCGATGACCTTCATCGCGGCGCCGTAGGACCGCAGTAGGTCGGTCACGATGACGTGTGGCGGACCGAAGCACTTCACTGTCTTTTTCAGGAATTTCAACGCCGCCTTGGGATCACGGCGCTTGGTGACATAGCTTTCAAGCACCTCGCCCTCGTGATCCACGGCCCGCCATAAGTAATGCGTCTCTCCATTGATCTACACAAAAACCTCTTCCAGGTGCCACCGTCTGTTTGGGTATGCTCGCATCCGACTGACCCAATTTTTGCGAATCTTGGCGGTAAATATCGGGCAAAATCTGTTCCAACAGAAATGGTTGGTTTCGTGGCTCGCATCGATCCCTCGCTCGCGCAAAAGATCCTCAACATTGCGCGCGGAAAGTGGAAATCGGACGCGCACCATCACCGCAAGGCGAATGATCTCAGGACTCGTCTTGAAGTACTTAAATGGGTCGCGGTTTGTCATTTGGCGACGCTAGGTCTTCACCCTGCTCAGCTCAAACAAGCTTTCCTCCGGCAGAACCGCCACCCAGCATGGCATTCACATCCGTGTTCTCAAAAAAGGGCGTACGGACAACGACGCCCGCTAGTGCAACTTGCGCAGCCCGAATGTCATCCAACGTTTCAGAATGGGGGCTCATATCGCATCCGCAGCGATTTGAAACACTGCATCGCCCCGAACAACCCGCGCCATAGCACGTTGGCACAAAATAATCCCCGGATAGGGAGACGTGATTTCATCCGGCATGGCACCGGGGGTATCTGCATGATGGATCAACCCAACAACCTCGCCCGCCTCCACATCGTCCCCGATGGATTTCATCGGCTGAAACACCCCCGCGGAATAGGCATATATTGATCCTTGAACGTTTAGCTCTCGCGTGCCCAGAGCTGTATCCGGTACGTAGTTAGGCAACATACCCAACTCATGCAGGATACGGCGTAATCCGCGTTCAGTCCGGCACAGAATATCTGGCGTTACCTCACCACCACCGCCAAGTTCTGCCATCACGTTGATGACACCCTTGCGATTCGCGGCCCCCATCGCCGTGCGCCCCGAGCTGCCGCGCCCACCGCCGCTCGTAAACACCCATGCGTAGGGCAAATCAAACGCCTCTTGCAGAGCAATCAACGCCTTGGTCTCTTCAGCGTTATGCCCCTTGCCGCGCAACAAGGTCGCTGGGTAAAGTAATGAACTGCCACCAGAATGCAGATCAACGGAATAGTCCGCCAGCGGCATGAGCACCTCCTCAATATAGTGCGCGATCATTTCAGTTGGGGTGCCGCTGGGATTTCCAGGAAACAAGCGGTTGAGATTCCCTTCGTCAATGGGTGACGTACGCAAACCGGCTTCAGCTGCGGGCGCATTGACCATAGGCAACAAGATCAGCCGTCCACGAGTTTCCCTTGCCTCTAACGAGCGCGCAAGGTTCGCCACCGCGATCTGCCCTTCATATTCATCACCATGGTTGCCCGCCATGACGACAAGCGTCGGTCCGTTACCGTTCTTGAGGCAAGTGATCGGGATAGGTATCCAGCCATAGGCGGAGCGATGCACAGAATGTGGCAAACGCAAATACCCACCCTGCTTGCCGGTCGCATCAAAATCCACTTCAGATATGATGGATGTTGCCACCACAAGTTTCCTCCAGATGTTATTTCGACAATTATCGAAGTAATTCTGCCTTAGTGAAGCCCGGAGCACTGACTTGTCAAGTTTCGTTATTTCGAGCAATACCGAATAATGGAACAGGCCACCTTTTCTTATCTAAGTGAATCCTGCTTCTTGCAGTATGCCACAAATGCTGCTTCAGCGTTTTTAGGTAGATCTCCTTCAGGGGCTTCGGCGCGTGAAGATCGTGTGATAATAGATACTGGGAAGGATACTGCACACGCATCAAAGCGTGGCAAGAACCCGGACAATTTGAGGCCGAGCGGTCAGGAACAAAAACCACACATGGCGCCCAAGCCTGATCAAACCGGTACTCTGGGATCGGCGTGATTGGAAGCGATGAAGCGGCAAAACTGAATACAACCTACTTAAATTGGGTTTGTCTTAGTGATCAAGGAAATCACTTTGCTAAAAGAGTTTTCTGAACTGTATCATCCCAGCCTAGGTAAAGAGCATCTTGGTCGCGTATTACAGGACGGGCCATTACCTTTGGGCGAGCCGCGATCTGAGCTTCTGCTTCCGAATTTTTTAGCCAATCATTCAGTGCCCGATAATCATTAGATGTTCGGTCGACCAGCCGATCCCCGAATTCTGTAATCAGTTCTGCCAATTCATCTTCGCTCAGAGGGTTTGCCCGGATGTCGCGAAATTCAATTTCTCTACCTTCAGCTTCCAGCGCCTTACGGGCTCTTTGACAAACCGGGCAGGTGTTTAATCCATAGATCAGCATGTCGTACTCCCTCTTTGGCGATAGACGTACAATCTCGTATATCGCGCCTACTAGCGCAACCGTTCTGTCCCTCCCATTTAGCAAAATGTCGTTGGTTCCGGATTTGCGCGGCCCGCTCGAAGCACTGCCTACATGCTGCGCGCCATCTTCTGGATTCTGGAAAGCTCGCGGATCAAAAAGAAGATCTCGGTGATGTTGAACCGCAAGAAACTTGTGTTGGCGACCTTAAGTTGCGGCATGACCGGAAGTATTCTTTTGACAGAAAGGTGATTGATGGTGTTGACGGCAGTGCCCGATCCATTCTCGAGTTTTTTGCCCGATGGGCAGAGGTGACACCTAAAAACCTGCAAATGCTGTCCCATGATATGCCATAATCCTCGAATTGAACTGGCCTGGAGGGCGGTATGAGAGTTTGCGGATGTGAAATTTCGGCACAAGAGGTGCGTGTGGCTGTCGTCCTTTATGACGAGGGCGGACAGGTTGCTAAACTTCCAATTGCGACGACCCGGATTGAGATCTCGGACGACACGTCTGATGCTGATCTCAAATCCTGTCTAGCCGAGATGCAAGGTTTTGCGGTTGAGCACGAGATTGACACATTTGTGATTAAGTCGCGGGCGCGCAAAGGTAAGATGGCTGGTGGACCGGCCACCTTTAAGTTGGAAACATTGCTTCAATTGGTTGAAGGGACAGACACCAAATTCGTGCATGCCGCCACCCTTGCGGCGTTTTCCAAGAAAGAGATTGACGATTATCCAGAAAAGCTACCCGTTTACCTAAAGAATGCTTTTGTGGCGGGAGTGTATGGCCTCATGAAGTTAGCCTAACTGGACAGGTTGAGGGCATTGGCCTCGCTGGTGTTGTGTTCGGGGCAGTGTCAGAAGAAACCGACTTGTGGCCGGTTTGTCCCGCTGTGCAGCCATCCGGCATATGAAAATGCTGCGTGATGCACGAATGGCCGGTCTGGTGAAACTGCGCTGCAGCGTTGACCCTTGTCGTCAAAGGCCGGACTGGGCCGAGGCTGTGTGAAAACTCGACATTTCAAGATTTGCGCGGGAAAGTGTTCTCCGAACGCATGGATGCATCGGTGTTTTTAGGAAGGTATTCTCCAGATCAACGGGCACTGGAATAACGTTCTCCGGAATCTTGGCCTAATCGAGTTTTCACACAGCCTCGGCCGTTCTCGCCTGTTGGAGCCGATCAGGCAAAGGTCTGGAAGGTCCCGCGTTGGGTGAATTCGGATTGCGTGAAATTTCGCAGTCGCAGCGAATGTCTGCAATCACGGGCCGCAGCGCAGCGACCGAAGGTGGTGACGAACGGCAGATCTGGGCCGAAAGGTATTAAATATCAGTGGGAAAGTGGTGCCTCAAGAG
>ENA-UZWZ01002566-UZWZ01002566.1-metagenome-genome-assembly--contig:-Day-4-25m-contig-2566_pt1 | contig 12689 bp, 14 predicted proteins | sample MGYA00260346_ERZ794906 | MGnify/ENA metagenome assembly ERZ794906 | reverse complement strand
AAGGTTAAATCATCCCAGCCGTCATTGTCAAAATCTGCAAAAGAAACTCCACCACCCCATGTAGATGTTCCATAACTATAAGCTGTCCCGATATCATTTGCAAGATCTTCAAAAGATATTTGGGCGCTTACAGTAGAAACAAAGAAAAGAAAAACTAAAAATAATATTTTATTCATCTGAACTAAGTTAATGATATTATTCTTTGAATAAAGGCCTGTGACTCATTAAGTTGTGTACTTTCTCTTTTACTGATTTTAAGATATCCTCATTTTCAGAATTGTTAATGACTTCATCAATTAAATCAACAATTACAATCATATCGTCTTCTTTTAAACCTCTTGTTGTCACAGCAGGAGTTCCAATTCTTATCCCTGAAGTAACAAAAGGAGACTTATCATCAAAAGGCACCATGTTTTTATTAACTGTAATTTCTGCCTTTCCAAGAGCTGCTTCAGCTTCTTTACCGGTAATATTTTTGTTCCTAAGATCAATTAACATCACATGATTGTCTGTACCACCAGAGATTAAATGATAATCTTTAGCAACAAAAGCTTGAGCCATTGCAGCTGCATTTTTCTTTACTTGAATTTGATAATGTAAAAATTCATCAGTTAGCGCCTCAGAAAAAGCAATTGCTTTGGCAGCTATAATATGTTCTAATGGCCCACCCTGATTTCCTGGAAAAACACCACCATTAAGAAGAGCAGACATTTTTTTTAATTTTCCGTTTTTTAATTTTAAACCAAAAGGATTATCAAAATCTTTGCCCATTAAAATTAAACCACCTCTTGGGCCTCTCAATGTTTTATGTGTAGTTGTGGTTACTACGTGACAGTGAGGTAATGGATCATTTAAAATTCCTTTAGCGATCATACCCGATGGATGAGAAATGTCAGCTAACAATAATGCATTTACACTATCTGCAATTGCTCTAAAACGTTTAAAGTCTATATCTCTTGAATACGCTGAAGCTCCAGCAATAATTAATTTTGGCTTAACTTTAAATGCAATTTCTTGAATGGTATCATAATTTAAAACTCCTGTTTCTTTTTCAACTCCATAAAAATGAGGTGAATAAAGTTTTCCGGAAAAATTTACGGGAGAACCATGAGTTAAATGACCACCATGCGATAAATCAAATCCTAGAATAGCATCACCTGGTTTAAGACACGCGTGAAAAACAGCTGTATTGGCTTGCGAACCAGAATGAGGTTGAACATTTGCATATTCAGCACCATACAATTCCTTTGCTCTATCTATAGCTAACTGCTCAACAATATCTACAATTTCACATCCGCCATAATATCTTTTTTGAGGATATCCTTCTGCATACTTATTTGTTAAAACAGATCCTGCTGCTTCCATTACTTGGTCACTAACAAAATTCTCTGAAGCGATTAATTCTAAGCCATTTAGTTGTCTATTTTTTTCAGCTTCTATTAATTCAAAAATCTCTGTATCTCGTTGCATTGTTAAAATTTAATTAAGAAATTCAAATGTACTTAAAAAACGTTTTTAAGATGATAACTTTCCATTATATTTGATACAAACTTTATTAACAATTTTTAATGAAAATAACAGCCAACAACCCAAAAAGAAAATCTTGGTTACAAGTTTATGATAACTCTGATTTCCCAATACAAAACATTCCTTTTGGAGTATTTATTACAAAGGATGATATCATAACTATTGGTAGCAGAATTGGTGATTTTGCTATCGATTTAGGAGCAGTTCACCAGTTGGGATATTTTGAAGGAATTCCACTTACAGATGATATTTTTTTACAGGATAATTTGAATGATTTTATAGCTGATGGTAGAAAAACATGGCGATTAGTAAGAAATAGAATTGCTGACATATTTGATGTTACCAATGGTACTTTAAGAGATAACCCTACACATAAAGATAAGATTATTTTTAGGATGGATGAAGTAGAAATGTTATTGCCGGTAAGTATAGGTGATTATACAGATTTCTATGCAAGTAAAGAGCATGCTACAAATGTTGGAAGTTTATTCAGAGACCCTGAAAATGCTTTATTACCAAATTGGCTTCATATTCCAATCGGATATCATGGACGAAGTTCTTCCATAATACCTTCTGGAACGAAAATAAGAAGACCCTTTGGACAAACTAGACCATCAGAGGGATCAAATACTCCAGGTTTTGGGCCTTCTAGATTATTGGATTTTGAATTGGAAATGGCTTTTATTACTACCGCCTCCAATAATCTGGGTGAGAGAATTCCTATTGAAGAAGCTGAAGAATATATCTTTGGGTTGGTTCAGTTTAATGATTGGTCTGCAAGAGACATTCAAGCTTGGGAATATGTTCCACTGGGGCCTTTCTTAGGAAAGAGTTTCGCATCAACAATTTCTCCTTGGATAGTAACTTTAGACGCCTTAGAGCCTTTTAGAGTTGAAAATCCAAAACAAGATTTTGAACCACTTCCATATCTTCAAAATAAAGGAAAAGGAAGTTTTGATATTAAGCTTCAAGTTGGAATTCAACCAGATGGAGAAAAAGAAACCATTATCGCTAATTCAAACTTTAAATATATGTATTGGACTATGGCTCAACAATTGGCTCATCATACAGTCAATGGATGCCCTGTAAATGCAGGAGATATGATGGGGAGTGGAACAATATCAGGTCCTACTAAAGATAGTTATGGATCAATGTTAGAACTTACGTGGAAGGGTCAACATCCAATTAAATTAAATGACGGAACAGAAAGAAAATTTATTAATGATTTTGATACTGTTATAATGAGAGCTCATTGTAAAAATGAAAGTGTTAGAATTGGTTTTGGAGAATGTGTAGGCCAAATTATACCTGCAAAATAACTTCTTATATTCTAAAAAGATAAAAAGCTTTCTGGTATTCAGAAAGCTTTTTTTATGTTTTTAATTTTACTCCTCAATTGGAGGATGGCCGTGAATTTTTTCAAAATCTTCATCAAAATTTGCTCTTAAATAAGCTTTTAGTTTTTTCCGATAATCTTCTTTTAACCATGTAATGAAGTTGTGCGTACTTTTAGATATACATTTAGAGTATCTATTAATACGATCGTCTATTTCTTCACCTAGCATTTTTACTAAAGCTAAAGAATCATATACATCTTCACTATTCTCAATACATATTTTAGCGTGGTGTATAATAGATCTTTCAAGTACTTTTTTTGAGGATTCACCTGACCTAATAGTACTTAAATATTCTTTTTTAATGTCAAAATAAAGTTCCGTAGACTTTGAAAACTCTTTCTTAATCTCACTAGGAAGTTCAAATCTAAATGCACCTTCAATCTCTTCGTCAGATAAAATTGCATCTAAATAATAATCTGGTGCTCTAAACATTCTTTGCCAATCTAAGTCTGCACCCCAAGCTCCAAATCTGTGGAAGTTATTTCCTAAATCTACAACATTAAAGGTTGTTTTATTATCTAAAATTCTTGAACCACGTCCTATCATTTGATAATATAAAGTTAAAGATTTAGTGGCTCTATTTAAAATAATTGATTCTATAGTAGGTTCATCAAAACCTGTTGTTAATATACTTACAGAGGTTATGATTGCATTTGGTGTTTTTTTAAACCATCTTAAAATAAAATCACGTTCTTTTTTTGTGTTGGTATTGTCTAAATGTGCAATTGGATATCCAGCTCTTTTAAAGGCATGAAAAACCTGTATGGAGGTATGGATACCATTATTAAAAATTAATGTCTTTTTTCCTTTTGATGTCTCCTCATAAGCACTTACAAGTTTTGACAGCATGTCAACATTAGTATATAAATCTTCTGAAGACTTTACAGTATAGTCTCCGTTGGCTCCAACTTCAAGAGATGTTAAACCAACATTGTAAGAATACATGTTTGCGCTTGCTAAGTAATGATTTTCTATTAAATGCTCAATTGTTTCTCCCACGTACAGCTCTTTGTAGTTTTCATACATTGGGAGTTTTATATTAGAACTTAATGGAGTAGCCGTAACACCCAAGATGAAAGAATCATCAAAAAATTTAAAAATTTTGGTGAATGAATTGTAGTGAGCTTCATCAACAATAACAAGACCTATATCAGAAATATCTAACTTATCATCTGTTAATCTGTTTTTTAAGGTTTCTACCATAGCTACAAAACAATGATAATTATCTTGATCATCTAAATTCGCCGTACTGTTTATGATTTTATTAGGAACTCCAAATTCACCAAGCATATTTGAAGTTTGTTTACTTAATTCAATTCTATGAGTTAGCACCAAAACTTTTTTATTATACTTAGAAATGTATCGTCTTACAATTTCTGAGAAAATAACAGTTTTACCTCCTCCAGTAGGTAATTGATATAATAAATGGTAATCATCAGCAGCATTATCAAACCGCTGAAATATTTCTTCGATGGCAATTTTTTGATAATTATAAAGTTCTTTTCCTGAGGTGTTTTTTACTGTATTTATTTTGGACAAAATTTAAATAATTTTATTGGAAAATTTATTAAAGATATTTTTTGATGTTAACTGAGGTAATATCATGATGGGATGCATTTTTAACTGCTACCTCATTTCTAATAATTAATAATTGAGGTGATTGATGCTGTACGTTAAAGCTAAGCCCTACTTCATCTGAAATGGATCTGAAACTGAGCAAGTCTAAGTAAAATACTTTGACATTTTTCATTGATATTTCAAATAAGTTTTCAAAACGTTTGATTACCATACTGCTAATACCGCATCGTGTTGAATGTTTAAAAATAAGGATAGTTTCAGTTTTAGATAACTCTTTGATTGTTTTTATTTGATCTAAAGAATTAAATGGTATCCAATTTACTAAAGATTCTTCCTCTGCTTTCTGCTTACTTCCTAAAATTCTATTAAATAACCCCATTGAAATATTTGTTTAACAAAAATACAATCTAAATATTAAAAAATAGTAATTGGAGTAGTATAAATACACGAATAAAAAGAACATTTTTTACAATAAAATTATCCAAAATATTTATGCTTAATTCTATTATGATTATCTTGGTTTTTCATAAAAATATAAAAAATGAAAAAAATAATTCTAACTTTTATCTTTTTAAGTCTAAGCTTGATTTCTTATGCTCAGGAGATTACTACGTATTATTTCATTCGTCATGCAGAAAAATTACGAATAGACAAAACAGATAAAAACCCAAATTTGAATTTTAATGGATACAAAAGAGCTGAGGCTTGGAAAGATGTATTTTCAAATGTTTCTTTTGATGCAGTCTATTCTACAGATTACAATAGAACTAAACTAACAGCTAAACCAACTGCGATTAGTAAAAATTTACCAATTTTATTATACAATCCAAACACGATGTATTCTGAAGCCTTTCAAAATAACACAAAGGGTAAAACTGTACTAGTTGTTGGACATAGCAATACAACTAATGTATTTGTAAATAAAATTTTAGGCATTGAAAAGTATAATGAAATAAAAGACAATAACAATTCAAATCTTTATATCGTTACTATTTCTAATGGAGAGATATCCTCTATATTACTAAAAATTAATTAAATTTAATTTTAATATCCTCTAATATAATCTCAGAAATTTTTTTCAATTCACCTTTTTGGAAAATTTTGTCTAAATTATTTAGCTTAACAGAAGAGTTTATTGGTTTGTAATTATTATAATCAACTAAACTAATCCCTGCAATAAAATGTTCTTTACGAACCTCTCTAAAACGTATGCCACCACCGTTAGTATTATACCTGTAGGCTACAAAACCTATTTTAAAGTTTTCTTTTTTAATCCAATAAATAAAAATGTCATCATAATCTACTCCCCCATTCTCTTTTGAAAAAGTGATTTCTATCTTATAATAATTACCTCCTTTAATTTTGGATTCACCCAATAATTTCTTTTGCACAGCTTTATCATTTAAACCATAAGGTAAAATAGAAAAATAATGAACAGAATTCACAGACTCACTAAATTTACTAGCCATAGTATCTTGAATTTGTAGAGGTTTAGAATTCTTAATCCTTTTAAATCCAGAATTTGATAAAACGTCAATAATTGTATCATTATTATTAATAAAAACTCTACTCAATTCAAACCTTCCGTTATTCCTTGATGCAACATAATGTTTATCTCTAAAATTAAAAGACAATGTGGCATTCGCAATTTTATCTAAACCTGAAACACGAATAGAAGCATCAATGATTTCTTGTGCTGAAGGATTATTTTCTAATGCTTTACATGAAAATAAAAAAAATGAGATAAAACATAAAATAAATAAAGACTTCATAAAGAGTTGATTGATAATAATGTTGTATTTGTTACATCAAAATTAAAGTTATTAAAGCGTACTAAAAATGTATCTTTGTGAAGATATATATAAAACTTCAATTTTTGAAAGTATTTAATTAATGGCAATTCAAAAAAAAATAAACATACAGAATAAAAAGGCTCGTTTCGAGTATGAAATTTTGGATAAATACACTGCTGGTATTCAGTTAACTGGAACCGAAATTAAATCCATTCGACAGAGTAAAGCTAGAATTACAGAGAGCTTTTGTGAATTTAATGATAAAGGAGAGCTTTTTATAGTTAATATGTATATCGAAGAGTATTTATATGGACATCATTTTAATCACAAAACTACAAGTGAACGTAGATTATTACTCAATAAAAAAGAATTACGTAGTCTAAAAAAGGATGTTGAAGCTAAAGGTAATACGATAGTCCCTTTACGACTTTTTTTAAATGAAAATGGTTGGGCTAAACTTGAAGTAGCTTTAGCCAAAGGAAAAAAAGTCCATGATAAGAGAGAAACCATAAAAAATCGTGATAGTAAACGTGATCTCGCTAGAATAAAAAAAACATTTAATACCTGATATATATGATCAATATTTTATTTATTACTAATGTCATATAATCCATCATAATGCTCCGAGAAAAACTTTCTAATTATAATCTTATTCTAGCCTCAGGTTCACCTCGAAGACAACATTTCTTTAAAGAATTAGATGTTCCATTTACTATTGACATCAGAGAAGTAGATGAAACATATCCAGAGCATTTAAAAGGAGCTCAAATAACAGACTATTTAGCAGATTTAAAATCTAAATGCTTCAGTAATTTAAAGTCTAATGATGTATTGATAACATCAGATACTATTGTTTGGTTTGAAGAAAAAGCAATTGGGAAACCAATAAATAAAAAAGACGCATTTAATATGCTAAAACAAATGTCAGGTAAAGAACACGATGTTTTCACTTCAGTAAGTATAAAGGGCGCATCCTTTCAAAGCATATTTAATGATAAAACTAGTGTAGAATTTGAAGAATTTACAAAAGAAGAAATTAATTATTATTTAGAAAAATTTGCTCCATTTGATAAAGCTGGAAGTTATGGAATTCAAGATTGGATAGGTTTAATAGGTGTAAAAAAAATTACAGGAAGCTATTTTAATGTCATGGGTTTACCTGTTCATAAATTATATAAAGAATTGCTGAAAATTGCTCAATAAGATTTAATTAATAGTTTATTTTTACTTATAAATAACAATACAGATAATGAAAAAATATACATACACAGAAATGAAAGACACTCGCTCTGGTTTTGGTGATGGTTTAACAGAGTTAGGAAAAACAAATCCTAATGTAGTTGCACTATGTGCTGATTTAATAGGGTCATTGAAAATGAATGATTTTAAAGACAATCATCCTGAACGTTTCTTTCAAGTAGGGATAGCAGAAGCTAATATGATGGGGATAGCTGCAGGTTTAACCATAGGGGGTAAAATTCCATTTACTGGTACATTTGCTAACTTTTCTACGGGTCGTGTATATGATCAAATACGTCAATCCATAGCCTATTCAGATAAAAATGTAAAAATTTGTGCATCTCATGCAGGATTAACACTTGGGGAAGACGGTGCAACTCATCAAATTTTAGAAGATATTGGTTTAATGAAGATGTTACCTGGAATGACAGTTATTAATACTTGTGACTATAACCAAACAAAAGCAGCAACTATTGCCATAGCTGAACATCATGGTCCAGTCTATTTACGTTTTGGCCGCCCAAAAGTGCCGGTATTTATGCCTACAGATCAACCTTTTGAAATTGGAAAAGCAGTCACATTAACTGAAGGTAATGATGTAACTATTGTAGCCACTGGTCATTTGGTTTGGGAATCTTTACAAGCTGCTGAAAAACTAGAAGCTGAAGGGATTAGTACAGAGGTTATCAATATTCATACAATTAAACCTTTAGATGAAGAAGCAATTTTAAAATCTGTTGCAAAAACAGGATGTATTGTTACTGCTGAAGAACACAATAAGTTTGGAGGTTTAGGAGAAAGTGTTGCAAGATGTTTAGCTCAAAATATTCCTACTCCACAAGAGTTTGTTGCTGTAAATGACACCTTCGGTGAATCTGCTACACCAGCTGAATTGATGGAGAAATATAATATAAACGACGAAGCGGTTGTTAAGGCAGTAAAAAATGTCTTAAAAAGAAAATAATTGATGGGTACGTTAATCTGAAATAAATAATTATGAAAAAAATAATATTTGCTTGTTTTTTACTAATTCTAGTAACTAAAAATTCCCAGGCTCAACTACAATTTGGATTAAAAGGTGGGGTTAACTATAATTCAGACTCTTTTGAAAGTGTTTCAAATGATGTATTAAGTGGTGCAAAAACCAAGACTGGAATTCATACAGGATTATGGCTTAGAGCAAAGTTACCTGTGGTAGGTTTGTATATAAGACCAGAAATTGTATACACTGAATTAAATAATAGTGTGAATTATGAAAGTCCATTTTCAGCTCCAAAAACTACAGACTTTAAATTTAGAAAAATAGATGTTCCTGTATTAATTGGAAAGAAGTTTTTAGGTATTGGTAATGTTTTTGCAGGTCCATCCTTTCAATATATCTTATCCTCAGATTTTGAGTTAAATGATTTAAGAGAGGTGTCTACTGAAAGTTTTTCATTAGGTATTCAACTAGGTGCCGGAATAGAATTAGGGCGTTTAGGTTTAGATTTAAGATGGGAAAGAGGTTTATCTAAAACTGAAACTGTTTTTGTTGACAATACTATTTTTGATAGTAATTTTAATTTTGATAAAAGAGTGAGTCAAATTATTTTTGGAATTTCTTACAAACTAAGTAAAGTCAAAAAGGATTAAATAAAAAAAGCTCTTGAATTATCAAGAGCTTTTTTTTTAATATAAATTTTAATTAATATCTGGGTTTAAATAATCAGGTAATGTCGGATTATTTGGATCATTAAAGTCATTAGTTGGATCACCATCAGCACCACCCTCATCTTTTGTTGCAACCCCGTCATTGTCATCATCTGGGTCTAAGAAATTAGGAAAACCATCGCCATCAGTATCATCATTTCTAGGATCTCCATCCCCATCAGGGTCTTCTAATATTGATGGAACAGAATCTAAATCATGATCTGTATTTTCTGCTACATCATATAATTCTATATAAAACAGTAAACTCGAACTCGGAGGGATTCCAGCGGTTCCAAATTTTCCGTAGGCTAATCCAGAAGGAATAAATAATACACCCTTACCACCATTTACGTAGGTGATTGGTCCATTGTTGGTAATATTTTCACCGCCTTTAAAATTAGTAAAGCCATGAGACCAGCCTCTTATTACAGAATTTAAGGTAAGCCATAACGGATTTACAAGACGTTCGTCAAAATCTATTAGTTCTACTGTAGAATTAAAATATTGACCTTTATATTTNNAACTGAATCTACTTCAGTTGGATAGCCTTTTTCTGGCATTGGGCTTCCTTCATTTTTTACAAAAACATATAGCTTGTAATCAACATCAAAATCAGTAACGTCTTGAGTTAATAGCCTAGAATCATTAATAAGTGCGGTAGCACCTGTAACAAGCGGTTGAACTGAATCTATTGCATCGTTATAATAATGATTTTCTAAAAAGACAAGAATAGAATCATTATCAATCAATGCTTGTCCTTCATAATCAAAATCATCTACTGGCACTCCAAAAGTATCATCATCACAGGCATAACCTATAAACAATATTGATAAACATAAAAATAAAAACTTTCTATTAAACATTTAAATAAATTTAGTGCTGCAATTTACCATTTTTATACCTTTGTAGAAAGTGAATTTGCTTTTTTTAACTTTTTTATGAGAATAGATAAATATCTTTGGTGTATTCGTATTTTTAAAACAAGAAATATTGCAACTGAATCTTGTAAAAAGGGTCAAGTTAAAATTGATGGTATTAATTGTAAGCCCTCAAAAGATGTGTATGGGAGTGAAATTATTTCAGTTCGTAAAAATCAAATAAATTATAAAATTGAAATACTTGGTATCCCTGAAAGTAGAGTTGGTGCCAAATTAGTTCAGCAATTTTGCAAAGATATTACTCCAAAAGAAGAGTTTGAAAAATTAGATTTACTTCAATACTCCAAAGATTATTATAGAAAAAGAGGAACAGGGAGGCCTACAAAAAAAGACAGAAGAGATATAGATGATTATTATGAATCTCCAGAACAATAAATAAAATGGAAAAAACAACTATTATTTTAAATCACATTCAGATTAATCAAAAAATTAAAAGGATAGCTTATCAAATATATGAGGCAAATAGTTCCGAAAAAGAGGTTGTAATTGCTGGTATTCAAGGAAATGGTTTTTATTTTTCAAAACTATTAGCCAAAGCATTAGGCCAGATTTCATCTTTGAATATTATACTTTGCGAGGTGTACATTGATAAAAAGAAGCCTTTAAATAAAATAACTACAAGTATTAAAACTATTGATTATGAAAATAAACCTATTGTTTTGGTAGATGATGTTTTAAACTCAGGAACTACATTAATGTATGGTATAAAGCATTTTCTTGATGTTCCTTTGAAGCGGTTCAAAACAGCTGTATTAGTTAATAGAAATCATAAAAAATACCCTGTTAAAGCTGATTTTAAAGGAATATCTTTATCTACCTCAATTAATGAACATGTAGAAGTTGTTTTTGATGAAAAAAATTCAAAAGCTTTTTTAATGTAGTAAAATTCTTATTTCAGCAACAATAGCGTCAATTCCTTTTGAATTAATTGAAATACGATGTTTTGCTTTTTCGTAATAAATATTTCGTTCAAATAGGTGTTTAGCAATGTACTCTATTAAACTTTCCTTTGTAAGTTTAGCTAACAAGGGTCTTTTAGAACTGTTATTTTTTAATCTATCATATAATGTTCCGACTGATGCCTTAAGGTATATAGAATGAAGATCGGTCTCTTTAGAAATAATATTCATGTTATTAGCATAACATGGAGTTCCACCGCCCAGAGATAAAACATATGTATCATTTTCATTAATGAATTTCTTTAAGTAGGTATGTTCTATTTTTCTGAAATATATTTCACCTTTTTCTTTAAAAATTTCTGTAATGGTCTTATTTTCTTTTTTTTCAATATACTCATCTAAATCAGTAAAATCTTGATAAAGTTTTTTTGCTAATTGAGTACCAATTGTAGTTTTACCACTACCCATATATCCCAAAAGAATAATTTTCATACAAACTTAATTTACTTACAAATATCGATAAAAAATAAAGTAAAAAAAGTGCTTTTCTGTTTGAATGCGTTTATATTTGCATTCTTTTACTAAAATTAGACCTGGTAGCTCAGTTGGTAGAGCATCTCCCTTTTAAGGAGAGGGTCCTGGGTTCGAGCCCCAGCCCGGTCACTAAAGAAAAAGTCTTTATTTTAAAAGCGCACGTGGCGGAATTGGTAGACGCGCCAGCTTGAGGGGCTGGTATCCGTTTAGGATGTGGAAGTTCGAATCTTCTCGTGCGCACTTTTAATGTAGTTTTTTCACAAAACATTAACCCTCCTTTTTACCTTTTAATCATTACTTTTGTTGGATGCACTGTAGAAAACTCATTACACTATTCTTTTTTTTCCTTTCCCTGCAAGTTTCCTCACAAACAGATAGTTTAGTTGTGAAAATTCTAAAAGGACAAGTAATTGATTCTGAATCTAAAAAAGCATTAAGTGCTTCCCATATATTAAATCTTAATTCAGTGACAGGAACTATCACTGATGACAAAGGATTTTTTGAACTAACAGCCAAAGCAAATGATACGGTAATGGTGTCTTATCTAGGGCATTCTTCTATTAAGATTAAAGTAACAAATGATTTATTAAAAGGAAATGAATTATTAATTGCTTTATATGAGAAGTCTGAGGAAATTAAAGAAATTATTATAAGGTCGAGCAAATTAATAGGTGTGCTAGAAGTAGATGTTAAGCAAGTACCTAAAGATAGGTTTACTAGAATTAAAATTAATGGTATTAGGCAAACCTACGAAATTGCTAGACCTAGAGCAGGAGATTTTTCCTCACCGATTGCAGCCTTATTTCAACCTGTCGATTTCTTATTTAAATTATTTGGCAAAAAACCTAAACAACTTAAAAAACTTCAAAAAATTAAAAAAGAAGATAATCTTCGTAAAATTATGGCTGGTAAATTTGACCGTGAAGTAATGATGGAATATCTTGAAATGGACAGAAATGACCTTATGAAGTTAATTTCAGATTGTAACTACTCAGAATATTTTGTCAAAAATGCTAGTGATTTACAAATGATTGAAGCCGTTCTTGATTGTTATGAAGTGTATAAGGCGCTTAAAAATGGTAAAATAGAACGAAG
>ENA-UZWZ01007914-UZWZ01007914.1-metagenome-genome-assembly--contig:-Day-4-25m-contig-7914_pt2 | contig 12749 bp, 13 predicted proteins | sample MGYA00260346_ERZ794906 | MGnify/ENA metagenome assembly ERZ794906 | reverse complement strand
GCACAGTTTTATCAGGACCATGAATGGATGTTAGATTTTGGAGAGGGGTTTTGCGCTTACAAACCGCCTATTGATCTTAGGGCAATTGATTCGGTCCCAGATAGCGTTAAAAACAAACCTCACCTGGTTCTTAACTGGATTACACCGCACTCCAAATGGGGCATTCATTCAACTTACCAAGATAACTTAAGAATGCTAACGCTGTTTAGAGGTGGCCCTTATTTTTGGATATCAGAGGAAGATGCAAGCTCAATTGGATTAGTTGATAACGACTGGGTAGAGGCAGTCAACGCAAATGGAGCAACTGTTGCCAGAGTGGTTGTTTCACAGCGCGTTCCTAATGGAATGGCAATGATGTATCACGCACAAGAAAAAAATATCAATGTGCCGGGCTCACCGACAACAGGAAAACGGGGTGGAATATTAAATTCTGTTACCAAAACAGTGCCGAAACCGACTCATATGATTGGTGGCTATGCACAACTATCCTATGCGTTTAATTATTATGGCCCGATAGGCTCAAACCGTGATGAGCGTGTTGTGGTTCATAAAATAAACCAAGATGTTGACTGGCTTGAGAGGCCACTTAGCCCTGAAAAAGAGGCTCAAAAAAACCCGCAGGGTATTAATAACTAAACAAGGAGAACACAATGAAAGTTCGAGCACAAATTTCAATGGTTCTGAATTTAGACAAATGTATCGGTTGTCACACCTGTTCAGTGACATGTAAGAATATTTGGACCAGTCGTAAGGGGGTTGAGTATGCCTGGTTCAACAATGTTGAGTCAAAACCAGGCATTGGATTTCCTAAGAACTGGGAGGACCAAGAGAAATGGAAAGGTGGGTGGAAAATTAATAAGAAAAATAAACTAGAGCTTAAAGCGGGAGGAAGAGCAAACAAACTTATCAACCTTTTTGCTAATCCAGATATGCCTCAAATTGATGACTACTATGAGCCTTTTGACTACAAATACAACAAACTACAATCCTCGCCTCTAGTTGAGGCAACACCAACTGCTAGACCAGTCTCTCAGATTACTGGCAAAGATATGGAGAAAATTGAATGGGGGCCCAACTGGGAGGATGACTTGGCAGGTGAATTCAAAAACCGTTCTAAAGATGTGAACTTCACAAATATTGACAAACAGATGTACAAAGACTTTGAAAACACATTTCACATGTACCTTCCTCGCCTATGTAATCACTGTCTTAATCCGGCTTGTGTTGCCTCATGCCCATCCGGCTCTATATACAAACGTGAAGAAGATGGCATTGTTTTAGTTGATCAAGACAAGTGTCGTGGCTGGAGAATGTGTGTGTCAGGCTGTCCTTATAAAAAAATATACTACAACTGGGAATCTGGAAAATCTGAAAAGTGTATAGGCTGCTATCCTAGAATTGAATCAGGAATGCCAATGGCCTGTGCAGAGTCTTGTGTTGGTAGGATTAGGTATGTAGGAGTTATGCTTTATGATGCTGACAAAATTAGTGAGGCTGCTGTATCAAAAAATAAGCAAGATCTTTATGAGGAGCAGCTAAGTGTTTTCCTAGATCCTAATGACCCAGACGTCATTAAACAGGCTCTAAATGATAACGTTCCACAGTCATGGATTGACGCAGCTCAAAAATCGCCCGTTTATAAGATGACAAAAGAATGGAAAATTGCATTTCCTATCCACCCTGAATACCGAACACTGCCGATGATGTGGTATGTACCTCCTCTATCTCCAGTACAAAGTCAGATTGACAAAGGAAATCTGAAAACAGAGAAGAATGGCGTTATACCTTCAGCAAATTCCTTGCGCCTGCCAGCTCAATACCTTGCCAATATGTTTACAGCTGGAGATGAAAAGCCCATCCTGAGTTCAATAAGTAAACTTCTGGCTATGCGAGCCCATCAAAGAAATAAAACAGTGCACGACATCAAGGTTTTGTCCGTGCTAAGTGATGCTGGGCTGAGCTCTGAGGAGGCTGAAGAAATGTACCGCTATCTTGGAATAGCAAATTATGAGGATCGCTTTGTTATTCCTACATCGCATGAAGAAATCAGAAACGAAGACCCTTATGGATTTCAAGGTGTAAACGGGTTTACAGGAGGAAACTCAAGCTCTTATGGCTCAAAGGGCGGAAAAGGTTTTAGCCTTTTCCCATCACCCCGAAGAAGTTCGGTTATTCCAGTAGAGACAATGTCAAACAATAAGAGCAAATGAGGCCATTATGAGACTATATAAAATTATATCAAATCTACTTGATTATCCTGATCGAGAGATTATTGAGAATCTCGATGAGTTAATTCAAATCATTGATAATTCCTTCGAAATCAATCGTTCAGAAAAAGAATCCTTGTTAACGTTTATTAACTGGATGAGTGGTCAAAGTGTCATTGAAATTCAACAGGAATATGTCAAGACATTTGACATGACGCCGGAGCATAGTCTTCATTTAACACATCATATTTTTGGTGATGACAAGGAAAGAGGTCCAGCTCTTATTGACTTACAAGAGCACTTTAAAAAAGAGGGTTTTGAGATGAAGCCAGGAGAAATACCTGACTACTTACCGCTCCTATTAGAATACGTAGCAACACTTGATGAGCATGATGCTGGGGCTTTTTTGGCTGATGCAAATAAGATTATAAAAATCCTCTCAAAAAACTTATCTAAAGCAAATAGTCCATTTGCAGAACTAACAAAAATTCTTGAAAACAGGGCACGTACTGCCGAGACTACTTAAAGGAGCCTTCTATGAGCACATCATTACATAATTTTGCATTTGGGGTTTATCCATATATTGCTGGAACCATTTTTTTATTAGGGAGCTGGGTCAGATTTGACAGGGAGCAGTACACCTGGAAAACAGATTCATCACAACTTCTAGAAAATAAAATGTTAAAAATTGGGAGTAATATTTTTCATATTGGAATTATTGGTATCTTTTTTGGTCACGCCTTGGGGATGCTTCTACCTCACAGCTGGTGGCAACTCATTACAACTGATATCCAGCACCAATATATAGCAATATATTCTGGCGGAATTCTTGGCATTATGGCACTAATTGGAGGGCTGTTGCTTTTTTATAGACGCGTGTCAAATGAACGTGTGAAGGCGATCAGCCGCTTAAGAGACACCTCTATCATTTTATTGATAGTCGTTACAGCTGGCCTTGGTTTAAATACTATTTTTGACTCTTACCATCATGCATCCCAAAAAGATGTGTCTGAGATGTTACTTCTATCAGAATACTTAAAGAGTGTTGCGACCTTGAGGGCTAACGCTTCTCTGATTGAAAATGTTGGGATAGCTTACAAAGTCCACATGCTGGTAGGTATGACTATTTTCTTAATATTTCCATTTACAAGGCTTGTACATGTTTGGAGTGTTCCTGTGACATATTTAAAACGCCCTTATCAGATCGTTCGATCTAAAATTTCAGGCAGATAGTCTTAAGACTTGACGTGCTAATTAATTTAAAGTTACTTCTATTTGGAGGTTTAATTACCTCATATTTATTCTGTATATCTATCTTAGAACAAGAGAAATACCTTGACCAAAGTTTTTTGATACTATATAGTTGTAGTAAAACCAACAAACATTTTTGTTAGTTGGTTTTTTTTGTTTAGCAATTCTATAACCTAGCCAGACTAGGTATTAAATTAAGGAGAAATATATGAAAAAATCACTACTTGCCGCTGGGCTTGGTCTCAGTATGGCATTAAGTGGAGTAGCACAAGCCAAAACAATGGTTTTTTGTTCTGAAGGAAGTCCTGAAGGCTTTACACCTTCGCTTTACTCAGCCGGAACAACGTTTGACGCTTCTTCACAAACTATTTTCAATCGCCTTGTCCAGTTTGAGACAGGCACAACAAAAGTAATCCCTGGTTTAGCTGAATCTTGGTCTGCATCTGATGATGGACTAGAGTACACGTTTAACTTACGTAAAGGTGTCAAGTTCCATTCAACACCTTACTTTACTCCAACTCGTGACTTTAACGCAGATGACATCATGTTTAGCTTCAACAGACAGTGGGATAAAGATCATCCTTATTATGCTGTAGGTGGAGAGCACTTGTATTTTGGATGGATGGGTATGGATGGATTAATTGGGTCCATTGATAAAATTGATGACCATACAGTTAAGTTCACTTTGACTAAGCCTGAATCACCTTTTGTTTCAAATTTAGCTATGGACTTTGCTTCAATATTATCAGCTGAGTATGCAGACAATTTGACTGCCTCTGGGAATCAAGCTGATATTGACTTCAAACCAGTTGGTACGGGCCCATTTGTCTTTAAGTCTTACAAGAAGGATTCAATGATTCGTTATGAAGCCTTTGATGACTATTGGGACGGTAGATCTAACATTGATAAGCTAGTTTTTGCTATCACTACTGACTCTAGTGTTCGTTATCAAAAACTTAAGGCAGGAGAATGTCACGTGATGCCTTATCCTAACCCTGCTGATGTTGCAGAGATGCAGGCAGATCCAGAAATCAATGTCCTAGAACAAGAAGGCTTAAATGTTGGTTACTTAGCATTTAACACTGAGAAGGCGCCATTTGACCAAAAGATGGTTCGTCAAGCTCTAAGCATGGCTATCAACAAGCAAGCAATCTTGGATATCGTTTTTGAGGGTGCGGGCTCTGTTGCAAAAAACCCAATTCCACCAACCATGTGGTCTTATAACCATGCGGTTAGAGATTACGCTTATGATCCAGCTGGTGCAAAATCAATGCTAGACGCCGCTGGTGTAAGTGGACTCAAGACAAATATCTGGGCGATGCCAGTTCAGCGTCCTTATAACCCTAACGCCCGTCGTATGGCTGAACTAATTCAGGCTGACTGGGCTGCTGTAGGTGTTGACGCTGAAATTGTTACATTTGAGTGGGGTGAGTACCTCAAGCGCTCAAATGCTGGCGAACACGACACAGTGTTATTGGGTTGGACTGGAGACAATGGTGATCCAGACAACTTCATGGGTGTTTTATTAGGTTGTGCCGCTGCCAAATCTGGTGGTAACCGTGCACGCTGGTGCCATGAGGAATTTGATTCTCTCCTAAATGAAGCAAGACAGTTAACTGATCAAGCTGAAAGAACTGTTTTATATGAAGCAGCACAGGAGATCTTCAAAGAGGAAGCACCATGGGTAACTATTGCGCACTCAGTTGCATTTAAACCTGTTCGCGCTGAAGTGACAGGATTTAAAGTTCACCCACTTGGAAGCCACATCTTTTATGATGGTGTCGACCTAAAATAAATAACATTTTGACGCGGATATCTAATATCCGCGTCAATTTATATTTAAGTTGTTAGACCTAATAGCTACGTGTTTTTTTAGTAGCTATTTAGCCTACCAATTTAAGCCACACACAAAGTAACTATGCTTCGCTTTTTAATTAACCGTCTAATGTTGCTGGTGCCAGTATTCTTTGGCGTCACGCTGGTTGCCTTTGGCTTTATCAGGGTTCTTCCTGGAGACCCAGTTGAGGTTCTTGCTGGTGAAAGAGGACTGAGTACAGAAAGACACGCTGAACTTCTCGCACAACTTGGCTTTGATAAGCCGATATGGCAACAGTATCTAAACTATTTGACTGACATACTTCATGGAGATTTGGGCACCTCTTTAATCACGAATAGGCCTGTCGTTGAGGAGTTTTTTGAGCTATTTCCTGCTACTGCTGAGCTTGGAGTCTGTGCAATCTTATTTGCCCTCATTATTGGTGTTCCTGCGGGGATAATTGCAGCCATAAAAAGAGGCTCTTGGGTAGACCAAGGAATAATGAGCATCTCCTTGACGGGTTACTCTATGCCAATATTTTGGTGGGGCCTGCTCCTTATAATCCTTTTTTCAAATACATTGCATCTTACGCCTGTGTCTGGCAGACTCTCTTTTTTATTTGATGTGCCTCCAGTGACAGGGTTTATGCTTATTGACACTCTTCTCAGTGACGAAGAAGGCTCTTTTTTAAATGCTCTTCATCATCTAGTCTTACCATCTATTGTCTTGGGAACAATACCCCTCGCTGTTATTGCTCGCCAAACACGTTCAGCCATGCTCGAAGTATTAAGCGAGGATTATGTTCGCACTGCTCGAGCAAAAGGCTTATCAACCTTTAGAATAATTGGAGTTCATGCGCTCAGAAACGCAATGATTACTGTAGTCACAGTTATAGGGCTTCAGGTAGCTGTGTTGCTTGCTGGAGCAATTCTTACAGAGACTATTTTTGGATGGCCAGGGATCGGGAAGTGGATTATATTTTCAGTCTTTAGTAGAGACTACTTTGCAGTCCAAGGTGGGCTCTTGTTAATTGCGACAAGCATTATGATTGTTAATTTAATTGTCGATCTTTTATATGGCCTAATAAACCCTAGAATCCTTCATCAGAAGTCTAAATCATGAATACCGAGACTACGCCAGCGACCTCAATAAGAAGCCAACAATGGAAAGAGTTTTGGTTCTATTTCAGCGTAAGCAAAACTGCTGTGGCAGGATTGATATTTTTAATTTTAGTAATATTAATGGCCATATTTGCAGATGTCATTAGCCCTCATGGCCCTGCTGAACAATTCAGAGAGTATGCAAAACTTCCACCCTCATGGATGGAAGGAGGGCAAGCGCAGTTCTTCCTTGGAACTGATTATGCGGGTCGGGACATGTGGTCAAGAATTATCCATGGGTCGCGAATGTCCTTGCTTGCTGGCTGTGTAGTAGTCGTTTTGTCTCTATCAATTGGGGTCCTATTAGGCCTTATAGCAGGCTATCGTGGAGGCTGGATTGAGACTTTTATAATGCGGGTGATGGATACAATTATGGCTGTGCCAGGGCTCCTATTAGCGTTAGTACTCGTAGCCGTATTAGGGCCAGGACTGTTAAATGCAATGATTGCTATTGCAATTACATATACGCCCTCTTTTGTGAGGCTAACAAGAGCATCAACGTTAACCGAATTAAATCGTGATTATGTCACAGCAAGTAGAGTAGCAGGAGCGAGCCCAACACGACTAATGTTTGTAAGCATTCTTCCAAATTGCATGGCGCCCATCATTGTTCAGGGGACACTCAGCTTTTCTACAGCCATTCTTGATACTGCTGCGCTCGGTTTTTTAGGCATGGGTGCTCAAGCGCCAATCCCTGAGTGGGGGACTTTAATTGCTGAGAATAGAGATCTAATTTTGAACGCACCATGGACCGTCACCTTTCCTGGGGTTGCTATTTTGTTGGCAGTTCTTGCAATAAACCTAGTGGGCGATGGGTTGCGAGATGCCCTTGATCCAAAACTTAAAAGGTCTTAATAATGGCTCTATTAGAAATTAAAAATTTAACTGTTGATTTTGCCACTGCAACTGGCTCGCTGAGGGCAGTTGATGGAATCAATCTAACAATAGACGAAGGTGAAATTGTAGCAGTTGTTGGAGAGTCTGGATCTGGAAAATCCGTTGGAATGCTTGCAATGATGGGACTTCTTCCATGGACGTCTACTGTAACCGCTGACCATATGATTTTTGATGGGCAGGATTTGCTTAACATGTCGGATAAAGAACGCAGGAAAATTATTGGCAAAGATATAAGTATGATTTTTCAAGAGCCCATGACAAGCCTTAACCCCTGCTTCACTGTTGGCTATCAAATCACTGAGGTTCTAGCTCAGCATTTTGGCGGAAAAAGAAGAAGTTATAACAACAAAGCAATAGAACTGCTAAATCAGGTAGGTATTCCAGCTGCTCAGAGCCGACTGAATTCATACCCTCATCAACTTTCTGGTGGAATGTGTCAGAGAGTCATGATTGCCATGATGATTGCCTGCCAGCCAAAACTCCTTATTGCTGACGAACCTACAACAGCTTTAGATGTAACTATCCAAGCTCAAATACTTGAGTTATTAATAGAGCTTCAGAAGAGCCAAGGAATGGCGTTAGTGTTAATCACACATGATATGGCCGTTGTAGCCGAAACAGCAGAGCGTGTTGTGGTGCTTTACGCGGGTCAGCAGGTTGAACAGCGAACAGTAAAACAGTTATTTAAAGAACCAAAACATCCATACTCTGAGGCACTTCTAAACGCTCTTCCTGAAAGGGCAAATGATAAACTTTTAAATGCAATACCAGGCGTCGTTCCAGGCCAGATGGATAGACCCCAGGGCTGCCTATTTAGTCCAAGATGTGAGTATGCGACAAGCATTTGTAAAGAAAAAAGTCCAAACCTAAATGACGGAATATTGTGTCACTTTCCTCTTGGAGAGGAGTCTCTTAAAGTGGAGTCTCAATAATGTCTGAACCTATAATTAAAGCTCGCAATCTTCATAAGTACTATGAAATAAAAGATGGATTACTTCACGCACCTCAAGATTTAAAGGCACTCTCTGGTGTTAGCTTTGATTTATTTGAGGGTCAAACCCTAGCTGTGGTTGGTGAATCTGGCTGTGGTAAATCTACATTGGCTCGCCTTCTTACATCGATTGAGAGTCCAACCTCTGGATATTTAAGTGTTGACGGAATAGATATGGCAGACTCACAAGACAAACTAATGTCTAAAAAGCTTAGACAAACAGTTCAAATGGTCTTCCAAGATCCATTTGGATCACTCAATCCTAGGCAAAAAGTGGGTGATATTATTCAGGAGCCGCTCCTAATAAATACTGAGTTAAGTGCTACTGAAAGGAGAGAGAAGGCATTAGATATTATGAGATTGGTGGGCCTCAAGGAAGAGCATTTTCATCGTTACCCTCATATGTTCTCAGGCGGACAAAGGCAAAGAATCGCAATAGCAAGAGCCCTCATATTAAAACCAAAGGTTGTTGTTCTTGATGAACCTGTATCAGCGCTCGATGTATCTATTCAAGCACAGGTCATCAATCTTCTAATAGAGCTTCAAAAGGAACTTGGACTTGCTTATGTTTTTATCTCTCATGATCTAAGCGTTGTGCGTCATATTGCTGATGATATCTTAGTCATGTACTTAGGCAAGCCTGTTGAACAAGGGCCTAGTAAGGTCATCTTTAAAACTCCTAAGCATCCCTACACTCAGGCTCTTTTATCGGCAACACCTAGCACCAATGTAGACAAAAACAAAAAACGCATAAAGCTTACTGGTGAGTTGCCTTCGCCAATAGAACCTCCAAGTGGATGCACTTTTAACCCGCGATGTCAACATGCTCAAAAGAGCTGCAAAACATCTGAGCCGGTTATGGAAACTTATGGCAAATCACAAGCCGCCTGTCTTGCGCTTGACGAGGGTCGAATATAATAATAAGCGATAATAGGAAAAACCTTATGTCAAATAAATTATTAAAACTTAAAAAATTAATGAAGGAAAACAAGGTTGATCTATTAGCCCTGGGTCCTGGAACTCATATGAGATGGCTTTTAGGATTTAACCCTTATCCTGATGAAAGGCCTTGCATGCTTTTGTTGGGATTAGAAAAGGATGCGTTTCTAATGCCATCGGTTAATGCAGAAGATGCTATGAAGCGTTCAGATATTAAAATGTTTAGCTGGAATGATGAAAGCGGTCCTAGTAAAGCGCTGGTTGAAGCTCTTATTTTTACCGGTTCATCAAATGCAAAACATATCGCTATAGACGAAGCAATGCGCTCTCACTTCGCTTTAATACTTATTGAAGCATTACCAAAACCAACCTATGAGTTTACTAACTCTACGATTGGCGCACTCAGAATGCGCAAAGATGCTGATGAATTTGTTAACCTTAAAGAGAATGCATTGATTGATGATCGCGCAATGCAAGCTGGCTTTGCAGCAATTAAAGAAGGTGTAACTGAACTCGAAATAGGTGAGGCAATTAACACACACTTTATTTCTGAAGGCGCAAAACCTCAGTTTTGTATTGTAGGGTCTGGCCCAAATGGCGCTTTTCCACATCATCATACTGGAACTCGAAAAGTAAAATACGGCGATGTAGTATTGATTGATATTGGGGGTAGAAAAGGCACTTTTCCAAGTGACATGACTCGCATGTCTGTTCTGGGTGAGGCTCCAGAGGGCTATCTTGAAATTCATGCCATTGTAGAGCGCGCAGTTCAAGCTGCTTTAGCAGCAGCAAAGCCAGGAGTTTTGGCTAAAGAGGTAGATGCTGCAGCAAGAGGCGTTATTTCTGAGGCAGGCTATGGTGACTACTTTGTTCATCGAACGGGTCACGGTCTTGGCATTGATATTCATGAGCCTCCTTATATTACTGCGACTTCTGAGGTCGTACTTGATGAGGGAATGGTTTTTTCAATTGAGCCAGGAATTTACCTTCAAGGAAAGTTTGGAGTTAGACTTGAGGAGATTGTAATCTTAAGGTCTGACGGGGCAGAAATTTTGTCAGAATTGTCTCGTGATACTAACTTTATAAGCTAACAATCTGAAACCTCCTAAAAATAAATTCTAGCATTGTCAGCGTTGCCTTCTATCACTTCAAATATAAAAGTTTCAGACTGGCAATCCATCATATGACTAAGAGCCTAAATTAACAGTATGCTATATACGATGCACTGCTGAAAATGCAATTGCTTAGGCTTAATAAAATGAGTTGCTGCTAGTTAAACATAAGCCGTTAGGAGCGTTATTTGCATTATTTTCACAAAAAACCTTGACATTGAGTTGTAAACACTATATTATTGTGCACTGCAACAAATGGTGCACTGCAACATAAGTTGTTTTTTATATAACTATGAGGAAAATACTATGACAAATGATACAATAAAATTATTTAAAGATATAGCTGAGAAAAGCGTTGCTTCATTCAAAAACGTGGGCGAATTAAACTTGCGCACATTTGAAGCTCTTGCTGCAAAGCAAGTTGAGATAGTACAAAATGCTGCTGATGCTGGTGTAAAACAATCAGCCATTTTTACTGACTCTAAGGATGTCAACGATTTACTATCAGCTCAGTCTGATCTAGCTAACTCTTACACTGAAACACTTACTAAAAGTGTTACTGAGATTTCTGATATTCTTAAGGGAGCTCAAGATGAGTTAACTGGTCTCGCAGAAGAAGCTTTTGAAGATGCAAAAGTAAATGCTGAGAAGGTTGCTGCTGAAGTTAAAGCAAATGCTGAGAAAGTAGTTGCTGATGCTAAATAAAGATTGTTATTAGGAGGCGCCTATTTAGGCGCCTTTTTTTACTTATTTTTCAGGCTTACTAAAAAATTGCTTTTGTGCCTGTTGCCATAGGTCAAACTGCTTTTTACCCATATCCATCCATGCTTCAGCCGGATTTTCAATTTTTGGCTTAGTTAAATGCTCTCTTAATATATCTTGCTGTTGAGTAAAGAACTCCATACTTTGCTCTAAATAGCTCTTAAAACTGTCTTGCGAACTCTCGCCATAATTACGAATAAAGTTGATCAGTAGTTCACTACTAAACATTGGCTCTCCTTCACCAGACTCATAATCCATGATTATTTGAAGTAAGATATTTCTCGTAATATCTTCGTTAGTTTTTTTCTCAAGAACTTTAAATGGAGATCCATCAATAACCAGTTTTCTCACTTCGTCAAGGGTGATGTAGCAACTAGCACTAGTATCATATAGGCGTCGATTAGGATATTTTTTGATTAAGCGCTCTTGGGACATATTAATAAAATAAGAAAAATGAAGTCTTTAAGATTTTATCACTAATCCTCAATCGTTTGTTTTAAACGATATAGAGTAATTGCTAGTGCATATGCTGTCCACCATTCGCCGCTAGATTAGCTCCAGTAATTAGCGCAGCATCATCTGAACATAAAAAAGCAACAAGAGCAGCAATCTCCTCAGGTTTACCGAGCCTTCCAATTGGAATTTGTGCAATTATTTGATTGCGAATTTCCTCTGCAACTGCCATAACCATCTCAGTTGCAATATAGCCTGGAGAGACTGTATTAACAGTTACACCCTTACGAGCAACTTCTTGAGCTAGCGCCATTGTAAATCCATGAATCCCTGCTTTAGCGGCACTGTAGTTAGTTTGACCAAACTGGCCTTTTTGACCGTTGATTGAAGATATATTAACAACACGTCCATAACCTTTTTCGGTCATTCCGTTGACAAACTGATGGCTAACATTAAAAACACTGTTAAGGTTTGTAGTTATAACCTGCGTCCATTTGTCAGCATCCATCTTTCTGAAAGAACCGTCACGAGTAATTCCGGCATTATTGACGACTATATCAACAGCGCCAAAGTCCTTCTCTATATGTTCCTTCATAGATTGACAGTCATCATAGCTACTAACATCACACGCGATGATTGTTGAATCAAAGTTTTGGCTGTCTTTCCATGTCTTGGCCTTTTCATGACTCAATGAAGTGGTAATAATTTGTGCACCATCATCTGCAAGACGCTGACAAATAGCTGTTCCTATTCCTCCAGTGCCTCCTGTTACCAAAGCGATTTTATTATCCAACTTGCCCATACATATTCTCCTGTCTATTTAATTTTATTTTTGATTGTATTTTGATGTTATTTAGAAACCCTTTCTACCGCCATTGCAACACCCATACCGCCACCAATACATAAAGTAGCGAGACCTTTGTCAGCTTTGTCGCGCTGCATTCCGTGAAGCAACGTCACTAGCACTCTGGCGCCTGAAGCTCCAATTGGGTGGCCAAGTGCGATAGCACCGCCAGTTATATTAACTATAGAGCTGTCCAGACCGAGAGACTCATTGACTGACATAGCTTGCGCTGCAAACGCTTCGTTTGCTTCAACGCGATCAAGATCAGAGACTTTCCATCCAGCTTTTTCTAAACACTTAGTGGTTGCAGGAATAGG
>ENA-UZWZ01005723-UZWZ01005723.1-metagenome-genome-assembly--contig:-Day-4-25m-contig-5723_pt2 | contig 13131 bp, 6 predicted proteins | sample MGYA00260346_ERZ794906 | MGnify/ENA metagenome assembly ERZ794906 | reverse complement strand
CCCGGTGTCTCTATCCTGAGCCGTTGTCCGCGTTTTACGCTAATCTGGGCTTTGCCGCCGAGTACTTTCCCATCCAGTGTATTAATGCCCAAGGCACCCTGACCACCGTTGAACAACCCCCAGGGGTGATGCGTTCTTCTTTCGGTTAGCAATGTCACATCGGCATCTGCCAGAAACTCCAGCTCTCGTACCAACCCATCCCCTCCCCTGTGCAAACCGTCACCACCTGAATTTTCTCGAATCGCGTAGGTCTTCACCCGAAGTGGATAATGACTTTCTACACTTTCGATTGGCGTATTTAACGTATTGGTCATGTGCGCCTGAACCGCAGATAGGCCGGGCCTGCCAGCCGAGGCACCTAATCCACCGCCAATCGTCTCGTAGTAGTCCCATGGCACGGTCGACTGATGATTGCCCATCGCTAAATTGTTCATGGTCCCCTGACAGGCTGCAGGGATCTGATCAGGCAGCGCTTTTGCCAAGGCACCGAGCACGACATCAACAATGCGCATTGACGTTTCAACATTACCTGCCGCAGTGGCAGCAGGTCTGTTCGCATTCACCAAAGATCCCTTCCGCGCTAAAATTCGGATAGGGTCAAAAGTCCCGGCACAACTTGGCACCTCAGCCGGTAACAAACATCGGAAGACATAGAAGACTGCCGCTGCAGCGACTGATATGGGGCAGTTTATGTTTCCTTTTACCTGAGGCGACGTACCGGTGAAATCAACATCCACCCGATCATCACTGACGTGCAGCTTCACATTTATGGGTACATCTACATTACCGAAGCCGTCGTCATCCATGACATCTGAAAATTCATAGCTGCCATTAGGAATCTTATTCACCATGGCCTGTGACATACGTTTACCGTATCTATTTATCTCTTCGATCGCGGTCGTAAAATCAAGCGGATTTGCCTTAGTTTCCGCAGTCTTCCCGCGATTGGTGAACCTTTGAACGAGACTTTCAAGGCGCACTAGCCCAACTCGAACGGCACTCAACTGAGCAGAAAAATCTCCACTTGATGCGCCTTCCATCAAAGCCGCCAAACCTGGCTCGAGATCATCCACGGCTTTACCTTCCCGATAGATGAAAGTCGGCGGAATAACGACCCCTTCCTCTTCTATTGAACTGGAAACTGGCATCGATCCCGGTGTATCCGAACCTATATTGGCGTGGTGGGCCCTGTTTGCGACGAAGCTCAACAGCACACCGTCACAGAATAGAGGCGCAACCATGGTGACATCGGGCAAATGTGTACCTCCGAGAAACGGGTCATTTATGACAAGCACATCACCTTCACGCCAGTCAGGGCCAGACACAATATCCGCCATCGCATATGCCATGCTGCCTAAATGCACNNATGTGCGCAGCCTGCGCATATAGTCCGCCATTTGCATCGAAGAGTGCGCAGGAAAAATCCAGCCGGTCTTTGATATTGGGCGAAAACGCAGCTCTTTTCAGCACCGCACCCATCTCGCCGCAAACAGACTCAACCCGGCTCACCAGGATCGAAAGTTCAATCGGTGACATAAATTATGTCCAAAATTACAATATTACCGCTATTTTGAAGTATTCCAGTGTTTCCTGAAAGCGTTCACTAGTTTATTATCGGCTGCTTTTTCCAGCGGGAAATAGAAATGACCGAATCTCTGATGAAAACCTACGGTAGAATGGATGTTGCCTTCACCAAAGGCGAAGGTGCATGGTTAATTGACGAGGCAGGCAATCGCTACCTTGATGGACTCGCGGGCCTTGGCGTAACAGCGCTTGGACACGCAGATCCAGTCGTCACCGAAGCGATCAGCCAGCAGGCTTCTCAGCTGATGCACACGTCAAACATTTATCGGATACCTGCACAGGAAGAACTTGCTGATCTACTCATATCAATTACCGGCATGGACAATATGTTCTTCGGAAACAGTGGAGCTGAAGCTAACGAGTGCGCAATAAAAATAAGTCGTCTCCATGGCAAACAAAACGGCATCAACCAGCCGACTATTATCGTCGCTGACGCATCATTTCACGGCCGAACCATGGCAACCCTAACAGCTTCTGGCAGTCGCAAGGTGCAAGCTGGTTTTGAACCATTGTTAAACGGTTTTGTTCGGGCACCTTTTAATGACGTTGAAGCCATCGAAAACATCGCTCGGAATAACAGCAGTATCGTCGCCGTCATGGTAGAGCCCATTCAAGGCGAAGGCGGGATTCAGATCCCTGATGCTGGTTATCTGCAAACGCTTCGCAGGATTTGTGACGAAAATAACTGGTTTTTGATCCTCGACGAAGTACAAACAGGCAACGGCCGAACAGGAACCTACTTCAATTACCAGCAGGCCGGCATCGTACCTGACCTGCTCACCACTGCTAAGGGATTAGCTAACGGTATCCCCATCGGCGTTTGTCTGGCTAAGGGTAAAGCTGCTGAGGTTTTTGTGCCCGGCAATCACGGATCAACTTTTGGCGGCAATCCATTTGCCTGCTCCGTTGCTGTGACTGTTGTAAATGAAATCCTATCGCGAAACCTGCCTGACCGGGCCGCAGCCTTGGGTGAACGAATTAAAGACAGGTTTCGAAATAAGCTGGCAGGATTAAACTGCGTCAAAGACATTCGCGGCACCGGACTCATGCTCGGCGTCGAGTTAGACGCACCCTGCCCTGAGCTCTCGAGGAAAGCAAAAGACAAAGGTCTTCTGATCAATGTAACCAGTGATAGTGTGATCAGAATGCTACCACCGCTTATTTTATCCGATGAAGAGGCAGACCAGATGGTGGACATTGTTTGTGAGCTGATTGAGCAAATCTGAGACTGCTTGATCGCGACGTAAAGAGGGGCTGCATGGTGCAGCCTCTTTTACATCGTCAGGAGATCAGTTAACGGCACTTTCTTTTCTATACCGTAACCCTGCGCAAAATCGATGCCGATATCTCTCAGCATTTCCAGCACCTGATCATCTTCGACGTACTCAGCAATCGTTTTCTTACCCATAAAGTGCCCGATCTCATTAATTGATTTCACAACCGCGTAGTCACTTGGATTGGTCATGATGTCTTTCACGAAAACACCATCGATCTTGAGGTAATCAACTGGCAAGTTGCGCAAATACGAGTAAGACGACAAACCCGTACCAAAGTCATCAAGTGAAAACTGCACACCAATGACCTTCAGCTTTTCCATAAACTCAATGGCTCTATCGAGACTGCCAATTGCTGAGGTTTCGGTAATCTCAAAACAGATCATCGAAGCAGGTAACCGAGTCTCGTTAAACTGTTCCAGTACAAACTCCATGAAATCATCTTCTGTCAATGAGTTGCCTGAAATGTTAATCGAGAATGCGCCTAATCCATCAAACTTTAGAATGTTCGCGGCAATAAACTGGAACGCATGCTTGATGACCCACCGATCAATAGCGCCCATTCGATTATAGGTTTCTGCCGCGACGATAAAGTCCTGTGGTGGCATGGGTTCGTTGTTTTCATCGAGTACGGCCAACAACACCTCGTAGTGCGCATGATCTCCACTATCTTCGTCAATTGGCGCTATCTTCTGACAGTTAAGCATAAATCTGTCATTTTCAAGGGCGTGGTCAATCTGGGAGACGAAATCCATGACGTCCATGCGGTGTTCCATCTCCGAATCGCCAGCTTCATAAACATGTAGCCGGTCTCTTCCAGCATCCTTAGCTGCGTAACATGCGGAATCAGCGCTCTGCAGAATAGAGGACACACTTTCAGTATCAATATTGAGATAAACGACACCACAACTCGCGGTTAACTTGAACGAATCATTTTCCCACTTGAATTGAAATCTTTTAATCGCATCACATAGCTCTCTAATTACGATGAGCCCAGATTCTTTTTTACAATCTTCAATCAACACACCAAATTCATCGCCACCGAGTCGCGACAGGACAAATTGACTGCCCTCAAGGCGAACGCTAAGCAAGCTGCCGAGTTCCTTGATCAACCTATCACCTGCTGTATACCCAGCCGCATTATTTATGACCTTGAACTGGTCCAAATCAAGACAGGCAACTATATGGCCGATATTACTTTTCTTCGCTGATATAAGCGCCTGTGAGAGCACTCGCTCAAACTCTTTCCGGTTGATGAGTCCGGTTAACTCATCATGGGCCGCCTGATAGGTCAATTGATTGTGCATGTTTTGCAACATTCGGTGCGAGGCCCGGTCAGTCAAAGGGATTTCTGACTCATCTAGGATCTTTACACGATGTTCGAACAACATGGAGGCTAATTCTTCCACCATGAGTTCGCTTGTCTTCACACCTCGTCGGTTAACAAATACGTAAGCGCCGTGTCCCTCATTTGCCCAAGCAACAATGGAAATCTGGTTATGCTCAGGTAACTCGCTGAATTCGACCCACTCTCCTACATGCAACCGAGTCGCACGTCCTAGCTGCACCTGCCAATCATTGTCTCCAGATTTTTCCGACAAGATCTGCTCGCGTTTCACTGCCTGCTCGAAAACATTACCGAAACCAACCGCTTCTGCGATGGTCTCCTTCGGCATTTCAACCATTTTGACGTTTTCGCGATGTCCACCGGCAACGATGAGTTGACGCAATGTGTTGAGCAACGGTATACGCCTTACCGGTTCGAAAGAAATAGAATCCAAGCCCTGCTCAATTTCTTCCAAGAGATTTTCTGGCGCGATATATTGTTCCGAATCCGTTGGGTTTGCCGTTCCTTCGAGGTGATAAAAAACTTGGTCTAGTGCCTGAATATGACGTTTCCAGTCTGAACTGCCGGGCCCTTGACGAAGGTGCGTGTTAACCATCAGATTCCGCCAACCGGGCATTAGCAGCTTCATCATCACATCAGGCACTTCCCGTCCCGAAAAACGACCGTCCAGTTCCTCAATCACAGCACGTTGCGCATTGACTAATGTCTGTTTACCTTCGCTCGCTTTTACCGTGCGCTGAACATTACCGTTGAAAGCACGAGACTGACGATCAAGAAGAGGTTGTAGTTTACTCGATGCGACATTGAATATTTCAGGATTCTCATCGTACTTGATATTAATATCTTCCAGTATGTGTTCAACATCACGCTGAATACTGCCTGATTCTGCTCCACCCAGCTTTGCCAACTGATTAATCACCGCCAACGCGGGATGCGGATTCTTTTCATCCAGAATATTGCCTGTGTCGGTTGCGACTTTGTCTAGGGTCAATTCAATCTGCCGAATCCAGCTTTTGGCACTGCTCGACAACATGGAATCGTCTTCAATCGTATCTACAAGGTTTTCAACAATCGCCATGCTTTCGAGGGCTTTGGGTGAAATACGCCTTTCGTCCCCGACACGCGATACGGCTTCGACTAACTGTTGACGAACATTGACTCTTTGACCGGGTGCTTGCCGTACCTGAAGCGAGCGCAACAAACTCTGAACCTCATCAACCTCGATAAAATCTTGATCATCATCTGGCTCGTCACCGATGAGAGAACGAACCGCACTAAAAATATCGCCTATTGAAGTCGCATCACCGGCTGCGCGTCTGCCAGATGCAGGGCGACCCGCTCTTCGATCACTTCGCTCTTCGAGCAAAATTTTGTGATCATCTGCAACATATTGTTCTGACGCTTTAATGTTTTCCTCAACCCCCTCTTGTTTCGCTGCCTTTCTATGCGCTTTCGTAGAAGCCTTTGGATCATCATTGACTATGCGACGCGAGGAAACTGTCGAAGAAAGATTAATGAAATCTTCATCTAAATCAGGAAACACTTGACTGTCCTCGAGCAACTTAGTGACAGCAATATAAAAATTTCGAAAGCTCGGCAAGGCTTTGGCTTCGAAGCCCGCATAGACCTTTTGCCTGATTTCTTTGGTCAGCTCCACCATTCGGATCGCATGATCAAAAGCGTGGCAAAATACAGCCGTTCCCAACGGATTTGCTTCGTTGTGACCCCAGGAATCAACCAGCATACCCAATCGCGCCTGAATCCCTTGCAGATACTTGTCATAAGCGCGTTCACTGCGCGAAACTAGATTCGCGACCGCTAGCCAATCTTCAAATTCATCGGTATTTACGAGTGAAAGGCGAACTTTTTCAGACTGCTGTTTCTTTCGTTCCGCTTCCGCTTTGCGGCGCGCCTCAAGTAGCGCTCGAAGATCCCGAGGATGATCGATTTGATCAACAACCTCCTGAATAAACGACTGCTTCACCTGTTCTTTTGCCTTCTCTAGATTAGACATGGCGGCAAAGTATTCACTTTGCTCCGCATTACTTTTTGCGTCACGAGCAAGCTTGAGCAACTCATCGTCCATGTAAGAAAAGAATGCGGCGTTGATTTCCAACAGCAATTTCGTCACTTCCTCTCTGATCGCTGCAATAATTTTTCTCGTGTCAGCCTGAGAGATCTTTCCGCTGCTCAAGTCTTCGTCGGCTAGGTTAAGACGACGAACCTCTGAATTGGCCTCGGATATACGCGAGGCAGGACTTAAGGTGTTGTCTTGGGCAACCCGGCGCTCAGCCACTGCAGACTTGGGTTCCAAAGCACTCGACGTCCGGCTGTTGGCATGGTTCATTAACGCTGTAATCGCATGGTCAGCCATCTCTTCTTTAAACTTGATACCAAGCCCCGTGCGCATAACACGAACAATTTGCCCTTCGAGTCGAAAATGCAGATCTTTATTTTTAGTGGGAATATAGTAGTGGATACCGACAGTTTCACCGGGATGAATCCCGGGCATGGTGGAACGCACCGGCCCGGTTTCCTGTTCCAGCAAAAGCATGCCACCGCGACAAAAGTCCCTAATAGTGCATAACCATGAAGGCTCATTCTGAGGGTGAACCAACGCATTCAACTCAATCGCAAATCTGGTGTTTTGTCGTTTGTCCATCGTCACTCTACTACTGATGGTGGTTGGGAACCTTGGGCTTGGGCTTGGNNCTTGGGCTTGGCGGACGCTGTTTGTTACCCGTCAGCCTCGTGCCCGCAGAAGATCCGGTTCGGCGTCATGATCAGCGATGACAATACGGTTTCGACCATTATTTTTTGCCTCATATAATGCCCTGTCTGCTCGACCCATTGTCTCCAAAGCTGCTTCGTGTCGCCTGTATGCCGTGATGCCGATAGATGCTGTGATACGATAATTGGGGTCTGACTGACTTACCTGAAGATTCGCTAGTTTGAAACAGATTCTTTCGGCCGCCGCTTGGGCATCTTGCTCAGAGGTACCACTGAGCACCAAGATAAACTCTTCACCACCGACACGGGCGACACAATCTATCTCGCGCAGCACCTGAACCGCGATATCAGCAAATTGCCGCAGTACTGCATCGCCGGTGCTGTGACCAAATCTGTCGTTTACTCGCTTAAAAAAGTCCAAGTCAACATAACAAAGACTAAAGAAGTAGGAATGTCGGTCCGCCATGGCTTTTTGCTGCACCATAAAATCACTGAGATAACGCCGATTAAACGCACTGGTTAACTCGTCTTTCACAGCTAGTTGTTTGATTTGACGGAGTGCTGTCGTCAATTCAGCATTTTTGTTAACGAGTACCGTTTCTACCCTACCCATTTCAAACCGACACAGTATTGGTCCCACCAACAGCACAACCCCAACCGCGACAAGAATCGCTATCTCAGTCAGCCAGGTCATTGAATCAACCCCTGATTTGAAAGATACCGAAATGCCGTAGAGAGCAATGCTGTAGACGCAAAAATATCCAAGTTCTCGATGAGAGAGTCGGGTCGCGCCGATAAAGGTCATTGCAAGCCCGGAAAATACAACCACAGCCGTAAGCTCTTCAACAAAGTAAGATGTGACAATGACCATGCTTACTGTCCATAGCATTTGTACGAGCGACATGTCGGGATCTTCTAACGCAAGATTCCACTCCATCATCACCGTCAGCAAGAAAAAGATAAATCCGGCGACAGCCAGCGATGAGAGACCGAGAAACTTAAGAGGCTCAATCGACATAAAGCCAAGAGAAAGCATCGTCCAGCAAACCAGCAAGTGCACGAAAACACCCGCAGCCAGTGTGGCAACCCTATAAATTCGGGATCTTTGCTGTGCGACCGTGTCCATTTCTCAGTTTTAGCGTAATTATCACACTCAGGAGTCTACGCTCGGATACGCTTTAGGATTGTGTCATAAACTTCAAACTTGTGAGGTTTATGTAATTGAAGACCCCGCTGAAAAAGCGCGCGTTTACCGCCTCGAGCGTCACGCACATGCACGCTCAGTTGATCAAGGGTCACAGCAAAGATATTAGATTATGGCTGAGTTCGAACTCTTGAAACCGCTTCCTGCCAACCTTGGTAAAGCAAGTTGCTTTCGTTTTGCGCCATTTGAGGTTGAAAAGCCCGCTCACTTCGCCATTGCGATGATATTTCCTCCAGCGAATCATAGATACCAACCTGCAAGCCTGCCAGGTAAGCCACCCCAAGCGCTGTAGTCTCGGTGACTTCAGGTCGATCAACCGGAATTCGAACCAGGTCAGCAAGACCCTGAGCAACCCAGCTATTCGCGACCATACCACCGTCTACCCTAAGAATTGTTGGCATCACGCCATCTTTTGCCATCGCTTCCAGCAAATCTCTGGTCTGATAACATACAGACAGCAATGTCGCGGTCACTATATCTTCGATGCTGCTGTCTCTTGTCAGTCCCAAAATGCCGCCCCTTGCACCGGGGTCCCAGTAGGGTGCGCCCAAGCCTGTGAAGGCGGGCACGAGATAGACGCCGTTGGACGAAGGGTGCGAGGTTGCTATCGCTTCGGTTTCCGATGCATCGGATATTAATTTAATGCCATCGCGCAACCACTGAACCGCAGCACCGGCGACAAAGATACTCCCCTCTAGCCCGTATGAAACTTTTCCATTCAATCGATACCCGACGGTAGTGAGCAATCTGTTTGATGACTCCACGGGTTTTTCACCCGTATTCATAATAACAAAACATCCTGTGCCATAAGTGCTTTTGGTCATGCCCGGTTCGAAACAACATTGGCCAATCAGGGCTGCTTGTTGATCGCCTGCAATACCACCAATGGGAATTTCTGCTCCAAGATGTTCTGCTGATGCAAACCCAAAATCAGCGGCACAGTCTTCAACCTCTGGCAGCATGGCCTCGGGTACAGACAACTCAGTCAGAAGTTCTTTATCCCATTCCTGTGAATGAATGTTGAACAGCATGGTACGCGAGGCATTACTCGCATCCGTTTTGTGACTCTGACCATTGGTCAGTCGCCAAAGTAGAAAACAGTCGACGGTGCCAAACAGCAACTCACCTCGCTCTGCTCGCGCTCGCGCACCATCGACATTATCGAGTAGCCATCGGACTTTCGTGGCTGAGAAATAAGCATCTAGCAGCAAACCCGTTTTTTTGGTGACGACCTGACCCAACCCACGTTCTTCAAGCTCTGTACAAAATTCAGCTGTTCGCCTGTCTTGCCAGACGATTGCATTGTAAATCGGTTGACCCGTTAACTTATCCCAGATAATGGTTGTTTCTCTTTGATTTGTGATGCCGATCGCTGCAATCTCCGACGCTTGGACCCCGAGTTTTTCAATACACTCTCGAGAAACACCCAGTGTGCTTTGCCAGATTTCCTCAGGATCGTGCTCCACCCAACCATCTTCAGGAAAAAATTGCGTAAACTCCTGCTGCGCGACACTCAGTATCTCTGATTTTTCATTGAAGATAATCGCTCTGGAACTCGTCGTTCCCTGATCGATGGACAGGATATATTTCGACATCAGATTTTCCCTTTATTATTAAATCTCGACGCTCAGCGCCCGCATTAAAACGACCTAAACCAATACAACCGAAACTATCAAAATTGTCTATGGTTTGTAAGGCTGTTTTCATTCACTGTAATATGAACCTATCATTAGAACCAATCAGGGAAATATCGGCGATATGACATTTGCACTTTATCCACCCGTAAAAAAACTTCGCATCAGACAAGACGCTTTTTGCCTTGATCAACGTCGATACATCTCAATTTCAAACCCCTGCTCAGACAGGCTCGCCGCGAGCATTCACAGATTTCAATCGCGGTTAACTGCGAATACCGAGCTCACCTTTGGTAAGCCCACTGAAGCTAGCGTTTTGTTGTGGATCGACGTTCCTGCAACTAAAACACACAGGACCATAACAAGGCCTGGCACACACAACCTTCGGCCAAATTCGCGAGCAGCGGGAAAAAAGAAAGAAGACTACGAAATCACGTGTTCAAAAGACTCACTTCGCATCAAAGCCTCCAGCGAAGCCGGCGTAAACAGCGCACTGCAAACGCTTGCTCAGATCTTTGAACATGTTTTACTTGAGACTGAACCTCAGCCACTAACGGCGCTTCCGTGTTTCAGTATTTCAGATTGGCCAGATATCAAAGCCCGGGGTGTCATGCTTGATATCAGCCGGACAAAAGTACCGACCATGGACACCCTGCTGACACTCATTGATCAGTTCTCAACGTTGAAATATAACCAGATCCAGCTCTACACCGAGCATACCTTTGCGTTTTCAAATCATCGACAGGTATGGCAAGACGCGTCACCATACACCGCATCAGACATTATCAACATCAGACAATACTGTGAAGATCGCTTCATAGATCTCGTACCTAACCTAAATTCCTTTGGTCATTTTGAACGATGGTTACGTCATCCTACCTATCATCATCTGGCGGAGTGCCCTGATGGTTTTATTCACCCCTTTGGCGGCAAACATATCCCTTTCGGCAGCACCCTCAAGCCTAACGCCGCCAGCGTCAAACTGCTGCGCGAGCTTTACGACGAATATCTACCATTATTCGACAGTCCATACTTTAACATTGGTGGCGATGAACCCTGGGAACTCGGTGAAGGGTGGAGCAAAGCAAAATGCCAAAAAGAAGGCGCCACCCATGTCTATATAGATTTCCTCGCCAAGATCAAGCAACAGGTCGACAAACGTGATCATAAGATGATGTTTTGGAGCGACATCGTCCTGAAAGAACCCGAGTGCCTCAAAAGACTCTCTAAAAATTTGATCGCCTTAAATTGGGGCTACGAGGGTAACCATCCTTTCGCCCGTGAATGCAAATTGATGGCGGCACAAAAAATCCCATTCTACGTCTGTCCTGGCACCTCCAGCTGGAATTCGCTCACCGGACGCACAACGAATATGCAAACGAATCTTGCTAACGCCGCGCGCCAAGGCAAAAAATACGGTGCAGACGGCTATCTTGTGACCGACTGGGGCGATTATGGCCATCATCAGTACTTACCGGTCAGTTATGCTGGTTTCCTCTTAGGCGCGTGTCACGCGTGGAATCACGCGGGCACCAAAAAAATTGATCCAGTGCTTGGCATTAACCGGCGATTCCTAGGAGATAAAAGCGGAAAAACCGGCGAAATCCTCTGGAATCTCGGGCTGGTCATGGACAGCGCACCCTCGAAACTGCGTAATCAGACAATATTTAACAGGTTACTGTTCTGGAATATGGGCAACGAGCCGTTAGCGGTCACCGACATACCTGATACAGCGCTCGAATTGTGTGAATCGGCATTCCTTGATCTCGAAGCCATGATTCCAGAAATAGCGCCGGCAAAAGACAAAGCACTGCTGCAAAAAGAGCTTAAAAACGCGATAGCGCTTGCACGCCACGGCATACATCGTTTACAGGTCTATCGCGGCGCTCGCATCAAACCCAGCAATCTTCGTAAAAACCTCGAGAAAGCGATAAAAACCCACAGGTCGGTATGGCTTGCACGTAATCACCCTGGCGGTTTATCCGAGAGTTGTGACCATCTGCAGCAGAGTTACCAAGCGCTTTAACAATCATGAGCGAGCTCAAGCCTAATTAGTCAAGTCTATTGCAGGCTATCACGCAACTACATCAGCTTTGTTTGCTTGTATCTCGTGCCTGTATAGAGGCAAAATAGCCGACCCACTTGTGGAGAAGCGATAGTTTTCGCTACAGGCAACAACCGAAAATAACATTAAACAAATGAATTCATTTCATTGGAGGCATATATGCGCGATGTAGTAGTCGTAGACAGTGTAAGAACAGGATTGGCCAAATCTTTTCGAGGAACCTTTAATCTAACAAGACCAGACGATATGGTTGCGCATTGCATCGATTCATTGCTTGCACGTAACCCTAAGCTTGACCCAGCCGAAGTAGAGGACGTGATCGTTGGTGCTGCAGGACAGACTGGCGAACAGGGCGGCAACTTGGCCCGATTGGCCGTTGTTCTTTCTAACCTGCCACTGACCACAGCCGGCTCCACAATCAGCCGAGCATGTTCTTCAGGTCTCAACTCGATTGCCATGGCTGCAACACAGGTTGCGAGCGGTTACTCGGACGTGATGATCGCCGGTGGCGTTGAGTCCATTTCTGCTGGTCAGCGTCAAAGTCACGGTAAATCCGAGCAGCACCCCACTATCCTTGAGAAATCACCCGCCATCTTTATGGCAATGGGGAATACTGCTGAAGTCGTCGCCAACCGTTACCAGGTTACACGTGAAGCCCAAGACGAGTTCTCTTATCAGTCACAGATGCGCACAGCAGCAGCGCAGGAAGCAGGACTTTTTAATGACGAAATCTCGCCAATGACGGTTAAGTGGCAGAAAGTTGTCAACAAAGAAACAAAAGAAACTGAAATCGTTGAAGGCACTGTCAGCAGCGACGAATGTAATCGCGCGACCACAACACTCGAAAGCCTCTCTAACTTGCCCCCTGTTTTTGCTGAAGATGGCAGCGTAACGGCCGGTAACTCTTCACAGCTTTCTGATGGCGCATCAATGACACTGGTGATGAGCGCAGAACGTGCAGCGCAGCTTGGTCTTGAGCCAATGGCTTACTTCCGTGGCTGGTCAGTTGCTGGTTGCGAGCCAGATGAAATGGGTATCGGTCCAGTATTCGCCATTCCGAAGCTATTGAAATCTGCAGGTCTGTCCATGAGTGATATCGATCTCGTCGAACTGAATGAAGCATTTGCTTCTCAGTGTCTGTACAGCCGTGACAATCTTGAAATTGATCCGGAAATCTACAACGTTAATGGCGGATCAATCTCAATTGGTCACCCATTCGGCATGACTGGATCACGTCTAACTGGCCATATCGTTCGTGAACTGAAGCGACGTGAAAAGAAATACGGCATCGT
>ENA-UZWZ01003276-UZWZ01003276.1-metagenome-genome-assembly--contig:-Day-4-25m-contig-3276_pt1 | contig 13321 bp, 15 predicted proteins | sample MGYA00260346_ERZ794906 | MGnify/ENA metagenome assembly ERZ794906 | reverse complement strand
AATCCCAAAAGCGTTCAGAACGGCCCTTACGGAAAGGGCTCACGCCCCTATTTTAAAATCACTAAAGCCTGGCGCGATGAGGGCACAATGCAGGGGCTCGATTGCGAATGACCGAATTTAAAAACAAGGTAGTCATCGTGACGGGTGCAGGCGGTGGTATTGGTCGCCAGCACGCACTTGAGTTTGCCCGCCGGGGTGCCCGCGTGCTGGTTAATGACCTAGGATCAGATGTGCGCGGCGAAGGCGGCGGTCCAATGGCGGATTCAGTGGTGCAGGAAATTAGAGACAGCGGAGGCGTCGCGGTTGCTAATTATGACTCGGTCAGTGAACCAGAAAGTGCGGCGGCTATTGTTGAGCAGGCGGTATCGGAGTTCGGGACCGTAGATATTTTGATAAACAACGCAGGCATCTTACGTAACCGTACTTTTAAGAACACAACACTGGAAGATTTCCAGCTTGTTGTTCAGGTCCATTTGTTGGGCTCCTCGTACGTTACTCACGCGGCCTGGCCAATCATGTATGAGAAAAATTACGGTCGAATCGTCCTGACGACATCAGTATCAGGGATATTTGGACAATTTGGCCAAAGTGCTTACGGCGCTGCCAAGATGGGTTTGCTGGGTCTCATGAACGTCCTATCTCTAGAAGGGCGTAGTCGCGGCATCAAGGTTAATTGTCTTTCACCTGGCGCCGATACCCGGATGACGGCACTTGATGCTGAAACTGGGATCGATGCCGAGAATCCTCGCCCCGGATCACACCCACATCTCGTTACCCCACTTGCACTCTATCTTGCGAGCGAAAATGCACCCACAGGTACAGTGATGCATGCATTGAGTGGGCGTTATTTACGTTCTGAAACTTTTGCGAACAGCGGGGTTAGGTTAGAAGAAAACAGTACCTACGAAGACTTGTTGGACAATATCGCAGAAGTCACAAACATGGACGCAGCGGAGCCGCTCGCTGTACCAGGCAATATCAATGCGCTGTTTAAGCCGCATAGCTGAACAGTTTTAGCAGCCAGGTAAGTTGGTGTTGCAACATATACTGCTAATAACCTATGACAGTGCTTATCGCCTTGGGGCAACCTAGAGAGAAATACCCTTGCGATCTACCTCAGCCTCGCGTTTGTCACGTCTTCGACTTGAGACGTAACGATGTTGCGTTCGCCACCCATTTTCGGTTTTCACGAGTTTGTCGTAGTAACTGCCTGTTGATGTTTTGCCTTTGCCGATAAGAGCGACGATGCGAAAACGTAAGCTAATGCCATCCTCATCGGAATCAGCGTAAATATTCGTCATCATGTGTGTACGTGGATGGGCAGCTTCTGTTTCCATAAAAGCTTTAATGTCGTTTAGCCCATCGCAAATACGTGAGCCGACGCCCGTCAGATCAAAAACTGCGTCTTCTGTAAATACGGCATCGAGGCCAGGCCAGTTGCGGTCGTCGATGGCATCACCGTAGCGACCAGGAAGTTCGTGAATTTCGACACGATCGGCGGTGGTGAGAACGTATGGCTTGTCGGTCATCTGTCTTTTCCTATTCGGGATAAATTTCGTATAGGAAAGAATAGATCAAATTTCCACAAGCACTGTCAAGTAAGCTGATCCAGTGCACGGGAAGCGAAGGGCGAGTGATAAATTTTGCCGCACGCGTGAGTGTTAAAGATTTAAATCTAAAGTTCAGATGTCTCGGGCGGTAACAGACTGCTAAAGGATGTTGAGCCATTGTTTGGTGCTGAATGTGAGCGCGGACTGGGACGCCCCCGACATTGCTTAGAGCAGTACTTTACATTTTGCCAATCTTTAGCCCATTTTTTACGCCATGCAAAGGGGCGATTGCAGCTCACGCAAATCTTGGTTGGCAAATGAGGCTTATGATGAGCCATTTTTTTCAGCGTCAATAGGCCAGTCATAATAATCTAGAGAATCAATAGATTCTGGAGGCGTGCTTTTTGCCCATTGATCCCTGTAAGCGTGATCGTTGTCCCAGATCTCTGCCTGCTTTTCGAGATTGAAATGACNNAAATGACGTCCGCCTTGAGGATCGGCGCCCACACCGGCGATGTATTGCCAGTTGCCAAAATTGCTGCAGGGGTCATAGTCAACCAGCATTTCCTCAAAATATTGGGCGCCACAGCGCCAATCCAGTGCCAGCTCATTGACGAGGCAGCTCGCCGCGATTTGCCGACCACGGTTACTCAGGTAACCGGTCGCGTTTAACTCGTTGATGCAAGCATTGACGATTCGCCAAGGGGTCTGTCCTGTGCGCCACTTTGTAAAACGTTCTCCGTAAAAAGCGGTTAGCGGTCTTTGGTCAATGACACCTTCAAATGCATAAAGCTTGTCACCGTGGTATTCAGCGTACCAGCGGAAAAACTCTCTCCAGAGCAGTTCAAAGAGAATCCAACCAGTTGAATTATTTGCGCCGTATGTTGCTTCGTAGTGTCTAAGTTGTTTGACTGCCTGCAGAGGCGAAAGTGAACCGTTAGCAAGCCAGGGTGAAAACCCGGTTGAACTGTCCTCACCCAAGAGATTATTGCGAGTATCTTTGTATGTAGACGCTGCTTTGCCACCAAAATATGCGGTTAAATGTAAAGCAGCCGCGGTGGCACCGCCGGTTTGCTTACCGGGAGGACCCGATGTTTCGAGCTGATCGTTCTCCAATTCAATTAAAGAGGTAGGTAAACGGTCAGGTGAGGGTAGGAAGTTTCGATATGTCAGGGTGCCAACTGCCTTTTTGAATTGCGAGAATGTGTTTGGAAACGCATGCTCGAAATTGAGATCTTTGCAGCTGAAAAGTGTCGAGACATCGAATTCGTCAAAACGGATATCTGGGAAGTCTGTCTGCAACCTGTCCCAAGGATCAGTGCCTCGGTAGGTATGCTGTTTGGCGCGAATGACTCTGTCAAAACGTCCTGCCTTGAGTAGTGTTGCCACTGCCGCGTTAGGGTCGCCCCGCAGGATATTCACGGTCTGTCCCAATGCTAACAATTCATCATTTAGGTGGCGCAAAGACTCACAAAGAAACCGCCAACGGTGTTTGCCGATAGGTTGATTGCCGAACCTGTCTGTCCTGAAATAAGCATCGTCCATGCAATACACGCAGGTCAGATTCGTGTCGCTTGCGGCAGCGACTAAAGCCGGGTTGTCAGCAATGCGTAGGTCATCGGTAAACCAGTAAAGAGTGTTCATCGCGTCAGTCCATAGGCCGTCAGTTGCAGGCTTATAGTAATAGAGGTGACGATAAGCCTGAGTCTTCTGTAGTAGTTCGGTTGTTGACGAAAAACAGCTAGCTTACGTTCACCTAGTAGCAAACAACCAAATAGCATGCAGAACATTAACAACGCTTCGTTATCCGCGATAACGAAGCTCACGATGGCTGTGAGCACCGCGGCGTTGCTCAATAGTAAGGTTTGGCTTATTGAGACAGGCGCTACTTTTTGCTGATTCATCAAGGCGAAGGCCCACCATGCGCCTGCTAAAAATGCCAGGATGGCCAGCGAGTAGGCTTTGAGAAGCGGTAAACTCCAGGGCTGCTCAAACCAGAGAATGCATGCAATCATCGGCAGCATGCCGGCGTACGCCAGCGCGGTTACCGTCCAACGCATCACGTTATTGTGGGCTGAAACGCGGGTCATTCTGATCTCGGTTGGCATTGAGGACACCAGTAGATGCGCCTCGATGTTGCGATCGACTTCTGTACGGGTGTTGCGCAAAAGTGGCAAGGTTTGCCGGCCCTTGCGAATACCGCAAATCTGTTTTGCTCGTAAGCTCGCCCCGATTTCTTTTTTATTGCGGGACGGTATTTTTTAGGTAGTGTGACGCCAGAGGTGCGATAGCTTCGCTGGCTTATCTTGATGGTGTTTTTCGCCAACGCCTGCACTTGTGCTTCGTTGAGGTTTCTAGGTTTGTCCGCTGGATTTACACCGGAGAAAAAAAGGATTTCAGAACGGAGGTAGTTGCCAAGGCCAGCAATGAAGCTTTGGTCGAGGTAAAGTGAGGAGAGCTGCCGGTTGCGACAAGATTTGCCAAGCAATCTTGTCAGTACCAATTCGGCATCAGTGTTTGTCGCTAGCACATCAGGCCCCAAACGTTTGAGGAAGGGGTGTTCTTCTATTTCATCGGTTTTCCACAATGAAATGTCTGTTGCGCTGAAAAGCATGGCGCTGTGTTCTTGTGTGTGCAGTGCAAGCCGCAAACGCCTATTCGTCTTGAGAGGCTTTCCGCGGGGTGTCACTTTCCATACACCATAAAGTTGGTTGTGAGAGTAAAGCGTAAAACCCGAGGATAGCTGTGTTAGCAGTGCTTTGCCTCGGCAGTCAACTGAGGTGACCTGATGACCTTCAAAGGCGTGTGACGACTGAGACAGCGAAGCGTGCTGCAGGTCAAACGCTTCAATATCGCGATGTTGAAGTGCGCGCGCGAGCATGTCGGCGGTTTGTCTGATTTCTGGACCTTCTGGCATGATTTAAGATACGCAGGTCCTGAACAGATAGATCAATCAGGACGATTTCGACGACCTGTATACCTCGGCAAGCATGGCCGGTGTGGTCAGTGTCGTCAGCGGTAAAGTTCCTACTTTACGTACGCCGGCCATCACGAGTATAAAGGCACCGACCTGCAAGCCGAGGGCCCCGAAAAATCCGGCGAAGCAGAGCGATTGCAACCAGAAATTGTCTTCGAGTAAAAATATACCGACCAGCAGTGCGATCGGTGTGCCTACAGACCCAGCCAAGTGTAGCGCGCACTGGCGTGTCCGTCCCTGTGCNNGTACCAGAGATAGACATACGCGTACCTGACACCGAGCAACAAGCCAGTGGTCACTTTGATCAATGGTTGCAGACACAAGGCCAGTAAGCCAACAGCGGCGAGTCTCACCAAGACTTGATCTGTCTGCATTAACGCGACACTGACGGTGAAAAGAACCCACTCTGCAAGATAACCCGCCAGAAATGGGGCTTTGGGAAAGTGCTTGCGACTGTGGAGCAGGTCGCTGACTTCACTGACCAGGTCGCTCACTTCACGCCGTTGTGCGGCAGGCGCCTTTGCCAGTTGTTTGGTGAGTTTGTGCCACGGTCCGGGTTTGTAAACCTTTTGGTCCAAATCTGAGCGAATTTTCAGAAGTTCAGTAATCCAGTACCCGGTGTTTTTTGTCTCACTGTTGTGCATGGGGCTTCTCCCTTAAGCTCACGTGGATTAGGTCAGTGGGGTTTTGCGGACTTTCGAGCCGGGTTTGCGACTTTTACTTTCATTTCAAGCGCGCCTTGGTCCTTGGCTGGCATGCCTATCATTTCATCATAGGCGCTCTGATGCACGATTACTGTCTGTTCAACAATAAGACCCGTACAGACGCGTTTTGCTGCCTCTGCACTGCGGTGTATAGACACGTTGCCTCTATCATCCATGACTTGGAATTGCTGGCCATCGAACTCAACGCACAGCGTGTACAAGGCGCCTTCGATACTTCTGATCTGCAGCTCAGAGATCTTTACGCCGTCGTCTAGTAACTGCTTCACTGTTATCTTATTCATACGATACTCGTTCGGGAGGCGAGAGGATAAGGAACTTAGTTTTACGATTGGGTCTGCGAGCAGGATCAGTTTCAAGTTGCTCGTCAGCCCGGCGAAAACAGAGCTTCGGAAATTGAAGAAGCTGAAATTTCACGGCTAGTTTGGTTCTGTGGGGTTATCGGCGGGGAATGATCTACCTAGGGTATATGATCGTAACCACTTCTGGACCAAACAAACATGAGCACACGGTTAGTAGGAATGAAATGAATTTTGAAGAGATAGTTGAGTCGCAGTTCATCGAGCCATTACAGGCTTTATTAAAGCTTTTTGGTGACGAAGGCGCTGTTAACGAGATCGTATACTTTTCCGGCGTGCTGAATATGGTTGAAGATACTAGCAGTCAGGAACAAATGCTCGGGGCCATCTTTGAGTTATCCCGCTGTGCGTTTCTCGGGTTTGAATACACGGCCGAGGCGAATGCACGAATTAACCAATTGCTTGATTATTGGATTGATGTGTCTCACACAATGTCCTCTACAAGCGACCCCCATTGATGATGGAACCTGTTTTCGACAACATCGAGACCATTCGCTTCATACTCGGAGATCAGCTGAACCACGACCATAGTTGGTACGCGGAAAAAGATGAGCACACGCTGTATGTCGTTGCAGAAATCTTTGAAGAAGCAACTTACACGCGTCACCACGTGCAAAAAGTGCATGCGTTTTTCCTCGCGATGGAAGCCTTCGCCACGATGCTAAAGGAATCAGGGCATCAAGTGCTTTATTTGACACTTGACGATACAGCTGGGGCTAGTTCTGTCAGCGAGTTATTGAATGTTTTAGCGGATACTTACAATCCCATCCGTGTTGGCTACCAACGTCCGGATGAACACCGGTTGCTGGAGCAGCTTCGAGCGCTGGCGCTGTCGGGCGTAGAAGTAATTGAATATGATACCGAGCACTTTATGGTGCCCTTCGCTGATCTATCCACTCACTTCGCGCGCGGTAAAAAGCACCGCATGGAGCAGTTCTACAGACGGTTGCGAAAGCAACACGACATTTTGATGGAGGATAACGAGCCTGTAGGTGGTCAATGGAATTACGATGCGACAAACCGAAGCAAGCTTAAAAAATCTGATCTGGCCGATATCCCTGCGCCTTTGTTGTTCGCCAGCGATGTAGATGAGGTGCAGCGAAGGTTGGAACGACACAACATAAAAACTGTGGGCAAAATAAGTCAGCAGCTTCCGATGCCTATTACTCGAGATCAATCGTTGGAATTGCTGCGGTCTTTTTGTCTCACAGAACTGCCGCGCTTCGGAGATTTTCAAGATGCGATGACCGGTAACAGTGACTATGCCTGGTCGCTCTACCACTCGAGACTTTCGTTTTCCATGAATGTAAAGCTGTTGCATCCCGCTGAGGTGATAGATGCAGCTATTGCGGCTTACTTCGCGCAAGACAACATTGATATTTCTCAAGTAGAGGGGTTCGTGCGGCAAATATTGGGATGGCGCGAATTTGTCAGAGGTATCTACTGGGCCAATATGCCTGGTTACGACGAGTTGAACGCGTTGGCGGCAGAGAAAGATCTTCCGGCCTATTTCTGGACCGGCGACACCCAAATGAATTGCGTCTCAAAAGCGATCACACAATCTCTCGATCACGCCTACGCCCATCACATACAGCGGTTGATGGTCACTGGCATGTTTGGGCTGCTAGCGGGCGTTGACCCAGATCAGATGGACCAGTGGTATCTTGGTATATACATCGATGCGATTGAGTGGGTCGAGATGCCAAACACTAGGGGAATGAGTCAATTTGCGGACGACGGCCTTATTGCAAGCAAGCCCTACTCTGCGAGTGGTAATTATATTAACAAGATGAGCGATTACTGCGCGTCTTGTCATTACAAGGTCAAAGAGAAAACGACGAAAGACGCCTGCCCGTTTAATGCTCTGTATTGGCACTTCATGGTGAGGCACAGAGAGAAGTTTCAAAACAATCCAAGAATCGGCATGGTATATCGCAATTGGGACAAGCAAGAAAAGGCGGTGCAGGAACTCACAATCGCTCGCGGAGAAGATTGCCTGAAGAATCTTGAAGAGCTATAGCGCGTATTAGCTAGCCACACCTACTAGGTCAGCAATGGTGCGCAGGCGGTCTCGAATGTTGGCGGTTTCGAGGACTTCCTGCATTAGGTCAGGGTCGAAGCGCAGGAATTGAAAAACTCTAAATGAAAACTCGTCCGGAAGTTGATTTAACCATTCGTGTTGTGCAAATGCTTCAGCCATCGAGGGATGGTCTGAAGTAGTAATTTCTATGAGTGCGTTGTTTATTGCAGCTTGGAGTCGAAATATTTCATTTTCGGTATCGTTTACACTGTCTCGATCGCTATCAACAACCTCGGTGGCTTTGACAATGCGGTAAGGAAGGGTCTGTACCTCTTCCCCAAGCAAGAGCCGTTTGTTTATTTCGATCACAACATGAACGCGGCCGTCTTCCAGTGTTTCGATGATTTGGCATTGACCCGCAGAAAATATTTGATGGGGCTGGTAAGTTGCCTGATTGGTGTTCAGCGCCTCCTCTCTTACTTGATTAGACGGTGCCGGGCGAATCTCTTTTTGAGTGTGTCCTACCCCAATCATCACGTTATTCGCGACGCAGTCATCAACCATGCGCCGGTATCGCGGTTCAAAAATATGCAGCGGCACGAAGGTGCCCGGAAACGCGACGAGGTTAGGAATCGGGAAGAGTGCCACTTTGTGAGTCTGCGGTTCAGTTTTACTGATGGTCATGAGCGTGATTTGCTGGCTTGCTTGTATTCATAAAACGTTACGTCGGTTTTGGGTCTTTGGACCACTTTATCTAATCCAAAGTGGTAAGGTCGACGTAATGATGAATATGAAATTCCTAGCTAAGCAAAAAAAACTACTCAGCACGACAGTACTCCTATCGTTGCTTGTGCAAGGCTGTTCCACAACACAAAGCCTGCCGATGCCTGCGGTTGAACAGATGGACCTGAAAAGGTTCATGGGCGATTGGTACGTTGTCGCCAGCATCCCCACCTATTTTGAGAAAGATGCGTACAACCCCGTCGAGCGTTACAGCCTCAACGCCGATGGTTCGGTGAAGACCATCTTTTCATATAACAAAGGTTCTATAGCAGGGCCTTCGAAGTCCATGAATGCGATCGGCTACATTCCGGACAGCGAGAAACCGTCGATATGGGAAATGCAATTTGTCTGGCCTTTGAGAGCTGACTATCGGGTGGTTTATCTGAGCCCGGACTACGAGTTCACCATTGTCGGTCGAACAAAACGCGATTATTTGTGGATCATGTCTCGAGAGCAGCCCGTACCCGAAGCTGAATTTAACCTGCTCATGGAGCGCGCCGCTGAATTGGGCTATAGCCTCGACAAGGTGCGTGTGAGTAATTGGCAGCAAGACTCAGCGATAGACAAACTCTGAAAGCGGCTGACCAGAGCCGACAACAGCTGAACCTCGATAGTCCGAAATCGCAAAGAAACTTTTCTATGGATAACCAAGAACTTCCCAAACAACGCGCAATGGCTGCGTTAAAATCTCTCTTTGTCGGTGACGCACTGGCAATGCCGGTCCACTGGTACTACAGCGTGATGGATATAGAGCGTCAGTTCCCCGGCGGCGTGACTGACTTTGAAGATGCTCCGACTCATCACCCCTCGTCGATTATGAGCTTGCACTCAACCAGCCAAGGTGGACGTGGCAATAGCAGGAGAAAAACTTCAGCTGCGTCTGAAATTGTTGGGGACGTGATACTTAAGGGTAAGCGCAAATTTTGGGGCATACCCAATCAGCATTATCACCAACAAATGGTTGCGGGTGAAAACACACTGAATGCTCACTGCGCAATGGCATTGATGAAAACATTGAACAGGCACGGCGGGCAGTACAGTCCTGATCGGTTTCTTGGCGCCTACATCAACTTAATGACCGCTGACCCAGCACAACATCCGGACACCTATGCGGAATCTTATCACCGCGGTTACTTCGCCAACCTTCAAGCGGGTAAGCCTAGAGATCAATGCGGAGCTGTTACCCATGACACAGCATCGATTGGTGGCTTAGTTACCATCGCACCGATCGTGATTGCGGCGCGCTTGCGCGGGGTTTCCTTGGAACACGTTGCGCAACAGTGCCACGATCATCTTTTATTAACGCATCCCGATGAAACCCTCGTCGCCGTCGCGCGAGGTTATGTCGAGCTGATTGATCACCTGTTATTCCGTGACCCGGCGCAAGACGTTAAAGAAATCCTAAGTGCGTTTGCGAAGCAAAGCATAGGACTCGACCTCAAAAAATTAATCGGGGTTTCTAACAATGATCGCAGCGTGATAGGACAAATATTTTCTCCAGCTTGTTATATCTCGGATTCTTGGCCTGGGGTTTTGTACCTCACCTACAAGTACGCGGATGCTTTGCTGGAAGGACTGATCGCTAATACAAATCTCGGTGGTGATAACGTTCACCGCGGTGCTGTACTTGGTGTGCTCTTAGGACTTATCAACGGGGCCACTGACGAAGATAAGTTTGGTAGGATCGCCAATAGTTCAGCGATACAGGAAGACATCGCCCGGTTGATTGACGTTTGAATACGTCAAGCTAACTCGTGAAGGTGGAAGGTGAGCTATTAACGAAACTTTTTGCTTAGCCTACTGAAAATTCCAGTTCACCAAAATCGTTTAGGGCAGCTCAAGCGTTCCGGCGCACGATGGACTTGCTACAACACATTCTCTAGCCGATACGCTCTGGCTGCCGCGCCAGCAAACAAATCAGCTTTCTCACTGGCTGATGCGCTCGCTGAGATTCGCTTAAATGCGTTCCAGCACACCTGATAACTACACCAACGTTTCTGTACTGGAAAATTCGACTCATACATAGATCGAGCAGGGCCAAAGGCTTCGATGCAGGTCTCCATCCAGGGGCGCCATGCGGCGGCGACTTCTGCTGACCCGGGTGGCAGACTGCGGTCGCCCTCAAAGCCTGGCATGCGAATCGGCATTGCGCCGAGTTTGATAAACACGTTGTTATGGTTGCTGACGCGGGTAATAGCGGCCTTCCATACCTTAAATACCTCGTCAGTTTTTCCTCGATACGGACCGCCTAAAATCGGGCTTCCAACATGATTGAGAATGATTGTCAGCCCCGGGTGGGCATCAGCAAGTTGTGCAACTTCATCGAGTTGTGGGTGGTAAAGCCAGCAGTCGAGAGACAATCCCATGCGGCTAAGGACGGCTGCGGCTTCACTAACGCGCGGATCAATCAGAAGATTTGGTTGCTCGGTGACGTTGCCAACTTTTTCGTCGGCGTGCCAGCCGCTGGAAATTCTAACACCTCGGAATCGGCCGCCAGAAGCGGCTATATGTTGCTCGAGTATGGGCTCAACAGCACGTCCCAGCGTGAGATCAACATTGCCGAACATGACATCGCAAGCTTTAGCGCGACCAAATGTGCCACTGGCGCTCATCGCTGCCTGCCCCCGAACGAATTCAGTNNTCTCCTAACGAACGCTCTGCTTTTGGGCCTTCTTTTCGGTACATTGAATGGCATTCAGCGAAAACAGTCGCGACGATGTTGTGCCCGCTTTCGAGATCAGCGGCTAGCTCTGGCATCAAGTAGGTGTAGCCACTTCGTACCCATAGATGGTGATGTGGGTCGATGATGGGTAGGGCTGGCTCAAGTACTTCCTCTTGTAATGTTGTGAGCCAAATATCATCTGGTCTTGTTTGACCTGTATTGGCGGCCATTTAACGCTCCTTTTTGAGTAACCCTATTTGTAATTTACTGCGCTGTCCAACCACCATCAATCGGCATAGCGACGCCGGTGACGTAGCTGGAATGCGGGGACATTAACCAAGCGACCACATCAGCGACTTCACTTGGATCGGCAATACGGCGTATTGGCAGTTGACGGACGACACCGTCTAAGACCTCCTGACTCGCGCCAGCGCCTTTGGCTAACATTGGTGTATCAATGAAACCAGGGCAAACAGCATTGACGCGAATTTTTTTGGGTCCGTACTCTATTGCCGCAGATTTTGTTAAACCGATTACACCATGTTTGGCCGAGTTGTAAGCTGTCGCGTGTGGCAGGGCCACCAATCCGCAGATCGAGGCAGTATTAACGATGCTCCCGCCAGCCTCTTGTTGCACCATTTGTGCAATCTCGGCTTGTACGCAGCTAAACACACCCGTTAGGTTGACAGCAAGCACCTGCGCCCATTCTTTTGGGTCAATGTCGAGTAGTTTCACGGTTGGCCCGGTAATGCCTGCGTTGTTGAACGCGCCGTCCAAGCGACCGTGGCTCGACACTATTGCTTTGATTGCGGCGGCAGCGGCGCCCTCTTCCGCGACATCGAGTTCACAGACTTCAGCACTTCCGCCGGCTTGTATTATCTCTGTAACAACTTCGTTGCTAAGCTCAACCTGTCTGTCTGCTACGATCACATGTGCACCATCGAGGGCAAGGCGATTGACGGTTGCGCGGCCGATACCGCTTGCGCCCCCAGTCACTAATACTATTTTGTTCTCCAAACTCATTTCATAGTTCTCCATGCAGGTGATCTTTTCGTTTCAGTGTGGGGTCCAGTTTACCTAATTCGTCACTGGCGCCCTTTGAGCCCTCCGCCATCGCGCCGCCATCAACAGCGATTCTCATGCGTATCTTCCGGTTGTGTTTACTGGAAATTTACACCTTCGTAACCGTTGTCCGCTACCTCATTTACGATGTTGGCATACCTCGGGACGCCGCCGTTGTAGATGTTATACCGCGTCTTGCCGTATTCGTGACCTTCGATGTTCGAGTTGTAGCCGGTAAAAAAACTCTTGGCTTTGCGTAACAGCGCGCCCTTATACATGGCTTTGACATGCTCAACCCACTCAGCCTCAAACGCGTCATCGACATCGAAACGTTGATGGCCTTGCGCCCACATGTGCTGAAGGAAAGGCGTAACCCAGTTAACACTCATCTCGGCGGCGCGTGGGAAGTTCGCCGCCGCGGTCTGTGGCCCCATCAGCATCAGAAGGTTTGGGAACTCGCCGATCATGAGGCCCAGATAGGTTACCGGGCCTGCCGCCCACTTATTGCGCAGCCGTTCTCCGCCCGATCCCTGAATGTCGATTTGATCAAGCGCCCCAGTGAACGAATCGAAACCCGTGGCATACACAATGACATCAAACTCGAATGATCGGTTGCTCGTTTCCATGCCCTGGGGTGTAACACGAACAATGGGTGTCTCGACCGCATCGACGAGTTCAACATTGGCACGGTTGTAAGTTTCGAAGTAGCCAGTTTCAAGGGGTAATCGCTGAACACCAAAGCCGTGGTCTTTGGGAATCAGCCGCTCCGCAAGCATTGGGTCGTTCACACGTTGGCGAATACGTTCGGCGATGTAGTTGGAGATTTCTGCGTTGGCTTTTTCGTCGACGAATATCTCGTAGAAATTTTGAAGCCAAATACCAAAGCCCGGTTCGTCGTAGAGCCTGTCCCAAAGTTCGCGCCGCTGGGCCGGGCTGACGTCGTAAAAGCTACGGCTATCAGGTTCATGCTCAAAACCGCCAGGACTGCGGGCGCATGTGGCGAAGATCTCGTCATAACGCTCACGAATCTCTGCCATCTCAGTCTCGGAGATTGGTGCGTTGTTTAAAGGTGCTGCCCAGTTTGGGCGACGTTGGAAGACGGTGAGTTGTTTCGCCACTTTGGCGACCTCCGGGATCAGCTGAATCGCTGTGGCACCGCTGCCGACGACAGCGACGCGTTTGTCCG
>ENA-UZWZ01028036-UZWZ01028036.1-metagenome-genome-assembly--contig:-Day-4-25m-contig-28036_pt1 | contig 13406 bp, 25 predicted proteins | sample MGYA00260346_ERZ794906 | MGnify/ENA metagenome assembly ERZ794906 | reverse complement strand
CTTTGACCAATCGTTTAAAGTTTCATTAAAGTACATTGTACCATATTGTCCATCGCTCTTTAAACCTACATATTGATCTATGTAAGATTCTATCGCTGCTGCGTGAGCTTGTTTTATATCTTCGCTAGAGTTTGGTATTCCACCTATTTCTTTTTCTGTTACAGACAACTTGTTCCATAACTTATCAGGCCTATTCATTGAATACCCTCTATACCCTCTTCTCTTAAAGTAATAGAGTAACCTTGGTTTGTTGTTTTCACATAACAAAGGCATACCATAAAAAACACAAGCCATAAGGACATCTTCAAAAAACATTTCAGCTGTTTGCGGTCTAGCTACATATTCTAAGAAAAAAGTATTAGGAGGATGATCTTCTAAACTAAATTTAGTTAAACCGTGTAAAGCTCCTTTTGAACCTCTTCCATCAGTAGTCCCTGATATATCGTAACTATCACATCCGAATGCTCCCATGTGCTCATTACCTGGGCTTTTTATATTATTCTTAATTACTTGTTTATTCTGTAAAGCAAGTCCAGGCACCCAAGATATTTTAAATCTTCCGCTTGGATTAGGTGTAAATCTAACTTTAGAATCTTTTATTCCGTTTTCCCAGCTAAAACTACCTGTGGTTATTACATTAGAATTATTAAGGTCTTCGTTGTAATCTATTTGCTCATATATTTTAGCTAAATTAAATATACTGTTCTTTGTTTCATCTCTAAAAGCGTGTTCCTCTGTACGTGGAAACTGTCTGTAAAACTCATTTAAAGCATCTTGATCTCCCTTTAATCCTTCTACCTCATTATCCCAGTGCTCTATTACACCTTGATCAATCTTATCCCCTTGAGGTCCGACGCAATCTTCTGATGGCTTGTCGAATACAGGCATGCCAAAAGAATCAATGAATCCTTCGTAATTCCACTCCATAGGTATGAACAAAGAATAGAGTCCTGACTTGGTTTGTCCATTCCTGTTTCTTTTTGATACGTTTGAATCATTGAATAGTTTTTTAAAGTTCTCTCCTCCTTTATCTAAAGCGTTTGATGTTGATCCCATCAGGCACTTACCAATAATTCTACTACCTAGCCTTAGCGTTGTTTTCGTAACCCTCCAGTTGTTGAGGATGTTATCCGGCTTCTCCCATTTACCCGATTCATCGTGGACGAGGAGTTTAAGCTTCTCTCCATCATAGGAGTTATCACCTGTGTTCTTCCAGTCGATCGTAGTGTCGAGGCCTTCGAGTAATTCTTGATCTTGTTTATTTTGTATGGATTTTCTAGTAAGTCTGCTGGCTGGGATTCTATACGCAAGCTCTGTTTTTGGCCTATCCATACCGTCTTGGATTGGTTTGAAAAAGAACGGGTAGTTAACAGATATTGGTACAACCTTATCCGTGAACATTTTCTTAGCATCGGAACCTGATTTGGACAATATCCCGAACCGTGAATCCGAGGAAATTGTCGCAAGGTTGACTGTCTCAGACGAGGACATAAAAGAGAATCCAGAACGACGGTTTTTAAGATAACACATTCCATAAGCCCGCGCGTCTGCTTTACATGCTTCCCAGAAAATAAAGAATAATCTATTTGCTTCCCTGAAGTCTGGGAACCCGACATCAATTTTGGACCACTGCAAGTACATAAAATGAGTACCAGTAATATAAGTAGCCAACCCGTTATTATTGAACCAGTGCCCTTCCTCTCTACGTTTAAATTGTTCATCTATATATGGCTCCCATTTTTTTTGAAAAGCATCCGGGTAATCTCTCCAGTCAAAAACACTTTGTATTTGTTTCAACTCTTTTGGATATTCATCAACCACCCATTTGTTGTTCGATTTATCTAATTTAGCAGGAGCTTTAGGTAAAGCTATTTTTAGCCCTTGTATATTATAAATCTCACCTATTTGACCTGTCTTACTTACTACAACTACGTCATGTTCTTTGTTGTAACCGTATTTCCATTTTTTGGATTTATTAAATCTAGTTATAGTGTTTTGCTTTATCGGCGTTATTACACTGTATAAATTCTGTTTATACATTATCTAGATCTTTTTTCTGCAAACCCTTTAAAAGCCTTTTTTTCAACCTCTTCTTTTGGCTTGTCATCCAATAAGTTCTGCTCTTCTTGTATTCTATTTAATATTTCGAAAGCGTCGAATATTGCTAACTTTTTAGTTGCTGCCGCATTTTTTAATCTATCTGCAGTAATATCATCTCCAGAATCAACTATAGCTTCATGCGCTACTTTTATTAATTCTTCAACCGCTCTGTGCCCAGCTTGGATTATATTCTTTTTCGTTTCCTTGACGTTCATATTTGATTGTGATTTGATTAGTTGGTACCCTATATAGTTTTTGCCCATCTATTATGAACTCATATTCACTACTAGGTTTAAAGCCTATTAAATCCTGTTCTTCAACGTCTTTGAGATCTGGATCCTTTGTTTTCATAACTCCTATTAATGGCTTTTCAAAATTAATAGAAAACATTTTATCCTCTTGCAGAGGCTTCACAAAATTAAAACCTTTACAGGCTTTCCATTTGTTTGTTCTTTTATAAGCGTAAACCTGATCAACACTTACAAAAAAAGTATCATTTTCAAAATAGCTTTTACTATTTTTTTCTTTACCTCGTATATCTCTATACCTTCTAAAAACATTATGATGCACAATAACTTCATCACCTACTTTAACATTTGTTTCAATACCTAAAGGCACTGCTATAACTATACCCTCTCTGTTAACGTAGTTATGATTTTGTAGCTCTGTATTTAATATAAGCTTTGAATCGCCAATTGTTTTTTCATTATTAGTTCTACCGTTTTTAGGTTTTACAATAAATTCAAAAATAGCTTTCATTTAGTAGTCTATATTATATTCAATAGCTATTGCCATGTTTTTATTAAAATCCTTCCAAGGCAGCACGTCGTTGCCTTTTTGTATATAGATAGAGTACTTGTCTTTCTCTTCTATAATATTAACTATAGTATGACCACCATACACTTCCTGTCCAACAGCATAGTGCATGGCATCATTCTTATAATCTTTTCCTATGCTAATCTTTCTTAATAAGCTCATTCTGTTCTTTTATCTCTCCTGTAGTAATATCTATATCTACATTACCATACTTATCCTTTAATAAAGATTGCTTAACTTGAAATTCTGTTGACGCATCTGTTATAGCGTGAAGCAACTCGTGCTTTTGAGCTTCCATACTACCAATTTGCATTTGAAGGTTGTTAACCCTTTGTATAATAATTTGTAGTTCTTTTAACTCAGTTTTCTCTAATTTTTTCATTTAATTAAATTTGATTGTTAATTTTTTGTCTTATATAATAAATAATTACGCCTAAATTGACATTATTTAGATTGCATAGACTTTGCTTTCTCCCAAGACCTACCAACAAAATAAGCTCCGTAAACGGTTACCAATAATGTTTGGAATATAGGTATGTATTCTTCTGCTATTTCAAACTCCCCAATATTCCCGTCAAAGAAAGCGCATACTGTAAATATGAATGTTAAATATATAAGAACAGCTGGACGTATATTCTTAGATAGGAAAGAGTCAGATTTCATATCTGATTCCCACCTTGCAGTTACTTGCTCTTGAGCTTCTTTATCTGCTTTTTCTAAAATTTCTGTTATAAGCCTTTGCGCTTCAAGTTTTTCTTCCTTGGTAGTTGTAAGCTTATCGATGACATTACCAACTTCTTTGATAACGCCACCTGATAGCCATTCCCATATCTTTTTCATTATTTTGAAGCTCTTTTAGCAGCTCTCTTTTTAATTCTTTCTTCTCTACGTTTTAATCTTCTTGCTTTTGCAAGGTTTCCAGAAGCTAAAGCTGCTTCACCTTTCGCTCTTACTTTGCTAGCTTTTGATGACTTTCTTTCTACACTTTTAGCAGTTCTAATTTCTTTTTTGCTTTTAGGTTTTGAAGCACTAACTTTAGTTTCGATTTTAACCGCTTTAGGAGCGACTTTCTTAACTTCCCTTTGCTTAGGAGTTTCCATAGTTTTAGCTATAGGCTTATCATCGGTAGCTAGTGATTCCATAGATATTGTTTCATCGTAAGCCCATCCTTTTTTATCGTACTCATTTTTACGTTTTTTAGACCCCATTGCTCCTTTAATGCCAGAGTTACTACCTCCACCAAACCAAGTCAGAGAATCAGCTCTAAAATCCCATGGTATCGGATTAGCGTTATCAGTTCTTACAGGCGTATATCCCTTTTTTTGTTTTCTGGCAAGCACACCTGTTTGTTTGACAGGTGAGTCTCCTTTCATTTCAACAGGTGAGTCTCCTTTCATTTCTACAGCAGATCCCATGTTTAGTATAGGTTGCGTTATCATACCCCCTTGAGTAGTGCGTTTAATCTTCGCAGTTATAGGGCTGCATCCTTTTTGTTTGTAAGCCATTTTTACTTGTTTTTATATGGAAATAATTTATTTAATGCTTCTTTTCTTTTTGCGCAGCCACACCCACCTGGTATTTTATCTGCTAGTTTTTTTATACCGGTTGCTTTGGTGAACTTTTCTATTGTGTCTCCTACTCCCTTTGATTTCATAATATTAGCTTTTTTTATTCTTTTTGCAAAAATTCCTAGCCGCCTCTACACTACCAAATCCCCATTTCTTTAAAGCCATAGCTTTTCTAGTAGGTTCTCCTTTAGCGTCTCTCATAGCTCCAGCCATACCTGCGAATCTACAAGCAAATGAAACTCTTCTAGGGCTAGTTCCTTTAAGATGTCTTTTACCTAAGGTTTTACCCGTTTCCTTAGTATACTTAGATCGCATTTTTCGATTAGACTTTTCGTAAGCCGCTTCTTTAATGTAAGCAACTGTTTTTGGTTTTTTTGCAGCCATATTTATTTGTTTTTAAAATAACTTTTCTTTAAAGCACTTTTCTTTTTATCTGGAGCCGCTTTAATTGCATCTTGTAAATGTTGTGGTAATGTATTCTGAGAGCCCTGTAGTTTTTTAGTTGCTGGAGATTTAGCTTTCATGTTGTAGCCTTTCCTAGTCATCGCCATCCCGCTGTAATCGGATTTTTGATATAAATCCGCTGGATCTCCAAAACCACCAGATAAATTAACAGTAATAGGTTTACCCACACCCAATCCGTCTTGCCCAGTCGTAATGTTATTTGCTTTTGCAACGTTATCTTTAGCCGTCTCTTTCGCTACTTCATTAGCAGCATTTGTATTTTCTCTATCCTTAGCTTTTCTTATAGCCTCACGTTTTGCTTGAGCTAATTGTACTTCTGGGGTTTCTTGGCCTTTAGTCTTTACTGTATCTGCTTTTTGATATGTCTCACCTTGCTTCCCACCTGATTTTCTCGCTAGTAAGTCATTAGCAGCAGCAGCTTTATTAGTGGCTAATTCAGCTATATTTTCTTCTTTTTTAGCCTTTAACCTTTCATATCTGCCTCCAGAGGTTTTCCCTCTTTTTTCCATTCTTGCTAACTTTCTTTCGTTTCTTCCAAGCTTAATTTTGGACCTACGAACATCTCTATTTGCAGATTTTGTATTTCGACGTAACCTATTTTGCTCCCAAGGCTCCAATATCCTACCTTTATTAGTTTGCATTATAGTAGTATCGTAATCTATATCATCTCCCTTGGTAACCGTCTCTTTCGTACCAACTACAACGTCATCACAATGAACTTTGCTTTTGTCACCTTTTATAGTCCCATTACAAATGCCTATTCGCTCTTCTTTTTTCATACCCATTGGGCCTTCATGTACATAATCGGTTCTTTTACCTTTTACATCTTCTTTAACAGTTTTATCCTTTCCTTTCTCAGTACCACCTCTTTTTGAAGCTTCTCCTAGTTCAGTGTCTTTAAGAGCTGAAGGATGATATTTGAAAAATGGAGATCTTTGTACTCTGCTAGTTATTGGTTTGCTCATGTTTTTATGTTTTTGTTATTTAGGTTCTACAGACCCTTCTTTATCAGAATCTTTTTCGAAGCCTTCTAAAAAATCTTCTGAGCCAGCTTTTTTAACTTCTCTCATTTTTTCATTACCCTCTACAAGGTCCATGTTGATTTTACAGGCGCTTGAGGCTTTATTCGTTATTGATCTTGCTTTGTATGTCATATTATGAATTTTCGTATGCTTCTTTTTCCCAAGGTAATTCTGTTGACCCTTCGTTCATTGTATCTCTTCGGTACACCCTAGCGGGAGATTTAGTATCTTTTTTCCATGTTACTGTATTGTTATCGTACTGCAACTTACCTTGTCCCATTTGGTCTAAATGAACTTTCTCATGATTTATAGCATCTTGCTTCGCTTTACCTTTCAATGATTTGTCTATGAATATAGTACCATCATTATTTGCTTCCGCCAATATACCTCCCTCTAATGTCTTTTTAAAAACAGGTGTATTATAGGTTGAAGTTTCTTTGTCTATACCAACAATGTCTGAAAATTCCTTTAGTTTAAATCCCATTATCTTTCGTTATCATTTATCATATCGTCAATAGCTTTATTATAAACTTTATCAGTATATGTTTTGTTTTTGTAAAATTTACTATTACGTGAAATAGGTAGATCCTCTTGTCCTAGTAATATTCGGTATATCCTCATTATTAACAAACTACATTTTGGCGAAACCTTATAAGCAGCGTACTTAGATGAGGTCCTGTTCCTTTCTTTAAATACATTAATCCACCCATCTCTTCTTAATCTCTCCCATCGATTCTTATCCCAGCTATAAGTATAAGTGCCATTAATAAAATCGTTCCTGGTAAAAATCTTTTTGCAGTCTAGATATACGAGCAATTCCAAATCAGCATCTTTAAGGTCGTAAGTCTTACAAGCCCATCTTCTGACAAGCCTGTAATACTTAAACAAATTCATATCTCTTAAATCCTGACTAGTAAATATCATTCTACAATAACTATATCAGGAGCTTTTAAAACTAAGTAGAATTTTTCGTCCCACTCTATACCGTGTCCGGCATGTTTATCATACCAAACTATATCATCTTTAGCTATTAAAGGTACTTGATCTCCTACGCTGATAACTTTAGCTTTTAAGTATCTAATATCTTTATTTTGCTTTTCCGTCAACTCTAAGCCACCTACTTTCTTAGGAGCTTCTTTTATCTTCTCTACTATTAAGTAATAATTAATTGCTTTCATTATGCTAATCTTTTATTACTAATTACACAGTCTGCAGATATTATTGTTGTAACAACACTCACTGCATTTTTTAGCGCCGATTTTGTAACCAAAACCGGATCTATAATTCCTGCTTTAATCATATTAACCTCTTTACCGGTTTTTACATCAATGCCCCTATTCTTAGTAGTAAGCTTTTTAATCTCTACAATACCAGCATTGTCTAATATAGTATAGTAAGGTGCTTTGATTGCTTCTAGCAATATTTCTTCACCTTTATTAGCGGGCTTTATTCTTTGAGAAGCATTAAGCAATGCAATTCCACCCCCTGCTACAATACCTTCCTTATAGGCAGCTTTCGTCGCATGAATGGCATCTTCGACTCTATCCTTCTTTTCTTTCAATTCCACTTTAGAATCAGCACCAACTCTTATGATACCAACTTTACCCGTTAACATCGAAAGTCTTTGCTCTAATTTTTTTCTAAAGAAAGGATTTGTTTCGTCTGCTATCTTACTTTCAACAAAAGCTATTCTTTCTATTAGGTTTTCATTATCAGATTCAACTTGTAATACAGTACCTTTTTCATCTGTAACTGCTTTTACTGCTTCACCTAATACATTAGGATCTATTAAATCCAAATCATCTCCTAAAGACTCATCTATTATAGTAGCATTTGTTAATATAGCTAAATCCTCTATAGTATCTTGTCTTGTTGGTCCAAAACCAGGTGTATCTATAATGTTTATCTTAATATTACCTTTTACTTTGTTTGATATTAAAGTAGCTAAAGGCTGTTGCTCTACTTCCGCAACTATCAATAAACTTCTTTTATTCTTTATAACGTGTTCTAAGACGTTTTGTATTCTTCTTATGTTAGGAATAGGAGAAGACACAATAAGTACACAGGGGTTGTCTAAAACAGCTGTGCGCTTGTCTTTGTCTGTTGCTAAATGGATTGACTTTAATTTTGAATCAAATTGTACACCTTCAACGAATTCAACATAAGTTTCGTTCGTTTCAGACTCTTCCATTAATACGACTCCATTACTTCCAACTTTCTCGTAAGCCTCTCCAATTTTTTCGCCAAGATAGACATCGTTATTGCAGCTGATCGTAGCGACGCTTCGTAACATTTCGCCCTCAACCGGAGTACTGGACTTATCAAGATGTACTTTAACTTTGTCAGCACAACTAATAATGCCACTTTTAATATCTCTAACTTCTTCTTCATCTAAACTTTTATTTGCTATTTTCAATAAAGAGTCAGCTAGTACGGTAGCTGTTGTTGTACCGTCCCCAGCTTCTCTCACTGTATTGCTAGCAGCTTCCTTTATTAAGGTCGCTCCTATGTTTTCAACCGGATGTAATAAGACTACGCTTTCCGCAACGGTTACACCATCTTTTGTAATTACCGGTCTCCCTAAGGCATCTTCGTATATTACGCATTTACCTGAAGCCCCTAATGTTGACTTCACTGCGCTTGCTAATTTATCAACGCCTTGCATTATTTCATTTCTAGCAGGTTCGCCAAAAGTTAGCGTCTTCACTATTTCACTTGGATTATTTGTTACCATGTATTTAATTTAATTCGATTATATTTAATTTGCCATTTACCGAGGCAGCGGTATTCTTTTTCTAGTTAGCCACTAGTATGTACTTCAAAGAAGAAAACACTTCTCCGCTAGCAACGCTTACATCTTTTACACTTGAAGCAAAATCGCCTTGAGCAGTTACCGTGGCGTTATTGAATCTTTCAATGGTTTCATCTGTAAAACCTGTACCGGCTAATCTAATTACTGTTACCTCTCCTTCTGGACTCGTCGCTGTATCAGTATCTATAATTCCTGTAACGAAATCAATAGCTATAGCTGCTTGTGACCCTGGTCCTCTCCTAATAGTAAAGTAGCTATTAGTGTCTATTATGTGCTGCTGAGCCTCAATCGAACCAGAACCCTCTACGTTAAATCTAATATATCCCATTTTATTTATTTGTTTGTTTTTGGTTTATAACATTATTATTACTTATTTTACTCGTATATTAATACAAAAACACATGGCACTCGTTAAAGTCCATGTGTCTTGTTATGGTTGGGCCAGAAGAACGTGACCCCATGTGAAGTCACAAAAAAGCATCCCCAAGGTCTAAGTTAGTCTGAGTGGTCATCCAGCCGGTGCGGAATAAAGTCTGAAACGAGGTAGATCAGCGGTACAGCTCTCACCGTACACAAAGAAAAGACTCGAGTCCTACGATAAACTTCACGTGAAGTAAGTAAACAGTCAAGTTAAGACCTACTACCCGAAGATAGAAGGTGGGGTTACCACAGTCTGGCCCATATTTTTTATTTATAATTCAGTAAAGCTAATACCTGTAGAAGGGTCTTCTCCGGTATTTGAAGCTACTAAGTTTATTTTTCTAATAGAGTGAGAATATGTTACCACTCCCGCACTATCTGTTTTTTTAATTCTAAACCCTATTGCTAATCTTGTAGTATTAGGCGTAAAATTAGCAGGTGAAGGATATCCAGATAATAATGGAAAATCTTGTCTATAGTACCAATCAAATTTAAAATCATATAAAGCCCCTTGAGGAGTAGTGATAGGTAACGATACAGGTCTCACATTATAAGGTGCTTCAGTGGTAGCTGGGTTCTCTATTTTCATACCACCTCTTTTATAACCACCCTCTGCTCCTTTACTTCTCTTAGGAGTACTTCTTTCTAAAACAACTTCATAAGTTGTATCTGGCTCAATCACTAGGTTTTCAAATTCCATGTGTAATAACGGTACATTAACTTGCAAACCGGCTTGGCTCCAAACTCTTGACGATGTATAACGCCAATTCGGGTCATTCGACCATTTTAGATTGATACCAACAAGACTTAAATCCGATGGCTCGTTGTCAAGTACAAAATCCGATATCTGCTTAACAGAAACCGTCTTTGTAGATTTGTTGTCAGATGCATCGGTAGTTAAAAGCTTATCCGCCTCATTTACCTCACTGACTTGTGTATATGTACTTATTCTTGCCATTTTAGTTCGTATTATAGTTTGCTCCGCTTTCTCTTTGTGTTCCTAAACCTTCGTTTCCTCTGTTCGATTTTACAGAAACAAACTTCTGTCTTTTATGATCATAATCTTGTCCCTGAGCTTCCGAAGGATTTTTCCTACGTTCTCTCTGAGCATGAGCTTTTTTAGCTTTCCTAGCAGGTGACATCGCATAAGCCTTATCTCTTGCCGCTTTATCTCTCCTTGCTTGTGGTGATAACTGTTGTCTCATAACCTCTATGATTACGCTATTTTTACTAATGTTAATCTATCGTCGTAGACGAAAAAAAAAAATATTAAAAAAATTTTTGTTAGATACTTAGAACGATTGTGTTACGCTATGCTATACAATTTTCATTTCATATACGGGAACCCACTATTTTTCAGGGGGTCCCCTGTGTTTTTACCAGGTTAGGTCGAGGTTCTGGCCTTAGCCTGGTGCTGGTCTGTGCAACTGTCTCGGCTACTGTGCTGGAATCCCGTACACGATTTGGCCTTTTCCCTGGTGCTGTGCTGGTCTGCTCGCTGTGCTGTGCGCTGTGCTGCGTGGTCTGCGTGATCCTGATGCTTATGCTTAGGCTTATGCTTAGGCTTATGCTTACGTTCGTGCTTATGCTTAGGCTTATGCTTATCGGCTTAGGTCGAGATCCTGTGCTGCTTAGGCCTTGTTCCGTGCTGTGCGGCTACGAGATCCCGTGCTGAGCTGTGCTTAGGTCGAGATCCTGGTCTGTGCTGATCTGTGCTGATCTGTGCGCCCGGTCTGTGCTCCGGCTTAGGCTTCAGGCCTGTGCTTAGGCTTACGGCTTCGGCGTATAGCATTTTTGCAAACGTAGTACGTATGGTGTTTGATAATATATGTGTATCAAGAAATAATAATAATAACTTAAATAACTTAATTATGCTTAAACAATCTAAATTACAAAATGCTTTAATCCTTGCATCTCTAGAATTATTGCTCCAAGACTTTCAATCACAAACTAACCCTTGCCAAGCATCCATTGCTCCTATCCAAGACTTAATCAAAACATACTCTAAACTATAAACATCTTAATTATGCCTAAACAATCTAAACCACAAAACAATTCAAACCTTGAGTCTACAAAACTATTGCTAAGCGAGTGGCAATCTAACCCTGATCCTTGCCCAGCATCTATAGCTCTTGCTCAAGACTTAATCAAAGCATACTCTAAATAATAAACCTTAAAACTAAATAACCATGAGAAATCAAATCAAAGCGGCTACAATCGCATTAGCATTCGGACTATTGGCCTTAGCATCGTATCAAGTCATCTCTAACGCAATCAATTATGGGTCTAACCTATAACATTAGCGATTAGCAAACGGATCCAACCTGGGTCCTTTTTTACACTTCACAAGCGTGCGTAGTGCGGGGCGGCATGCGCCGTGTATAGCAACGCGTATAGCAAAAACCGCGCCAAACTTTATTTATTTTAATATTTATTTATTATTTATAATCATTCTAGATAGTGTGTATAGCAATTTTGCAAACGTAGTACGTAGTCTAATGGATAATATATGTGAATAAAGAAATTAATAACACTATGGATTTTAAAACTAAACAAACGATCAACGACCTTAAAAACTTTTATATCGATCACATGATTGAAACATATAATAATGATTGGGATAAGTTTTGGGAAGACCATGAAGATATAATAGAATTAGAATATAACCTTAATAAATAACCTAAAAATACAAAATTATGAGTTCAATGCCAACCACTTTAATGAAAATTTCACTTAGAAAATATAACAAACTATATAGTGAACTAACTTCCGAACAACGAGGAATAGTTTTAGACATCTACTACGATTTCTATTAGAAGGAAAATTTACAAACGAAGTACGAATAGTATTCGATAATATAAATGTAACAAAAACAAACAAATAAATATAAACTTTAAATTTTAATATCATGACAAATCAAGAATTAATGACTCAAACAATCGCGAAATTATCAAACGAAGAGAAATCTTTAATCTTCCCACCAATCGAAAGAAAAAACTTTGTAGTACGTAAATCGTGGTTAGGTAGAAACCAAATAATAACTTTTGTTAACAACAAAAAACAAACCGTAACGTACAACCACGATGTTATACTCGAAGCGATGTTACCTAAACTAAATATCATGCCGTGTTGGATCAAACGTGGATATTGGTCACAATCAACTAACCTTCCAACTAATGTTAGACATCTAGCGGAAATAGTTGAACCGGAAGTGGAGGAGGTAAAATAACCTCTTCCCGCCAACCGGGGTAGGTGCTATACACCACTATTTCGCAAACGGAATACGACTAAGCAACGATAATATTAATGTAACTAAAATAAACTAAGCATGAATGTAATAGACAGACAAACGTACGAGAACCGATTAAAGATCAAAGCTAATATCGAGAATAAGCTAAGAAAGCTAAGCGAGCGAGCTCATAAGCGAGACGTGATCGCAACGGTAGACGAACTAAACCAATATCTAGAGGGTAACGTAACGAAACTCGGATTAAGAATGGCATTAAACGAATTAATAAACAAACTATAAGCATGAGAACGTATCAAGAACCAAAATGGATCAAACAAGTAGTAGTAATGCCGAACGGCACGAAACAAATGCAAATGACCCGGGTAATATCCGATCAAGAACCAAGTCAAAAGCAATTAGCACTTGAAAAAGCCGTGAAATCCTTCGGGAAGAGTAGCTAAAATAGTGCGACGATAGCCCCCTACTATATATATATAACAGGCTAATGTCACACTTTTCAATTTACCGAGCCGTTGGCGAATAAACTAACGAAAAATGGGCCTGATTTTGAAATAGAATCGGAAGAGTAGACTCCGACCTACAACAAAGTGTATAGCATTACCGTACCGCATCGGACAACCAAATTTTCTAATGAAAATCTACCTTAAATTACCGAGTGTATAGCACGGTATTTAACAAATTAGCGGTATTACCTTGTTTTAATCGAAAACTATGCGTACTTTAACCCCCGTTTCTACTATTTTTTACCGTTTTACTACTTAGAGAGGTGGAGTAGCACCTGTTCTACTACTTTTACAAGTAAACAATGTATATACTTTTTGCAAACAAAAAACGTAGGTGTATCGATAATATATATGAATTTAAAATAACAACGAAGATGTATAAAACCAATCAACAAGCGTGGGATGAAGTAACCGCTACTTTCCGTGAAGAGAAACGAAGAACTAAAGTAT
>ENA-UZWZ01001348-UZWZ01001348.1-metagenome-genome-assembly--contig:-Day-4-25m-contig-1348_pt2 | contig 13625 bp, 15 predicted proteins | sample MGYA00260346_ERZ794906 | MGnify/ENA metagenome assembly ERZ794906 | reverse complement strand
TAATGTATTTTCTTGCTGATTCAATTGCTGATTTAATTAATATTGATGTCAAATATATTAGATTAAATGCTTTTTTTGTTATTCCAATGGTTTTCTTTATGCTACATTATCAGAGCTTAAGAGGTTTGAAGAAAATAGCGGAATTTTCATTTTTTTACAGGATGTCACAAGCACTTATTTCAATAATTGCAATTGTAATAATCTATCAATTTACTAATGATTCAGAAGTTCCTATATATGCATATCTAACAAGTGTTTTGGTAGTATCCTTTTTAGCGTACCTTTCGTTTAGATATCATCTTATAAAACATGCAAATTCAAAGGATAGTGTAAATGAAGATTTCATGAGTTATTCTAAATTATTAAGTATATCAGTTCCATTAATGTTTGCAGAGTCTGTACAATTTATAATGGTGTGGATTGATAAATTAATGCTAGGTAATATGACAACTGTAGAAGATGTCGGTATATATTTTACTGCTTTTAAATTATCTATGATTGCATCAATTTCTTTAATGTCTATCAATAGTATAGCTTCTCCAAAATTTGCTGAAAAATTTGGTAAAAACGATATAAATGGATTAAGAAAAGTTGTTCAGCAGTCAACTAAAATGATATTTTGGACATCATTTCCTCTTGTTGCAGGTTTCTTTATTATACCTGAGTATCTATTATCATTATTTGGTGAGGAGTTTAAAATAGGTGTAACTGCTTTTATTTTTCTTTCATGTGGAAGGTTAGTTAGCTCTTTCTGTGGATCTGTAGGTAATATTTTAAAAATGACTAATAATCAGAATATTTTTGGTCTTCTATTGTTTTGTGGAGCTGTAATAAATGTTGTATTAAATCTTGTTTTAATTCCTGAAAGTAATCTCTTATCTAGTTACGGGATAAGTGGGATTAATGGGGCTGCTTTTGCTTCAATGTGCAGTTTGTCTTTTTGGAATTTAGCTATGGTTTTAATAGTTAAAAGAAAATTTGGCTTTTTTACATTTTACTTACCATTTTTTAAAAAATGAGTACAAAACTACCTAATTTTTTAATTGTTGGTGCTGCTAAAAGCGGAACATCATCATTACATAATTATTTAAACCAGCACCCTGATATTTTTTTACCTTCTTTTGATTTTAAAGGAAAGAAAGTAAAGGAGCCTCGATTCTTAATAAAACAAATTGTTGAACAAAGACTTCATAATGGCGTATGGGATTATGAGGAGTATAAATCTTTGTATAGTGCAGTTGATAATGAAATAGCAATTGGTGAAGCAACTGTTTTATATTTATATTATTATAATCATGCTATTAAAAATATTATTCATTATTTAAATAAGGATGTTAAAATTATTATAATGTTAAGAAATCCTACTGAGCGTGCATATTCTGCTTATCAACACGTTTCAAAAGGAGTTAGAGAGCAGAAATCTTTCGAAGAGGCGTTATCTATTGAAGAAAATAGAATGCAAGACGACAAAACTATTACGCCTATGATAATGTACAAGGGCATGGGAATGTATTATAAAATGGTTAAAGCATATTTAGATACATTTAAGAATGTTCATATTATTTTATATGACGATTTTAGAGACAATACTAAAATAGAGATGATGAAAGTATATAAATTTCTTGGTGTAGAAAATGATGTTAATGTTAATTTAAATGTAAAACATAATAAAGGAGGTAGAAGATGGAGAAATTCATTTCTCAAGCATCTTTTTATTGAAGATAACTTTGTGAAGATATTTTTTAAATCTATTCTGCCAAAAAAAATTAGGAGACACATATATAAGATACTCTCTAATTTTTCAAAAAATAATACTAAAAAGATTAATAAAGAAACGCAGATGTATTTGAATAACTATTTTAAAGATGATATATTTGAACTTAGTAAGTTAATAAATAAAGATTTAGAGCATTGGACAAGATAAATACGAAACCAAATTTATTTATCGTAGGCGCTGCAAAAAGTGGTACTACATCATTACATAATTATTTAAATCAACATCCTGATATTTTTATGTGTACTCCAAAAGAGCCACATTATTTAATTAATAATGAAATAGGTCAGTCTAGAATATTAAATGGCGTTACTTGCAAAAATGATTATTACGATTTATTTTTAGATGGTAAAAAATCAAAATATAGGGGTGAATCTTCAGTTATGTATTTGATGTATCCTGAAATAGTCATTCCAAAAATAAATAATAGATTTGGAAAAGATAGTAAGGTAATTATTATGCTAAGAAATCCAATTGATAGAGCATATTCGGGATATCAACACGTCAAGAGGTTTAATTCGAATGAGAATACATTAGATTTTAAAGCTGCATGGAATATATCAGAACAAAGATATTTTTCTAATGAAAGTATTACTCCAGCTTCTAGATATCAGGAGTTAGGATTGTACTACAAACAAGTGAAGTTATATTTAGAGAAATTAGAAAATGTCCATATTATTATTTATGATGATTATTTAAGTAATATTAATAAAGAGATTGAGAAAGTAATTGATTTTTTAGGATTAAAGCATATCAAAGTTGATACACATAGAAACTACATGGTTGGAGGCTGGCAATGGAAAAACCAATATATCAAAAGATATATTTTTGGTAGAAATAGTTTTAAACGGATGATTAGACACTTATTTCCTGTCAAAAGTGTAAGACAATTTTTAGTTCGTTTTTTTATTAAATTAAATAAGAAAAAAGTAACAGATATTTCATCTGATGATCATCAAATGTTAAAACTATTTTATAAATCGGATGTGTTAAAACTCTCAAAGCTTTTAGGCAGAGATTTAAAATTTTGGATAGAATGAGAGTTCCAAACTTCATGTGTCTAGGTGTTACCAAAAGTGGCACAACATCATTATATGATATTTTAATTCAGCATCCCGAAATTTATATTCCAGAATTCAAAGAGCCACATTTTTTTGATATTACTGAAAATTTTAAAAATGGTGTACAATGGTACAGTGATAATTATTTTAAAAAAGCTAATCAAAAGATTATTGCAGATTTCACGCCATCATATTTTTTTGACTCTAATGCCCCAAAGAGAATTTTTGAGACATTAGGTCCCAGTATGAAATTCGTTGTGTTATTAAGAAATCCAGTCGACAGAGCATATTCTCATTATTGGCATTCAAAAAGAGATATTCATGAAGATCTAAGATTTCTTGAAGCATTAGAAATAGAAGATCAAAGGTTGTATGAATATAAAAAAAAGTCAGACTATTTGTCTTACCTGAGACATTCATATCTTAATCAAGGTCTTTATTCTCAAATGCTCGAAAGATATTTGGAATATTTTTGTTTAGATAACTTTTTGTTTATTCATTTTGAAAATGAATTTATTATTGAGAGACAAGAAACAATAAAGAAAATCTTAAATTTTTTGGATATTGATGATACAGTTGCATTAGATATAAATATTAAGAGTAATTCTTCAAGTAAAGAAATATCAAAAACACTTAAAAAAATAATGAAGAGTAAAAGCTGGTTTAGAAAAGTCTTGAAAAATTTAATTCCCTCTATTAAGATTAGACAAATAATTAGAAATAAAATTCAAAGACTAAACAATACTACATTTCAACCCCCAATTTTAGATGTAAATATAAAAATGATGTTACACACTAAATATTTTAAAGAAGATATCAAGCAACTAGAAAGAATATTAAACAAAAGAATGAACTGGTGAATTGAAATTCATATTTTTACGATAAATTAGGTTAGTTTCTTTACATTAAAAATTTAAAAACTAGTTATTATAAATTGATGTCAGTTAAATTACTTTTAAATAATTTTATAATGTTTTTGCTTATTTCAAGCACAGGTGGTTTGATTTTTGTTTTTAATAGAAATGTATCATATCTTTTTTTATTTTTTATTGTTTTGGTTGGATTTTTTTATGTCGGTAAGGGTATAAAGAAATCTAATTATTACTCTGCACTCTTGTCATTCACAACCCTATTTATCTTGTTTTTTTGTAATTATTTTTTTGCAACTAATTTTCAGTCTTTGACTAAATATACATTTAATATTATTATAATATTAACTACTCTTTTTGTATTCATTTATTTTAATAATCAAAAAAAAGAATCATTACTTAATAGTTTGTATTTTGTTTTAAAGCTTATCTTATATCATTCTGTTTTAAGCTTCTTATTTTATTTCTTTGTTTCAGATGATTTGTTCTTGATAAGCTCCCAACATCACGATAGTTTAGTATATAACTATCTATTTTATTATTCTCCAAAATCAGCCAGTGCACTAAATTTATTTGGGATTGATCTGCAAAGAAATGCTGGCATTTTTTGGGAGCCGGGCATTTTACAGATTTATTTAAATATTTTATTTTTTTTGGAGTTAACTTACTTCAATAAAAATAAGAGCTTACTTATACTAATTATCCTTACAATTGTTTCAACTTATTCTACAACTGGATTGTTTTTACTAATGTTACAAATAGTATATTTTTCTCAAAAAGAATATAAGAGATTTTCTAGATTGGTGATATTAGTATTGATTACTTTGCCACTTTATTTTCTTTTTAATTTCAATTTATCTGACAAGATATATGGACAAAAATCATCATCATTTCAAAAGAGGCTAATAGATCTTACTCAGCCTTTTTATATTGCTGTTGAAAACCCACTTACTGGAATAGGTTTAGATTTAGATAGCTTTCAGAAAGAAAGAGAAGAATTTTATATCAATTCAAATCTTAACGATGCACTTTTTGATTATGGATTACAACAAAATTTAGAGACTTCTTCAAAGGGAAGCACAAATTCTATCATGTATGTGTTGGCTGGCATGGGTTTTCCTACCACAATCTTATTTTTGTATATGCTAATTAAACAACAAATTGTTAGAAGAAATAGATTGCTGTGGATGTCTATTATTCTGATCTCTGTAATGTCTGAGCCTTTACTACTTCGGCCTTTTTTCTTTATATTTATTGTTTCCGGTTTTATGCATTTATTCAATAGAATTTTAGAATCTAAATCAATTACAATATGAAAAATATTTTAATTACAGGTGGTGCAGGCTTTATTGGAACTAAACTTTGTGAGAAGTTGCATGATATGGGTTATACAATTACGATTTTAGATAATTTATCTCCTCAAGTTCATCCTAAAGAAATAGAAAGGCATTCAAAAAAGATATGGGAAAAATGTATCTTTATTGAAGGCGATGTTTGTGATAAAGACATTTGGAAAAGAGCTTTTAAAGATCAAGATTTACTCATTCACTTAGCAGCTGAAACAGGTACTGGCCAGTCAATGTATGAATTATCAAAATATAATAATGTAAATATTATGGGTACTGCAAATATGTTAGAATATTTAGCTACAGAAGATCATAATGTCAAAAAAATAATTGTTGCATCCTCAAGAGCAATATATGGTGAGGGAAAGTATAAATGCTCGGTGCATGGATTCACCTATCCCTTAGGTCGAGTTGAGACGTGTATTAGAAATGGAGACTTTAACTTAAAATGTAAGGTCTGTAATACTGAATTGCAATTGGTTGGTACAGATGAAAAGTCACAAATTAATCCCTTATCTATTTATGCAATAACTAAACATCAGCAAGAACAAATGGTTATGTTAATGGGTAAAACTTTAGAGATACCAACAATTTCTTTAAGATACCAAAATGTTTTTGGGCCAGGCCAATCTCTTTCAAATCCATATACTGGAATATTATCAATATTTTCTACTAGACTTTTAAATGGTAATGATTTAGAGATTTATGAAGATGGTTTAGAGAGTAGAGATTTTATTTTTATTGAAGATGTTGTGGATGCCACAATTTTATGTCTTGAAAATTCAGCGGCAAATAATCAGATTTTTAATGTTGGATCAGGTAAGAATACAAGCGTTTATAAGGTTGCAGAATCTCTTAGAGACTTACTCAATCCAAAATGTCAAATTAGAATAACAGGCAACTACAGACTAGGTGACATTAGGCACAATTATGCGGATCTTTCTAAAATTAAAGATACTGTTGGTTTTGTTCCAAAATATAGTTTCGAACAAGGAATTAGTAAATTTGTTTCATGGGTTAAAAATCAAAGACTTGAGAAAGATAATTATGAAAAGTCAGTTAAAGAATTAAGAATAAAAGGGCTTCTTAAATGAGATTTACTGTTCTAATCATAACTATTAGTATATCTATAGTTTCTGCTCAAGATATTAGAGAAAATATTTTTGGTTTTGCTACCTCTAATACTTTTACATATTGTGATGTTTCCGATACTTTATTTACAAATAATGTTTCAAGGATTAATCCTGTTGTTTTAAGATTTCCAGGAGGTGCAGTAGGTAATTTCTATCATTATAACAGAAAAGGGTATGGCTTTGATTTTAATGAAATAGATAAATATCATAGCGGAAAATTTCCAAAGCGAGCTAGGGGACTTGATAGATCTCGTATGCAAAAAAGTCATAATCAAGACTATATTTTAGATTTTATTAAACTAGCTAAGAGAACAAACGCTAAAGCTGTTCTAGTTGCTAATCCTTTTGTGCTTTCAGACAATGACATAATACTTATGATAGATAAACTTAAGGAAAAATCAATTGAAGTTATTGGTGTAGAACTTGGTAGCGAACTATCTAATAGAAGTTACTTTACTAAAGGATATACAATTGATGACTATGTTGTTTTTGCCAAGAGATGCTCCAATGCTATTAAGAGTAGATTTCCAAATATTAAAACTGCTGTAGTTGCTGCACCTTTGGGAAAAAAAAGAGGGCATAGACATAATAAATGGAATGAAAAACTTGCCAATATGGATTTTTATGATGCGATCATAATACATTCATACGCAAAGGTAGTTAAAGGCAAATCATTAGATGGTAAGATGATTTCTGAAAATATCGAAAAAACAAATTTTGCTGAAGAATTTAATTCTTATCGTAATAAAATTATAAAATATTTTGATAAAGATTATCCTTCTGAAATAAGTATGTATAATTCTATTTTTAATAAACCGATTTGGGTCACAGAATGGAACTTGCAAATGTCAAAAACAACAGGAAACACACTATTACAATCACTTTATGTTGCTCAGTACTTTCTTGAGTTATTAAGTAATTCTGATTTGTCTTCAATTGACTTAACTACTTACCATAATTTGGGCGGACGTGATTTTTCAGGATCTATTTTTAATTTTAGTGATAATAAGTTAAATATAAGAAGTACATTTTATCCAATTAAAATGATTGGCAAGATATTTTCTAGTAATATAGTTAAGATTACATCTAAAAAAGAAGATGACACTTATATATACACATGCTATGATAATAAAGAAAATGTTATCCTATCTTATAAGATTGATTGGTCAGAAAATTTATTTAGTTGTACTTATCTAGTAAATGATTTTAAATATCGCATGTCATACAGTAGCTCTAATTTGTATGACAGAGCAGATGAAAAAGGTAGTTTAGAACTTAAAGTTATTAAACTAGATGAGTAATTGTAAACAGATATTTATTGTTGGTAGTAGTAGAAGTGGAACTACTATGATGGGACGTATTTTATCTAACAATAATAAAGTGTTCACATTTAAAGAGTTGCATTTTTTTGGAAAGTTATGGTCAAATAAAGCTGATCAAAAATTGTCAAAAAATTCACAAGTCGAGATGATGTCTAAATTGCTTTGTATTCAAAAAAAAGGCATCTTTGATAATAGAGGTTTTGATATTTTTAATAAAGAATCTGAAAAAATATTAGGTAAAGGGTATGACGACCCTTTAAAATTATATTCTATTTTTTTAGATTATATTACTAACAAAAAAGGTGCTATTCTTTCTTGTGAGCAGACTCCCGCTAACTTATATTATCTTAATGAAATCTTAAATTATTTTCCTAAAGCTAAAGTTATTAATTTGGTTAGAGACCAAAGAGATGTTCTTTTGTCTCAAAAAAATAAATGGAGAAGGAGGTATCTTGGAGCAGGATCTATCCCTTTTTCTGAAATGATAAGAGCATTTGTTAATTATCATCCAATTTTAACATCTAAAGTATGGTCATCATCATTAAGGCATACATGTAAGTATTCAAATCACCCAGATGTTAAAATAATTAAATTTGAAGATTTATTAAAGCACCCTGAAAATAAGATTAAGGAAGTATGTGATTTTGTAAATATTGAATTTAACAAAACGATGCTTGAAGTTCCCTTACTTGGATCATCTTTGGAATTTGATTCTAAATCAAAAAATATAATTGATAAAACCAAAGTTAATAAATGGAAGAATGGGGGTTTAACGATGGCTGAGATTTACCTTTCTCAAGTTTTTTCATCAGAAATGATGAATAAGTTTGGATATAGTAAACAAACATTTAATACTCCTCCCTTTTTAGTGTTATTTTATTTCATAACCTTTCCATTTAAAGTATTATTTGCATTTCTTTTTAATATACATAGAGTAAATAACTTACATGAATTAATTAAAAAAAGATTTTTTTGAAACCAAAAGTAGATTTCTTTATTGTAGGCGCTCCCAAAGCAGGTACAACATCTTTGTATTCTTATTTAAATCGACACCCTGAAATTGAAATGAGCACTATAAAAGAGCCAGATTTTTTTTCTAATGAATTTATAGAAGAGCAAAGTCTATACTATAAAAAAGAAAGCGTTAGATCTTTAAAAAAATATCATTCTCTTTATTCTGATATTAAGAATCTTGTTCGTGGAGAGGCTAGTGTCTCTTATTTGTTTTATGAGAAAGTTCCAAAAAAAATATTTAAATATAATTCAAGTTCTAAGATAATTATAATGCTTAGAAATCCAATAGACAGAGCATATTCTCATTATTTAATGGACAAAAGACTTGGATTTATAACAGAAAGTTTTGAAAAGATAGTATATCAAAAATCAACTCATAAAAATTCAGCTTTATTTTATCAACAATACATAGGATTAGGTCAATATACTCATCAGATTAAAAATTATTTTGATGTGTTTAGCAAAAAAAATATACTTATAATTAATTATGATGATTTTATTTGCAACTCTTCTGAAGTTTTGAATAAAGTTTATGTCTTTTTAAGTGTTGAAAAGCGCTCTTTATCTAACACGAATAAAGTATATAATAAGTACACTAAACCAAGTAATAAGTTAGTACAATTTCTATATACTTTCAGTTTTTTTAGAAAGCTTGCTAGTAGTTTTTTTTCACAGAGTATAAAAGCAAAAATACAAGCATTATTTTTTAAAGATGAGAAGAAACCTACTTTAAATTCTGAGATACAAATTTATCTTAAAGAGTATTACAAAGTTGAACTTGAGAAGCTGTCTAAACTTTTGAATCAAAATTATTCGAAATGGATAAAATAGGCTTAGTAACAGTTACATACAATTCTGCTGATGTTTTACAGCCTTTCTTAAACTGTATTTATAAACAATCATATCAAGATTTTGTTTTATATGTTATTGATAATGACTCTAAAGATGATACAATTTCAATTTTATTAAATTCCAATGATGATAGAATTAATTTAATTAGAAACAATCAGAACAAAGGAGTTGCTGAGGCCAATAATCAAGGAATAAAACTTGCTTTGCAACATAATTGTGATCAAGTATTAATAATTAACAATGATGTTGTTTTTCAATATAGTTTAATTGATGATTTAGTTAAAGCTCAAACTTTATGTAATTCCAGTTTGATAACACCAATGATTTTTTTCAATGATGATCCACAAAGAATTTGGTACGCAGGAAGTTGGTTTAGTAAATTCAAAGGGTATCTGCCCACACATCGTGGATTTGAAGAGATAGATAACGGTAAATATAATGACACTATTGAAGTCAATTATGCACCTACATGCTGTTTGCTTATTAAAAAACAAGTTTTTCTTGATGTTGGTTTTATGGACGAGAAGTATTTCGTATATTTTGACGATACTGATTTCTTATACAGAGTTTGGCAAAAAGACGAACATAAATTATATTATTTTCCAAGTGCTAAGCTTTATCATAAGGTTGGTTCACTAACAAATCCTAATGATAGAAATAAAAGAAAATTTAAGAGTAATTTTTTTATTAAACAATTTATAAAGAACCAAATATATTATTTGAGGAAAATTGGTGGTTTTCTGGCATTTATCTTTATAATTTGGCTTTTTTTTAAGAACAATTTAAAATTTATTTTTAATCCCAAAATTCAAAAGAGTTTTTCTACCTGGATATTAATTAATAGATCATATTTAAATGGTTTCAAAATGTAATTATGAAGATTAAAGTTGCAATAATAGATCCCTTAGGTGCTCATGGCAGTTCTTTTCATATGTATACTTTTGGTCAAGCCATAGGACTTCATAATAGTGGTGTTTCTGTACGTATTTATACAAACAAAGTAACATCTAATCCGTCTGAGATAAATCTAAGCATTTTTAATTATTTTGGAAATATATTTAAAAATAAATCTAATTTTCTAAATGGTTTAATTTGGATTAAAGATTCATGCAGATCAATTATACACGCAAGATTTTCAGGATATAAAATATTTCATTTTCATATATTTTATACAAATATCCTTGTGTTATTTAATATTTTCTTAGTTAAAATTTTCTTTGGTAAGGCTGTTTTGACAGTTCATGATGTTAGCTCATTTTCTGATCAAAAAGACTTTCATGTAATTTCTAAATTAGTATATAATTTAGCTGATTCAATCACAACTCATAATCAATTTAGTAAAAATGAAATTATAAAGATGCATAATTATCTAAATAAGAAGATTCATATAATACCACATGGAAATTATATACCATTTATAAATCTCCAAAGTAGACAAGCTAAATCTAGAGATAAGCTTAACCTTCCAAAAGATAAGAAAATCTTATTGTTTTTCGGTATGATTAAAAAAGTAAAGGGTTTAGATGTCTTATTAAAAGCATTTCAAGATATAGTTTTAGAATTTCCAGAAATAATTTTATTAGTAGCTGGAAAACCGTGGAAAGATAAATTTGATGAGTATCAGTATTTGATTGATGAGTATAATTTAACTGATAATGTTATTTTACATACTAAATTTATACCTGAAAATAAAGTTTCACTATTTTACAGTTCTTGTGATTTAGTTGTGTTACCCTATAAAAAGATTTATCAGAGTGGCGTTTTGATGATGGCTTTAAGTTATGAAAGACCGGTTTTAGTTTCAGATCTATCACCACTGAAAGAATTAATCACAAACAATGAAAATGGATTTACTTTCCAATCAGAAAATAGTGCTGATTTATCCGATAGATTAAAAGAAATTCTTTTTGATAAAGAAAATTTAGATAGAGTAGCTAAAAATGGGGTAGAATTGATTAAAACTAAATATAACTGGAACAAAATAGGAAGACTATCCAAAAAGATATATCAAGATTTATAAAATTGTACTTTAGCAGAAATAATATGAATGAAAATTAGAATTAATAAATATATAGAAAGTGCATCTGAAAGTTTCAATAGTCTTTTAAAAAATGAGATATTAAAGGATTCAATTTATAAAGCTACCACAAAGTGTATTGAGGCTTTTAAAAGTAATAAGAAAGTGCATTTTTGTGGAAATGGCGGTAGTGCTTCTGATGCACAACATATTGCGGCAGAATTAAGCGGTAGATTCTATAAAGATAGACCCCCATTAAATGCAGAAGCTTTACACGTAAATTCTTCTTTCATGACAGCTGTTGCTAATGATTATGGATTTAAAGAAACCTATGCAAGAATGATTGAGGCATCCTCCAAAAAGGGAGATGTTCTAATAGCAATATCAACATCAGGTAACTCTGAAAATATCATTAATGCTATTAAAAAAGCTAAAGAAATGGGGGTGTACACAATTGGTTTCACAGGAAAAAATGGAGGTCAATTAAGTGATTTATGTGATTTGACATTACATACATCTAATGACGATACACCAAGAGTTCAAGAATCACACATATTATTTGGACATATAATATGTCAGATTATTGAAGAAGAAATATTTTTAAATGCATAGGTTCGACACTCTTTTTTTAGATAGAGATGGTGTTATAAATAAAAAACTAGATGGGTATGTTTGTGATTTTGAAAGTTTTAAATTCATGCCGGATGCTCTTATGGCTATTTCAAAACTCTCAAAAATTTTTAAAAGAATATTAATTGTTACAAATCAGCAATGTATTGGAAAGAAAATATTAACACCTGGTAAGCTTTCTGATATTCATAATCAAATGCTCAGTGAAATCAATAAGCATTCTGGAGTTATTACTAAAATTTATTATTGTCCACATCTGATTAATGAATCATGTAATTGTCGAAAACCAAAAAACGGAATGATTCAGCAAGCACTATTTGATTTTCCAGAAATTAATGTTGAAAATTCGTATCTTATTGGTGATTCAGACTCTGATATTGAAGCAGGTAATTCAATGAATCTATCAACAGTTAAAGTTGATAATAAATATACTTTAGCATCTTGGACAAGAAGTTTGACTAACATAAATTGTTAAATTTGTGAAATGACTGTTAGTTTTGAAAAATATTATGTGCTTGCTTTTTTATCTTCTCTATTTGTTTCTGTTATTTTAATGCCGTTCATAATCTATGTTTCAAAAAAACATCAACTCGGAGCACAATCAGATTCACGATCATCTCATGAAGGTTTAATACCAAATTTAGGTGGTATTCCCATTGCTATAGCTATCATATTATCTAGTACTCTTTATGGAGAATTAGATGCAGTAAGGGTTATGACACTATGTTTTATCTTCACCTTTGTTCTTGGTATTTTAGATGATCTATCTGAAATAAGTGCGTATAAAAAATTATTTAGTCAAATTTTAATTAGTCTTATACTAATTATCTATGGTGGCTTAAGGATAGAAAGTTTTCATGGAGTTCTAGGATTTTATGAGTTGCCTTACTTTGTATCCATATTATTCTCAGTTTTTGTTTTTGTTGTAATTACTAATGGGTATAATTTGATTGATGGTATTGATGGTCTAGCTTCAGGTTTAGGAATAATAGGAGCAACTTTATTTGGATTTTGCGCGATACTAATGAATCAATACAACATGGCTATTTTAGCATTTTCATTAACTGGAGCATTAGTTGGTTTTCTAAAGTTTAACTATCATCCAGCAAAAATATTTATGGGTGATACTGGTTCATTATTAATTGGTTTGGTATTTTCAATCTTAGCAGTAAACATTATTAAGCATGGTATTGTTGAGTTTAATAATGTAGATGGTAAAGATTTGGGGCCATTCCTTGCTATATCTTTTTTAGCACTACCTTTATTTGACTCACTTAGGGTTTTCTTAGTTAGGTGTAGAAGAGGAGAACATCCTTTGCACCCAGGAAAAGACCACATTCATCATAACTTGTTAAAGTTAGGATATAATCATAAAAAAACTTCATTTATCTTATATTTCTTTGCTTTAATAATTATCTTTTTAACTTATATTTTAATATCATTTAACATTAATATTAATTATTCTATTGCTCTTATAGCCTTAANNCTATATGTCCCAGTTTATAAGTTAAGAAGGAAAAAATGATGCGATTCATATTCATTCTTTTCTTTCTTACAATAAACGTTTTATCTTTTTCTCAAAATAAGAATTTACCTTTATCAAATTG
>ENA-UZWZ01017064-UZWZ01017064.1-metagenome-genome-assembly--contig:-Day-4-25m-contig-17064_pt1 | contig 13674 bp, 19 predicted proteins | sample MGYA00260346_ERZ794906 | MGnify/ENA metagenome assembly ERZ794906 | reverse complement strand
ATTCAAGAAAACATGGATACTGGCGCCACTTTGGCTGCAGCTAAGAGAGCCCGTAAGATCTACCCACAAATTGGTAGCCGGAGGGAAGCTAAGAGGACCGAAATTGGAGCATTGCCTCTTTAGGCAACGCCTTACTGATCGATCCTTGAGTGACGGCGCCAGTTTATCGGTATCTATGTGGGCAAATTCTGACCTTTATTCGATCAATCGCTCTGCGCTGTCCAAAACGGTCTGCATTCGCGCCAAAAGCTTTTCACTGTCGAAGTTCGGAATATCTGGCAACTCCTCTAGCACTTCGTCCGCAATGTTTTGCGTTTCTAGCATGACTTCCCTGCTGTACTGCTTAAATGAGCCCTCAGGATTATCCTCAAGCCAATCCTGATAGTCGCCATATTCGAAAAATGCGGCAGCTCCCAATCCAACAAGAGGAACAGCCGTGGCTATACGTTTAAGGCGTGCTTTTGCCTTCTCTTTGGATTTCGCTTTTGCAACCGCGCTGCGTTCTTCTATTTCTGACTTTGCCTCATTTGTAGCTACGGCCGCCGTCACTGCAGCAGCGCGCCACAATGGTTGAACAACGAAATTCAGCACCCCAAGCGCTACGTTCACCAAGACGCTGACAATCAGGATAATCCCGATGTTCAGACGAATGATTGCAAAGATGTGCGAAACTACTCCCACTTGTAGTTAAAGCTCACGCTGACGCGTTCTTCCTCAGCTTGGTTTAGCATCACTTCGTGGCGCAACCAACTTTCCCAGAGCAGCACATCGCCAACCTGTGGCTTGGCATAGTAAAACGCTTTGAGATCCTCGCGCGCGTCTTTCGTGCGTGGAGGGGCGGCCATCATGCGGCTCAACCGCGGGTCCTCAATCTTCAAAGAAGACGCGCCGTCGGGCATGGCCACGTAAGTCGTGCCCGATATCACAGAATGCGGGTGGATGTGGTTTGAGTGCATTCCACCGGGAGGGAGGATGTTGATCCAAAGATCCTCTAACGTCACACTTCTGTCGCCCAGATCCCAGTCCAGTTCTTGGATGAAACCTGCAACGTGCTTGTCCAATACTTCGACCAAATCCGCAAAGGCTGGAAAGCGCCAAGGCAGATCGGTCAGCGAAGCGTAGCTCGTATACCCCGGATAACCATTGTCTTCACACCAATCCTGACCTGCTTCGTCATCCTCAGCAATTGACCAGCACGAGGTTTCAAGCTCGGACGTGTCAACGGCCGGTCCATGCTCGGACAATCTGGCGCGATATAAGCGCGTTGCGAAGAGTGACTTGATTTCTGACATGACATGTCTCATTAAGTTGGTTCGAGGTTGCGCCTCCCAATACGCCTATACCTCGCCTGAGGAAAGCCCATTGGCTTCGTGAAAGACGTAGCACACCGCCCAAACGAATTTCTTTCGTACTCTTGCCCTTTTGCGAATGCTCATGCAGCTTCACCTCTCAGCAACGGGGGAAACAAGATGGCGTTGAAAAGCCTTGGTTTGGCCAGCGATATTATGGTTCTCGGAGACCGTAGTTTCCTTGATGAGCGTGAAGACCTCTATGTTCTGCGCTCGCCAGATGAACCCGATTTCTGGTTTGGCAACATGATCATCTATCGCGACGATGTCATCGACCCGGCAAATCAGATAAATACCTTTAGGGCCGAATTCCAAAACGCCCAGCACACGACGATTGGGTGGGATATCCCAAATATGGCGGGAGGCGAGCGTCTATCGTATTTTAGCAATCGCGGCTTTAAAACCGACCAATGTGATGTGCTGGTTTTGGCAGATGCATTGGTGCCAGCTGATTTGCCGACCGGCATCACCATCCGCCCCTTGTCAACGGACGAGGATTGGGAAAGGGCCACAGAGCTTCAAGGAATAATCGGGGTTGAGACCGGAAATAACGAGGCAGGATATTCTGAGTACATCAAGACTCGAATGAAAGCATGCCGCAGATTAACAGAAGAAGGCCGAGGCCTGTGGTTCGGCGCATTTTCGGGCGACGAGTTGGCAGCCGACCTTGGCATCTACGCGAACAAAGACATTGCCCGCTTCCAAGCGGTCGAAACCCGCCCATCCTACAGGCGTCGCGGAATTTGCGCGGCACTCGTTACGGCAGGTGTGCAGTGGGGACAGACACACTACCCTGACACGAAAACGATCATCGTTGCAGATGAAGACAGCGCAGCAGGCCGCATCTACCGACGCTGCGGATTTGAGATGAAAGAGCAGTTATTAGCGGTTTATCGTGGGCCAGAGCGACCGAAAGACTAGAGAAGTCGAATGTCAGCGCATCAAAACTTCATTTATCGCCGTAACCAACTCGCCGTGTGCCTTGATGCTAAAAGGTTCAGACTCGGCCCACGAATATTTCATCATGGCTGGCATCCCGCGCTTATCATCGGGCTCGTTCAAGTATCTTGGAATGATGTGGGTATGCAAAGCAGGCTCGGTGTTGCCCAAAGTTTCATAGTTGATCCGATAGGAATTGGTAACCTCTAGCAACGCATCACCAACTCTCAAAACGTCGAGCGAATACTGCGCCCGCTCCGCCTCGGATAATTCGTTGATCGATGAGACCACCGGATCTGCCAGAAAAACACAGTATCCCCAAAGCGGTTGAACGTCGCCTATCACCAGCCAACCGGATGGGAGCTTAGTGATTACGTCGGGGTTATTACCTGCTCGAGCGAGTTTAACGCGTTCGGAAATCATGTGTGACAAAAATGCTGCCCCCTAACTGCACCGAACGATAAATTTATGTCAGCCAAAACAAAACCCCCGCCTGATCACTCAGACGGGGGTTATTTATTTCGTAGGGTGCGCATTCATTGCGCACCTTTGCCTGTTTACCAGTCTTCGCGAACGATGACGCGGGTTTTGACAGGCAGTTTCATAGCAGCAAGACGCAGTGCCTCACGCGCGATATCGTCATTGACGCCGTCAATTTCGAACATCACACGACCCGGCTTGACCTTGGCAACCCAACGGTCAATCGAACCTTTACCTTTGCCCATACGAACTTCGATCGGCTTTGCAGTGACTGGTACGTCTGGGAAGATACGGATCCACACACGGCCTTGACGTTTCATGTGACGCGTCATGGCACGACGTGCAGCTTCGATCTGGCGGGCAGTCACACGCTCGGGTGTGGTTGCCTTAAGGCCGTAGCTACCGAAGTTGAGATCAGAACCGCCTTTGGCTTCGCCCTTGATCCGGCCCTTCATCATCTTGCGGAATTTAGTACGCTTTGGTTGAAGCATTTCTCATTCCTCCTTAGCGACGACCGCCAGCACCACGAGGGGCTGGGCCGTCTTGAACTTCTTGCATGCGACGATCGCGTGCCTGAGGATCGTGCTCCATGATTTCACCTTTGAAGATCCAAACTTTGATCCCGATGATTCCATAAGCAGTCAAAGCCTCAACCTGTGCGTGGTCGATGTCTGCGCGAAGAGTGTGCAAAGGCACGCGGCCTTCACGGTACCATTCAGTCCGGGCAATTTCTGCACCACCAAGACGGCCAGCAACGTTTACGCGGATGCCTTCGGCGCCCATACGCATAGCGTTCTGAACCGCACGCTTCATAGCGCGGCGGAAAGAAACACGACGTTCCAGCTGCTGGGCGATAGACTCGCCAACCAACTGAGCGTCAAGCTCTGGCTTGCGAACTTCTACGATGTTCAGATGCAACTCGCTGTCGGTCATCGAGGCAAGCTTTTTGCGCAGAGTTTCGATATCTGCACCTTTCTTACCAATGATAACACCAGGGCGCGCAGTATGAATCGTAACGCGGCACTTCTTGTGTGGGCGTTCGATGATGATGCGTGCAACACCAGCTTGTTTGCAATCTTCCTTGATGAACTCGCGAAGCTTGATGTCTTCCAGAAGAAGATCACCGTAGTCTTTGCTGTCAGCGTACCAACGGCTGTCCCATGTGCGGTTGATCTGAACGCGCATACCGATCGGGTTTGTTTTGTTACCCATTATGCTTGCTCCTCAACTTGACGGACAGTGATTGTGAGTTCTGAAAACGGCTTCATGATCTTGCCAAAACGGCCACGTGCCCGAGGACGACCACGTTTCATAACCATGTTTTTACCAACAAAGGCTTCTGAAACGATCAGCTCGTCCACATCTAGGTTGTGGTTGTTTTCAGCGTTTGCAATAGCCGACTGAAGGCATTTCTTCACGTCGTCCGCGATCCGCTTTTTTGAGAAAGTCAGGTCAGTAAGAGCCTTTTCAACTTTCTTGCCACGGATCATTTGCGCAACCAAATTCAGCTTCTGCGGGCTTGTACGAAGCATGCGCACTTTGGCCATTGCTTCATTGTCTGCCACGCGGCGGGGATTTTTATCCTTGCTCATGACTTACTTCCGCTTCGATTTCTTGTCTGCGGCGTGACCGTAATAGGTCCGAGTTGGCGAGTACTCACCGAACTTCTGACCGATCATGTCTTCCGAGACGTTGACTGGGATATGTTTATGACCGTTATAAACGCCAAACGTCAGACCTACGAACTGAGGCAAGATAGTTGAGCGACGCGACCAAATTTTGATGACATCATTGCGGCCAGATTCACGAGCAGCTTCGGCTTTCTTAAGCACGTAAGCGTCGACAAATGGGCCTTTCCAAACAGAGCGTGACATAGATTACCGCCCTTTCTTCTTAGCGTGACGCGAGCGAATGATAAGCTTTTGTGACGCTTTGTTTTTGTTGCGTGTACGCGCACCTTTTGTCGGTTTGCCCCAAGGGGTAACCGGGTGACGTCCACCAGAGGTCCGGCCTTCACCACCACCATGTGGGTGATCGATCGGGTTCATAACAACACCACGAACACTTGGACGGATGCCTTTATGGCGCATACGACCAGCTTTACCGTAGTTCTGGTTGCTGTTGTCAGGGTTCGACACGGCACCAACGGTGGCCATGCATTCCTGACGGACCAAGCGAAGCTCGCCCGAAGACAGGCGGATCTGAGCGTAGCCACCGTCACGACCAACGAACTGGGCATATGTACCCGCAGCACGTGCGATTTGACCGCCCTTGCCAGCTTTCAGCTCGATGTTGTGAATGATGGTACCGATCGGCATGCCCGAGAACGGCATAGCGTTACCTGGCTTAATGTCAGCTTTCGCCGACGCGATGACGGTGTCACCAATAGCCAGACGCTGTGGAGCAAGGATATATGCCTGCTCACCGTCTTCATACTTGACCAATGCGATGAATGCAGTCCGGTTCGGGTCGTATTCGATCCGTTCTACGGTTGCTGCAACATCAAATTTGTTACGTTTGAAATCAACAATACGATAGAGACGCTTTGCGCCTCCGCCACGACGACGCGAGGTGATCCGTCCGGTGTTGTTCCGGCCGCCCGATTTGGTCAAACCCTCAGTGAGAGATTTGACTGGACGTCCTTTCCAAAGCTCCGAACGGTCGATCAGTACCAGCCCGCGCTGGCCCGGCGTCGTAGGTTTGTACGACTTGAGTGCCATGCTTTCTGTCTTCCGTTTGCTTGGCGGACCGCAATTGCGGCCCTATGTGAAGGGCCCTGATTGAACAGGTCCCCGAATAAAATCACAGGCCCCGGACGAATCCGAGGCCATGCGATCCGCGCGATATAGCTGGAGTCTTATTGCAGAGCAAGAGCGATCTACCCTGCAATCGCAATCAACTTCCGTTCCGCTAAACAAAATGCTTTTTGGGCCTTTTCCTTTCGGGTCAAGAGTCTTCTTGCGTCAAAGACTCCTTACCTGCCTTGCAGTCACAGCTATTTCAGATAACGGTCCGGCGACCGACAACCTTAAAGGCCATCATCATGGACATTCTCTCATACACCCTTCTGGCCTTTTGCCTGCTTGAGACTCTCAACGTAGCGATCCTCTATTTCACGCCAACCTCAAAACGGGGCAACGGGATGGGGGCGTTCAACGCCTATGAACAGGCCAAGGACGATCCGAAGGTTTTTGCATTGATCTCGTATCTTGTGAACTGGGTCGCCGGCACCAAGCTGATCTTCATCCTACTCCTGATTGGCATAGCCTTCGTTGGTAGCACGCCCCTTAAACTGGTCAGTGTCGCGGGCCTGATCATCTCAATCGCAACGTTCTATTGGCGCCTTTACCCGCAGATCCGCCAGATGGACGCCGAGGGCCAAATCTCTCCCAAGGGCTATTCTCGCACGCTGGCGATTATGATCGCGGCGTTCATGACAGTGTTCGCAATTGTCTTCGGGATCGCCCTCACACAGGTTTGAACGATTGGATTTCGCAAAACCCATAATTTTCTGATACCTTTCCCGAAACGGGAGGTCGCAATGAAAAAACTATTCGTAATTCTAACCGCCATTCTTCTATCGCACACGGCCCATGCCGCCGAGGTCGGGGACAACGGCCTGCACCTGCAACCCTTCTTTGCCGACACTTTCCTAGAGATGGGTGAAGACCTTGCCGAAGCCGCGGCTGAGGGCAAAGACCTTATGGTTATCTTTGAGCAAAACGGCTGTCCATACTGCGCCGAAATGCACGCCGTGAACTTTGAGCGCGAAGAGATCGTCAGCTACATCGAAGACAACTTCTTGGTCATCCAGATTGACATGTGGGGATCGCGCGAGATTACGGATTTTGACGGTGAAGCGCTGGAAGAACGCGCCCTCGCCCGTAAATGGTTCGTGAATTTCACACCCACAACGCTGTTTTTTGCTTTAGATGATCCAGACAATCCACCCGAAAGCATGCGGGATGCGCTAATCTTCATGCTGCCGGGATACTTCAAACCGTTCCATCACCTCAGCAGCCTCGAATACGTGGCAACGGATGGGTATAGTGAACAGCCGAATTTCCAACGCTGGTTGCAGGCTAAAGCTGACCATATGCGCGAAAACGGCGAAGAGGTGGATTTGTGGAACTAGTCGAGAAACAAGCCATTCGAGCGCAATTCGTGCGCAAAACCAAATAAAGATTCATTCAAAGCCGTAGGATTAAGGGCCAGTTTCAAGCTCTCTGGATCGACCCAAAATGGGTCCGCAGCGTGTCTTTGGGTAAACGTTGCATCATGGGGGACTGAGTTGTAGATGTCTGGCACCATACCCTTAGTAAGTCCCGCTTTAACTTCCAAATAGCTCATTGGGAGAGACTCGCATAGATGCTTAAAAAAGGGTACTACATGCGCAGGATGGAAAATTTCGGTAAGCCTAAATATTCCATCGCCTTTCGTACGATACCCTATTGGCCAGAGCGCAGCTCCATGAAGCGCAACTATGTCACTTGCCGATCGAATTGTGCGCATCTGTTGCTCTAGGCTTTGATCTTCCGCATAAATGGTCGTATAGCCAATCTCTTCTAACATTGAACATATCTCTGCACCATTTGACAACTCCCGGGCACCACGTCGATTAAGGAAGATTTTGTTGCCGACAGGTTCAGAATTCGCAAGCATACGCTCATCGATCTCGTTCCGATTTTTAGCCAAAAAACTTTGAACCAGAACACTAATTGTATTTGGTGATCCATATTCGAACGAGATTTGCGGTGCGACCACCTGCTTGTTCGTAGCGAGTATTTTGAGGCCCATGGATTCAAAGAAAGTTCTGAGCTTTGAACTCCACCCAGAATTCACAACAAAGATTGGCGCAGGCATTTCCATCGAAGTAAGTTCGTTGCGCACCTGGCACGCAACGGGAAAACATAAGTTCATCGCATGAGACCAGTTCGTAGGGCCGAATTGCCTTAAATCAAATATGTAGGCGCTACTATCTAGTTTTAGTTTCGGTTGGCCAATTCTAAACAGCTTTTCTTTACGGGTTAGGAACTCTTGCGTTGGACTTGGGTCCTTGCGACCGATCATCGTGGCATGCGTGTCAGCACGACTGCGCGACGGAATAATGGCTAATTCAAAATCCGGGACAAACCTGTCCGCAGCATGACTGCGTGGGCCGATTACGAGTCTGGCTCCCTCATGTTTACCCAAATGGTGGAAATCAACTTTGAAATCCTTTATATCGCGCAAGATCGACCCTCCTATCACAAACTAAAATGTTACCATTTCTAGGTTGTGTAAACGTAATAACGTGTCAACATGGCCTTGCTGTTCAACTCCAAGCAATGTGATCACCTCAAGCGAGCTTGTGGTCAGGGAAGTCACCAAATTGCAGCCATACATCGGCCAATCAGAGCTGCACACCATTTGTGGATACTAAATATATCGAAGAATGTCCGCACTTATTTCTTATCGCGCGCTGCCTTTACTTCTTTGGTAAGTGTTTGGTTTAAAACGTTTTTACTCAAACCGAGCTCAGGACGTGCGGGTTTGGTATTGCCTTGCTTGACCTTGCCGCCTTTGTTCAGGAATTCCTGAATAAGCGCGTCATCGGTGGTTTCTTTGGGGACATGTTTCATAGAGGCAGTGCTAGTTGGCTTGGGTCGGATTGCCAATAACGCGTTGTTACTGGGTGGCTAGACCTTTTTCACAAACTGGGATTTCAGCCCCATTTTACCAACTCCGGGGACCTTGCAGTCGATGTCATGGTCTCCGTCTACAAGCCGGATACCGCGCACCTTGGTGCCGACCTTCACTGTAGTCGACGTGCCTTTGACCTTGAGGTCCTTGATCACCGTCACCGTGTCCCCATCGCTTAGAATGTTGCCCACACTATCGCGCACCTGAGGGGCGTCTGTCTGGGCGTCGTCCGCTGACCACTCATGCCCGCATTCAGGGCAGTTCAAAAGAGTGTCCACTTGGTAAGTGAATTCCGAGGAACAGGCGGGGCATGGGGGTAAGGTATCGCTCATGACAGGGCTATAGCTTGGGGGATTTGGGAATGCCAGAACCTGCAGGGAGTGTCAGCAATCCACGAATGCGAAAGCGGCTGGAAAGGTGGGTTACAAACCCACCCTACTCATTGCCTTGCCTAAACCTGATACCAACAGCTCACTTCTTATCGCGAGCTTGTTTCTCTTCCTTGGTCAGCGTTTGATTCCAAACGTTCTTGCTCAGACCAAGCTCAGGACGTGCCGGTTTGGTTTTGCCTTGCTTCACCTTACCGCCCTTGTTCAGGAACTCCTGAATAAGCGCATCATCGGTGGTTTCTTTAGGGACATGTTTCATGAGGGAGAGGCTAGCGGGTGTGGAGAGGAATGCCAATGGGTGAGGACAACCCACCATCCCGAATATTTTGCCAAAGGTGAGTTACAAACCCATCCTACGCGGTGGCGCTGACCCGCGGGGAGGCACCGGAGGTCTGTCGTGAGGCAGTTTTTCTCTCAATAACAATGCACACCCTGCTTTGCATATCTGGTCAAATTACGAGACAAATCTTAAGTGCTGCTGGGATTCCGAATATGGCCAAAATATATTGTATGCGGAAACGTTATTTTTTGGTTCCCAAAACAAAAAACCCCCACGCCTTACAGCGCAGGGGTTTCTCAATTTCTAAACCGTAGGTCGGGCTTCAGCCCGACTCACAATCAAAGACCAGTGGTCACGTCGATTGTGTTGCCCTCTTCAAGGGTCACATAGGCTTTTTTCACGTCTTTACGACGGCCGAGGCCACCCTTGAAACGCTTGACTTTACCTTTGGTGATGGTGGTGTTTACCGCCTTCACCTTCACTCCAAAGAGAGCTTCTACAGCGTCTTTGATCTGTGGCTTGTTGCTGTCGATTGCGACCTCAAACACGACCGCACCGTTTTCCGACGCCATGGTCGTTTTTTCGGTGATGATCGGCTTGCGGATCACATCATACTGTTGTGCGTTGGCGCTCATTTCAGACGTGCCTCCAATGCTTCGATACCCGCTTTGGTGATCACGAGTGTGTCACGCTTGAGGATATCATAGACGTTTGCGCCCATCGTTGGCAGGATATCCAGACCAGTGATGTTGCGTGCTGCCTGTGCGAAACCTTCGTTGACGTCAGAGCCATCGATGATCAGCGCACGTTTCCAACCAAGGTTAGCAACCTGCTTAGCAAGGGCCGAAGTCTTACCTTCAGTCGCTGCGGCATCAATTACGACCAGTTCGCCAGCTTTCGCTTTAGCGGACAGGGCGTGCTTGAGTCCAAGCTTGCGGAACTTCTTGGTCAGGTCATGGCCGTGCGAACGCACAACTGGACCTTTGTAAACACCACCACCACGGAAGATCGGTGCCGAACGCGCGCCGTGGCGTGCGCCACCGGTGCCTTTTTGGCGATAGATCTTCTTGGTCGAGTAGTTCACTTCCGAGCGCGTCTTAACCTTGTGGGTGCCAGCTTGCGCGTTGTTACGCTGCCAACGGACCACACGGTGCAGAATGTCTGCGCGTGGCTCAAGACCGAACAGAGCCTCGTCCAAGTCAACAGAACCGGCTTTGCCGCCGTCCAGTTTGATTACATCTAGTTTCATGCTTCACCGCCTTCTGCAGGAGCTTCAGCAGCCGGAGCTTCTGTTGCTGCAGATTTGAGAGCCGCAGGGAAAGGAACGCCGTCAGGCATTTTCTTTTTCACAGCGTCTTTAACTGTGACCCAGCCGCCTTTGGAGCCTGGTACCGCGCCTTTGATCATGATCAGGCCGCGATCTGCGTCCGTTTTCACAACTTCAAGGTTCTGCGTTGTCACGCGAGCCGCGCCCATGTGACCAGCCATTTTCTTGCCTTTGAAAACCTTACCGGGATCCTGACACTGACCAGTTGAACCGTGCGAACGGTGTGAAATCGAAACACCGTGTGTCGCGCGAAGACCGCCAAAGTTGTGACGCTTCATGGCACCCTGAAAACCTTTACCGATGGATGTGCCGGACACGTCCACTTTCTGGCCTTCGAGGTAGTGCTCGGCAGAAATCTCTTCGCCCACGTTGATGAGGTTGTCCTCAGAAACGCGGAACTCAGCGACTTTACGCTTCGGAGCAACTTTCGCTGCTGCGAAGTGACCGCGCATCGCTTGGGATGTACGCTTAGCTTTTGCTGTGCCTGCACCGAGTTGAACCGCTGTGTAGCCGTCCTTGTCGGATGTACGCTGTGCAACAACCTGTAGCGCGTCGAGTTGGAGAACGGTGACAGGGATCGCCTTGCCGTCTTCCATGAACAGCCGGGTCATGCCGACTTTCTTTGCAATGATTCCAGAGCGCATCTGTTTGATACTCCCTTAAACCTTGATCTCGACATCCACACCAGCGGCGAGGTCGAGCTTCATCAGCGCGTCAACGGTCTGGGGGGTCGGATCAATGATGTCTAGCATACGCTTGTGCGTGCGAACTTCCCACTGGTCGCGGGATTTCTTGTTCACGTGAGGCGAGCTCAGAACTGTGAATTTTTCAATCTTGTTCGGCAAAGGGATTGGGCCGCGTACGTCTGCGCCTGTCCGTTTTGCTGTATTTACGATTTCCTGAGTGCTCGCATCGAGAACTCGGTAATCAAACGCCTTCAGGCGAATGCGGATGGTCTGGCTAGCTGCCATAATCATCACCCCTAAATTCAGGGCCTAGATCGGAGAGGAGGACAGCGGCTCATCCACCACCCTCGTCGCGTCTTTATGTACGACATAAAAGAAGGGCGCGTCTGGCGCACCCTTGTCGATATCGCGCGTATAGGGGGAGTCGGTGTGGGTGGCAATAGGATTCTTCGTAAGTCTGCGACCTACAGAGACGATCCATCGCGAGTCTGCTGGGATGGCGATGGATCGGCGCGCGAGGCGCTCTGTTCCAGCTGATGCGAGCAGCACTTGCACTTGAGGCTTATCGACACCTTTAAACCATGTGGTGCCACGCCTTTGTCTGACTTTGTTTTGCCACAAGAGTGACACGCATAATGAGCTAAGATTATACCTGATCTTCCGCTAATACCGCCCAGACTAGAAGCCGCGCTTCTTTTAAGCTTACGTAACGGTCATCCCATCTATTTTTGTCCAAGAATTCCGCGATAACCCCATCACTGCCATCGTGCATGATTTCATCATTTTCGTTGTAGCGGATTGTCTTCTTCAGTCTCACGTATAGATCGCTTCGGTTTTGACGAATTATATTTCTCAAACGTTCTGTTTCGAAACGTTCTTTTTTCTTAAGCGTACGCCGTGCCCAAAGACGCCCCAAAAAAGGGCTACCAAACAACAAGACAAAGCCAAACAACAAAACAGGAGCAGCTACAGCTGATGTATCAGCAAATGCAACAAAATCCTCGTCCATCAAAGCAGTTCCAAGAACGATAAAAAGTACACCGAAGAACAGAATGACAACGATTCGACCCAATGCCATCGCTACAACTCTGAAAAAAATCCAATCAAGAATTTGAACATGAAAAGCCTCTCAAACGCCTGTAGCGCTCATCTAAAAATAATACTTAGGGCATCACTCAAAACCGTAAAAACACGATCTATTGTATACTTTTAAAAGGAAAACAGCACCCAAATTTCTCTGGATGCCGTTTGATTTTCTTTGCGCTGTCAGCACCCAGTTCAGGACCGGGTGCCGCTCTTCACGTGTTTTGCGTTCGCAAAAACGTATGCCGCGCACTGGTTTGCGTCCGCTTAAGCGGTCGTAAACTTACGCCGTGATGTTGGACACAACACCCGCGCCAACTGTGCGGCCGCCTTCGCGGATCGCGAAGCGCAAGCCCTGCTCCATCGCGATTGGTGCGATCAGCTCAACGTTGAACTTCAAGTTGTCGCCCGGCATCACCATTTCTGTGCCCTCAGGAAGCTCAACCGTGCCCGTTACGTCCGTTGTACGGAAGTAGAACTGTGGGCGGTAGTTGGCGAAGAACGGCGTGTGACGGCCACCCTCTTCCTTGGTCAGAATGTAGGCTTCTGCTTCGAACTTTGTGTGTGGGTTCACGGACTTAGGCGCGCAAAGCACCTGGCCACGCTCAACCGCTTCACGGTCAACACCACGAAGCAACGCGCCGATGTTGTCACCAGCTTCACCGCGATCAAGCAGCTTGCGGAACATTTCAACGCCTGTGCATGTTGTCTTCTGCGTGTCTTTGATGCCAACGATTTCGATCTCGTCACCAACATTGATCACACCGCGCTCAACACGACCAGTTACAACTGTACCACGGCCGGAAATCGAGAACACGTCCTCAACAGGCATCAAGAACGGCTGGTCTACCGCACGTGCTGGTGTTGGAATGTACTCGTCAACTGCCGCCATCAACGCGTTGATGGAGTCTTTGCCGATGTTGTCGTCACGGTCTTCCAAAGCAGCCAAAGCGGAACCAGGAATGACTGGGATATCGTCGCCAGGGTACTCATAAGAAGAGAGCAACTCGCGGATTTCCATTTCAACCAGTTCGAGCAACTCTTCGTCGTCAACTTGGTCAACTTTGTTCATGTAAACAACCATGTACGGGATGCCAACCTGACGGCCAAGCAAGATGTGCTCGCGCGTCTGTGGCATTGGGCCGTCTGCTGCGTTCACAACCAAGATCGCGCCGTCCATCTGAGCGGCACCAGTGATCATGTTCTTGACGTAGTCCGCGTGACCCGGGCAGTCGACATGTGCGTAGTGACGGGCTTCTGTCTCATACTCAACATGAGCTGTGGAGATCGTGATACCGCGTGCTTTTTCTTCTGGCGCGCCGTCGATTTCGTCATACGCTTTGAAGTCACCGAATTGCTTCGTGATCGCTGCTGTCAGCGTCGTTTTACCGTGGTCAACGTGGCCGATTGTGCCGATGTTGACGTGCGGTTTATTGCGTTCAAACTTTTCCTTAGCCAT
>ENA-UZWZ01030119-UZWZ01030119.1-metagenome-genome-assembly--contig:-Day-4-25m-contig-30119_pt1 | contig 13733 bp, 16 predicted proteins | sample MGYA00260346_ERZ794906 | MGnify/ENA metagenome assembly ERZ794906 | reverse complement strand
TGGCTTTTCTATTAAACAACAGCATGTCGACGTATGGGGTTGCGGGGCCACTTGTGGCAATTGAAAACGAGATCATCCATCAGTCATGTAAACTTATCGGATATGGAGATGACAGTGATGGTACCATTGCTACAGGAGGTTCAATGAGTAACTATATGGCTCTACTCATGGCTCGCGATAAAGCTCAACCTGACGCACGATTTGAAGGGGTTAGCCAGCCTCTAGTGATGTATACATCTAAAGAGTCTCACTATTCAAATGCGAAGAATGCAAGTTTTGCCGGTATTGGACGTAACAATGTGCGTTACATTGAATCAGATGATCACGGACGCATGCGTCCTGACCTACTAGAAGACCAGATAAAGCAAGATATTTCAAACGGTTTAAAGCCGTTTTATGTAAATGCAACTGCTGGTACCACAGTATTAGGTTCTTTCGACCCGGTAAACGAAATCGCCGATATTACAGAAGCATATAACCTTTGGCTGCATGTTGACGGTGCATATTGCGGAGCCGTAATATTTAGCGATAAGTATAAACATTTGGTGGAAGGGGCGCATAGAGCGGATTCTTTTAGCTATAACGCGCACAAAATGCTAGGGACGCCATTAACATGTTCTTTAATTTTGGTTAAAGACAAAAGGTATCTAACGCATTCCTTTAGTAATGAGGCTGAATATCTATATCAAACTGATGACGATGCAGATAATTTGGGTAAAACCTCTTTACAGTGTGGTAGACGAAATGATGCCTTAAAATTTTGGACCTTGTGGAAATCAATCGGCTTAAAAGGACTTGAGCAAATGGTTGATAAGCAATTCAATCTATCAACGTATGCCAAAGCATACGTTGATGGTCATCCCGATTACGAAGTGTACAGTTACGACAACTCGGTATCTATCTGTTTTAATTATAAAGGAATTGATGCAGCCACACTTTGTACGGCCTTGTATGAAGAGCGGGAGACTGTGGTAGGATTCGGGATTTTCAATGAAGATAAATTTATTCGACTGGTCACCATAAATCCAAATAACTCAGAAAAAGATATTGATCGGTTTTTTGAGGTTATTGAGACATTTGTCTCGCGTACACCAACGCTTCAGGAACTTCAGGTAGAATCTAAGTAAGCCAACAGAATTTCGGTTGGGTGGCTAGAGAGAAGTCTAAGTGGTACATTGCAAAGCCTTTGGGCTTATTTGGGCATCGGGAATGCCAGCATTTCTCCCATACCAACGGCAAACAACCAGCAGCCATAAATGGCATGTTCAATAGATGTGAACATGACCGACTTTGTCCGTATATAGGTTAACGAAAATACGATGCCACCTACAAATGTGAGCACCAAAACCAAGGTGTTTAGAAATACGATATGCGCAAAGGAAAACAATATCGCATTGGTCAGAATCATCATCGACTTATGTGTGAAAAGCGTCTCATAACGGGCATAAAAGAAGGACCGATATAGAAATTCTTGAGGATAAACGGAGAATATGCTATAAAACAGACTGATGCCGATTAACATCCCAACGTTCTTCCTTGCCACAATAAATATATCATCTGGATGATAGAAATACATGAATGCGACAGTTAACCCAATAAGTACTGAAGTTCTCATTGCGATGATCTTCCAATTAGTACGTTTTGGTATTGAATAAAGTTCCTTTCTTTTAACAATCTTGTGTTTAAGAGAAATATGAATTGCATAAGCCACAGCAACCAAAATAATCACAACCTTTATACCCGAATGAATTGGAACAAGTAGCAGAGCTGGCATTCCAACAAATAAAATTAGGAGTTCCAGAAACTGTTTTATTTTCTTATTGCTGTCCATTAATGTACACTGTATAGCTGTGCAATATCTTTAAAAGCCTTAGTTTTACAACTGAACAAGTTGAAATTTTATGTGTTTTTCACCTGAAGCTAGTTTTACTGCATCAGCAGTTATTACCACAGTTGGTATTATCAGTTTAAAAAAATCTCAAAACACAGAGTCAAAAATCATGGCTTGTATCCCGCTATTTTTTGGGCTACAGCAATTTGCAGAAGGAGTGGTTTGGTTATCACTGTTATACGAGTAATTTTCGTTTTTGAAACAGATAAGCACTGCAGGTTTTATCCTATTTGCGTGGGTTGTTTGGCCTTTTTGGATCCCATATGCCATGGAGGGAATTGAACTTAATCAAGGCCGAAAAAAAATACTGAAGTGGTTCAAATACATTGGTCTAATGATGAGTTGTACATTGGGTTATGCTCTTTTATTCAGAGACGTGCAGGCATCTATATTGGATTGCAGCGTTATATACTCTTTCAATGTTTCTGACGACATTCACAAAACATTTGGGCTGCTGTATTTAGTTGGCATCATTCTTCCAACGTTAATTTCAAAAGCTAGCAAAACGTGGTTGCTAGGTGCAATGAACCTTATAGCTTATTTCGGTACAAAAATCTTTATCAGTAATCGAATACTGTCAATTTGGTGCTTTTTTGCAGCGATTACGAGTATCATCGTGTATTGGATAATTTTGGATTACAACAAGCGAATACAAGAAACGACTTATTCTTCAGAGTAAACACGTTTTACGCGTTGCGACACACTGGTCATAATTTCATAAGGAATTGTGTTCGTGATTTTAGCCAAATCAACAATGCTAGGTGACTTGCCAAAAACAATAACCTCATCTCCTTCGCTGCAATTTATCCCAGTGACATCGCACATGGTCATATCCATACAGATATTCCCGACAATGCGCGCTTCTTTATTTTTAATTTTAAACCAACCCTTCCCTCTGCTTAGTAGGCGATTTAAACCGTCTGCATAACCAATGGCCACGATAGCAATCTGTCGGTCAAAGTCAACTGCGTCCAAGTTTCCATAACCAATACCTTCGCCTGCTTTCACTGTTCTTATCTGTGAAATAAATGATTTTAATGAACTGACTGGCACAATACTGTTTTGAGCCGTTTGAGTTGGATGGAATCCGTACAATCCTACCCCGAGTCTTATCATGTCCATCTGTCCTTCTTTTAACCGAATGGCACCCGCCGAATTTGCAATGTGTTTTAAAGGACTGTACCCGAGAGCTGTTTTAAACTTCACATGGAAGGTGTTCAAACTTGCAATTTGACTAATACTCAACTCATCTTGTTGAGGATCTTCTGAGGCGGCAAAATGACTGAAGATAGATTGAATGCGAATACTTGGTTCATTTTTTAATAAATCAAAAACGTCTTCGATTTCGTCTAAATCAAACCCTAGGCGATTCATACCTGTGTTCACTTCAATGTGCGCTTTAGCGAGTTCAATCGCCTTGCGTTTGACTGCTTTGACATACATTTTTAGACTCCTGAAATTGTATAATTCGGGTTCTAGGTCGTAATCAAGCATGGCATCGTACGAATCCTCATCAGAATTCATAACCATTATTGGAAGTTTTATTCCTTTTTTTCGTAAAGCGATTCCCTCATCGGCATAGGCTACGCCTAGGTAGTCGATGTTGTTGAATTGCAGGAAGTGTGCAATTTCGTCTCCTCCACTTCCATAAGAAAAGGCCTTAACCATTACCATAATTTTGGTGGATGGGTCAACTAAAGACTTAAAATAATTCAGGTTTTGCTGTAAGGCGTTTAGGTCGATTTCAAGTACCGTATTATGCACTTTTAATTGAAGCAATCTTTCGATTTTTTCGAACTCGAAAGACCTTCCTCCTTTTAATAAAATGGCTTCATTAGCAAAACCGCTTAGATCAATTTGTTCTAGGAAGCTTTGTGTAGAAGGGTAAAATGATTGAGAAGGTAAGTCAAATAAAAACTGGTGTTCATTTATTCTTGGACCAATGCCTATCAGTCGTGCATATTGATGTTTCTTTAAAAAGTTATGTACGTTGGTATATAAATCTCTATCGGAGAGGCTCGACTGTTCAACGTCCGATAGGATTATTGTTTTACTCAATTGTGAATGACGTTGAGCGGCCCAATCCAGCGCAATCTCAATTGATGTTAGGTCCGAATTGTAAAAGTCTGAGATGATTTGGCAATTTTGTATGCCCGCCTTTTGATTAAGGCGCATTTCAATTGGATGCAAATTGGCTAAAGCAGAAGCGACCTTCGTTTGGTCAGTGTCCAAACATAATGACAGAACCCAGGCATGCATGGCATTTTCGAACGACGCATCATCTTCAGAGGGTATTGTTGCTGTAAGTTTTTTATTCCCAACAAGCACCTTAATCTTAGTGCTGTTATCAATTGACACTCGATCCAACACCTTAACATTCGATCTTATGGAGTCCGACCAGGTAAAAGGAGTGATTTTGTGCTCTTCAACAAACCGGTCTATGATGTCGGTTAGTAAATTCTCTTCTCGTCGGTATATCAACGTTTTGACATTACGGAATAAGTTTAGCTTTTCGTAAACCTTTTCCGTTTCGTTAACAAATCCAGCCGAATGGGCATCTCCAATATTTGTAAATAGACCAATAGTTGGGTCTATTATCTCAGATAAAATGGCCATTTCTCCTTTCTGAGATATACCGGCTTCAAATATCCCAAGTTCATTTAGCGGGTTAAGGGGAAGTACAGACAATGGTACGCCAACTTGACTGTTGTAGCTTTTGGGGTTTCTAGATATGTTATAGGTTTTGTATAGTAATTGATAGCACCATTCTTTTACGATTGTTTTTCCGTTAGAACCGGTAATACCGATAATCGGAAAGTCAATGGTATGCCTGTGGAATTTGGCAATTTGCTGAAGCGCTTTGAGTACATGTGGGACGATAATGTAGTTCCCCAAATCTGCATACAATCTTGGTTGGTCATCAACCAGAAAATTCGTAAAACCACCTTCTACTAACGACTCAATGTAGTCATGTCCGTCATGCTGCTCTCCTGCAATTGCACAAAACAGCGCACCTATTGGGTTGGACTTCTTCCGACTATCAATGAAAATGTCTTCAATGATAACACGAGGGTCTCCAATCACTTTCCCGTTAACAATTTCTGCTATTTTCGCAAGGCTGTATTGCACTAGGCAAAAATAACGAAGCTTAGGAGAGAAACAGCACTACCCGCTAATTGTAAATTCAAGCATATAAGTCAATAATGTTTGACTCAGATGACCATATCAATCGCCCTAAAAAGGACTATAATCAGGCTTGGCTGGCTATCCAAAAGTTTTGTGCCTACCAAGAACGTTGTCACAAAGAAGTACGCTCCAGGTTGTATGAATATGGTTTGGGTACAGAAGATGTTGAAGAGTTGATCTTTAAGCTTATAGAGGATAATTACATCAATGAGGAACGTTTTGCCGTGGCATACGCCAGAGGCAAGTTTAGAGTTAAAAAATGGGGTCGACTTAAAATTGTATCTGAACTTAAGTTTCGGCAGATCAGCCCATTTTGTATTAAGAAGGGGTTGAAAGAGATAGACGACAAACTATATGCAGAAACCTTGCGAGACCTTGTTGCAAAAAAAGACCATGATTATAGGTCTACCACCAATCGATTTGCACGAAATAAGAAAATTGCGAATTATTGTTTTAACAAGGGATATGAGTCAGAGCTCATTTGGCAAGAAATTCAAGATTTAGAACAATAAAAAAAGGGCCTTGAGCCCTTTTTTTATTTAGCTTTTTTAAGCAACACTATCGCTTATGACGTGTTGTATATTTGCGTTTGGTGAGTTTTTGCGTAAAGAACACAGACACCTGAATCGCACTGTTATTCGCTGAATAACCTGCTCTTTTATCAAAGTTAGAGAAGCCCATTAAGTAACGCGCATCTAATCCCAACCTTTTCATGTCGTCCTCATCCATTTTGAAGGACATGCCTAATCCAGCCAAAATCCCAAAATCAATAGCGTTATAATCTGTTGGTGGGATGTCAGCGTTAACCGCTGGAGTTACATCAGTTGGAGTAGTTGTTTTAGTGCCCTGAGTAGCAGATAAAGCATATCCGAAGAATCCTCCACCGTATAAATGAAAAGAAGCAGCAGACTTTTTTACTCGATACGGAACTAAGTTGTCAGGCATTATTGGTTTTTCGAAATTGATATAAACTGGAACCTGAACATACATTGAATTAGTTGTTGTTTCAGTAGTTACATCATTCTGAATCAATTTTTGTTTGTTACCCATTGTTGAAACGGTTGCATCCATTTGAACAGATAACTTTTTCATAAACTGATATTTTGAAGTCAATCCACCATGGAAACCCATAATTGAGATATTGTCGACACTAGAAGTGTTATGCGACATGTTTGACATGTTTAATCCAGCTCGAGGCCCAAGGTAAAACTGAGCAGAAGCCGTGCCAATGCTAAGTGCTATAACACTTACCAATGCGATTATTTTATTCATTTTGTTCATAATTTTTGAGATAGTTCGAACTGTTGCAAATATATACTAACAAACGTATCGAAAGAAAATTTGGTATGAATTAACACGGAATTGGTCCTTCATATAGTTTAACTAAGCAACCAGTGGGTTAATTTTGTCATCTTTAGAAGGTAATTCATAGGTCAACTAATGAAATTAAGAGCAGAGAGCTTAGTCAAGCAGTATAAACGCAGAAAGGTGGTTAATCAAGTGAGTCTTGAGGTTAACCAAGGGGAGATTGTTGGATTGCTTGGCCCAAACGGTGCTGGTAAAACAACTACTTTTTATATGGTTGTTGGGCTTATAAAGGCTGATGAAGGCAAGGTATTTTTGGATGATAAAGAAATAACGAACCAGCCGATGTATCGGCGTGCGCGTAAAGGTGTGGGTTATTTGCCTCAAGAGGCTTCTGTTTTTAGAAACCTTACCGTTGAGGATAATATTAAAGCGGTGTTGGAGTTGACCACAATGTCAAAAGAAGAACAAGCAGAACAATTGGAGTCGTTGATCAACGAGTTTAGTTTAAATAAGGTGAGAAAGAATATGGGAAATGTCCTGTCCGGTGGTGAGCGACGTAGAACAGAAATTGCCAGAGCACTCGCTGTGAGTCCTAATTTTATTCTTTTAGATGAGCCTTTTGCCGGCGTCGATCCAATCGCCGTAGAAGACATTCAGGAGATAATAAGAAAACTAACAAAGAAAAATATTGGGGTTTTAATAACCGATCATAATGTACACGAGACATTAAATATTACCGATCGGGCATATTTGCTTTTTGAAGGAGAGATCTTGATGGCAGGAACTGCTCAAGAGCTTGCTGACGATGAAAGAGTACGATCCGTATATCTTGGTAAAAACTTCGAACTTAGATAATGCGTAAGACTATAATTACTGTATGTTTCCTGATTGTGGGAAGTTGGGTTGTTTCACTTGGTGAAAACAAGGATAATGGGTTCTATGAGCATCAAGGCGCAGGCAAAACGATAGCCAAATTGCAACGTATTATTCTTTCAGGGGAAGCTGATTTTACTTATGGGTTTCAATCATATAACCAAAGCAAAATAACAGAGTCGGCCTGTTTTTATAACCAACCGAGCAATACATTACATTATGTGTTGATGAATGAAAAAGGGCATACGTTACATTTTTTAATTCCAATACTCAACCTTGATCATGTCAATAGTGTGGTCGATCAAGAGACCGATAAGTCTTTTATAGAGTTGGTGTATCACGACCAGCTCGGCATGAAGGTAAAAGAACATAACGATAGGAGTAGGATAATTTTTAGCTTGCAATTCACATCGTTCCAAATGCCAGTTGATCAATCAATCAACACGAAAGACTTGCTTAAGCAATTCAATAAGTTAATTAAGAAAGCTTCAAAGTATCAGGGCAACTAATGACGCGGATTGGTTTCATATGGATTGCCATTTTGGTTCTATCATGCGGATCCAGTAATGATACATCACTTACAACAGAAGGGGTGATTGTCGATCTCGCCGAAAAAAAAGTAGCATTAATGTGGTTGGCACCTGATTGTCCTTTATGTCAAGCCTACAGTACACGATTTACTGAACTTGCTGCTGTTTCTGCACTCGATGTGTCTTATTATGGCGTCCTTCCTGGAGCACATTATAGTCAGGAAGAAATTGAACACTTTAAGGACTCATTTGCCTTTGACCTCGAAATTGTCACTGATCCAGACTACAGGCTGTCTCGAAAACTTGGAGCTACCGTAACACCAGAGTTTTTCCTTTTAGATACAGGATATCAGGTAATATACTCGGGGAAGTTTGACGATTGGGCCACAGACTTAAGTCAAAAGAAGCTGAAACCAACGGCGTATTATTTTAAGGATGCTATCGAGGCCTTTTCACAAGGCAAACACGTTGCTATTAACCACGTCGACCCGATTGGTTGCACCATAGAATACGATTAAACTCTTATCAGTAGTAATTTCTATGTTTGCAACATGGCGAACAAAGTCAGTAAAAAAAGGCTTCTTGTCTTAATCATTTTGTCCTTTGGGCTCACTATGCTGGTGTACAACCCAATTAAAAGGGCCTTGGTCTCACCAAAAAAATCTAAGGCTACAGAGGTTCCGGCACAAGTTTTTTATGCGAATCATATTGCAGGTATTTTAAACGACCATTGTGTCACCTGTCATCGGGCCAATGGCAGCGCACCATTTACGTTAGATTCATACAATAAAGTGTTTCGCAAAAAGACAACGATGAGAAAGGTGATCGAAAAAGGAATTATGCCGCCGTGGCCAGCAGATCCGACTTATAGTCACTTTATAGGTGAAAACATTCTGACCAAGGTTGAAAAGAAAATAATCTATAAATGGATTGAACAAGGTGCCAGATTTGGAGACAGCACGAAACTACCCGAATTGCCAAAGTACAGTAAGGTCTCCAACCTCGGCGAACCTGATGTAACCGTACCAATGGATTCGATTCTTGTTCCTGGCAATAATTTAGATAAGTTTTTTGTGGTTAAATCTCCCTTCGAAATTCCACATGACACTTTTATTCGCGCAATAGAGTTCGTTCCTGGACCTCATCAAATGGTACATCATTTAAACGCCGACCTCATTTTGTTCGAAGAGGGCAAAAAGGCAGACGTTTTTGACGGCATCCGTGTCGTTGATGAAGAAATTCATCCGGAAGAGTATGAATTGGCCTACAAAGCGTTGAAGACACATCATGATGACGGATCTGTCCCATTTTTTTACCACAGTGCGGTAAACTACTTACCGGGTGTTGTTGGGACAATATATCCAGAAGGAATAGGTGGATATCGTGTTAATAGGAAAGGGGCATTTTTTGCCCGAGATATACACTATGCACCCATTCAAAAAGACCAATGGGATCATAGTCACTACAACATATTCTACAGCAAAACACCACCAACAAGGTTGACAAAAGAAATGATGTTAGGGACCAATGGCTTAAGCCCTATCAGACCCCAATTGGTTATCCCTGCAGATTCTATTAAAACATTCTCTACCCGTTTTAGAATACACGCTGATATGTCTGTATTAACCATCAATCCGCACATGCACTTATTAGGTAAATCACTGAAAGCGTTTGCCGTAACAAATGTCAATGACACGATTCCTTTAATCAGGATTAATAGATGGGACTTTAGATGGCAATACTTTTATACTTTTCCTAACATATTGAAGTTACCTGAAGGGGCAGTAATTGTGGTAGAGGCCACTTTCGACAATACGGTTAATAATAAAAACAATCCCAATAATCCTCCAATAAAGGTGTCTGAGCGATATGATGGAGACGGAGCACTTATGCGTACAACAGACGAAATGTTTCAATTCATTATTACCTACCTTGATTATGAAGATGGGGATGAGCAGATATCCCTAGATCCCGGGCTGTGACAAGAAACGGTTTATAGAAAATCGGTAAGCCAGGTCAATGCCAACGAAGGATTTCTGATATTTAAATTCAGCCACATCACCAAACATAAAATTAAAAGGCTCTAAGATTTGTTGACCAGAATGACAAACTCTTAGGTCAATAAGGAACGTACGATGTGCATCAATTGTAGTACTAAACCCAACACTATAAACAGCGTTAAATTGAAGGTCTTGTTTTTGTCTTGGAGGTGAGCCAAATGTAAATGGGTCAAACGTTGTGCCAACGACTTGCACAGCCTGTGCAATACCATTTTGAGTGATTACTGCACTGTGTTGTAGCTTGCTTGAATTAATGTACATGTCCTGAATGTTTGCTCCAAGTCCGAGCCTAATATCCCATTTGTCGTTCAGTTGCGTTTGACGAATCAGACCAACGCTGGTTTCAAACCCAGCAGCGTATCGCTCAAAATCCCATGAAACATCATAATCAAAGCCATGTATGTCTTTTGGCATTCTAGCATTGTAGTTTAAAGGAACGCTAAACAGGTTTCCGCTGGCTTGTAAGATCCATTGAACTTGAGTGCTATCCAATCGATTCAAACCAAAATCAAGTCCAAAACCAAGTCCGATTGAATGTGATCTGGCTCCAGTAAATTTCAACTCTTGAATGTTTACAGAACATTCAGGTTTTTCAAGCATTTTTTGTGTAATCGCTATTCGGGCATGCACAGGCAAACGATTTTGTGCTTCGGATTTGTACCTAAACAATAAAGATAAGCTTAAGATGAAAGCGCAAGTGAGTTTGGTATGCATTAGGCGATTAATAAATTACAACCTCGTTGTTCACTATAGTCGTAACGACCAAGTACTTCAAAGCTATCATCTTTGTGCATTTTCCCTACATCCGAAGTTGCAATAAAACTGCAAGTTTCAATGTTGGCTAAATCTATAATCCGAATCAAACCAGTTTTGTTGAACCTGGCTTGCTTGAAGGGGTCGTCTAATTCACTTAAGGATACATGCATCCATGGTGGCGTTACAAAATTATTCTCGTCGGTCATATAGGCTTGAGAAAACAACTCAGTCATGCCGTATTCCGAATGAATTTTAGCTCCAGGAAAAGTAGTAGAAATGTGCATGTGCAGCTCAGCCCGTGTTAGTTCCTTCTGTCGACCTTTCATGCCTCCAGTTTCCAAAATAGTTAAATGCTCAAAGGTTTGGTTAGGTGGCAGCTGAAGATCTAGCAATGCAAAACTCACCCCAATAAGTAAGGTTTTCTTACCTTCAGATTCGTTGCTTCTTAAACGTTCGTGTAAAGACTCGTCTTTATCTAAATAATAGCCACTGTCTTTGTTTTCCGACAATGTGATTAATTGGTCTACCATGGCAATCAGTGACGAATGCTCGTTTTCTAAGTAATTGGGTAAAAGGGCAACAATACACCACTCTGTTACGTCGCCATAAACGCGCTCAAAGCCTTTAGTAAATGATTGGTTATACCAGTTTGCGTCGTTGATGTAGTGTTTACTTGTGTTTAGCCCTGTTGTTGAACTACTTTCATAATATTTCGAGGTTTTAGTAATCCAATTACCTGTTGTGATTTGATGGGTTTTAAAAAACGCTATGGGTAAATACGGAATGTCTTCAAAATGCGTTATTTCATCTGGGTTACATTCAACGTGATTGAGAAAGTTCCGATAAACACTATTTTCTTGTGATTGGTAACGAAATATTTCAAGAGCAATTTCGTTAAAATTGTGTTTCTTTACATTAAATACATCGCTATACGACACTGGCAGTTTCATGCATCGCAAAATTAGCAAATCAGTTTACAAGCTTTCGGCATTTTTTATATTAACCATATTGTTTGGTTGTGGAGATAAGGATGATACAAATTACGCACCCGTAATCGGGCTTGAAGGTGTCGATATTATCGAAAGAAATGACGGTTATGATTCATTATTGCTGATTCATTTTTGGTATGAAGATAAAGACGGAAACTTGGGGTTGTCGGATGCCGATACCACGGACCAGTTCAGAGGGTTTAACAACTTGCACATAAACTTTAGGGAGAAGTTAAACGGGGTATACAAAGAATTAATGATTAAAAACACGACCATACCTACCGATTTTGATCAGAGAATACCCGACCTAACCCCAACAGGGAAAAACAAAGAAATTAGCGGTTCTATTACCGTGTCATTTGCAGTTGATCCAAATGAAATTCATGCAGATACGGTCGAATTTGATTTGAAAATTATCGATAGGTTGTTTAATGAGAGTAATATTATTGGAATGTCCGACGTTTCATTGCGACAACAATGATCATAAATCTATACAGTTCCACTGGTCAAATTCCACTAAACCAGCATGCAAAAATTGGTTATGTTTGCGGGTCTTTTAAGGAATTCAGAAGATTCTACCTGTTTTGGAACAACATTTGGATTAATTGGATTAAAGGAAAAACATGAGAACAATTAGTAATCTTAAAAACCCCATACGTATTCTCACATTTTTGGGACTTTGTTTATTCGGGTATACCAATACACAAGCTCAGCGATTTGCTTATGTAGATACGGAATACATACTTTCTCAATTGCCGGATTATAAATCGGCACAAAAGAAACTTGATGAAGTATCTGAGATATGGCAAAATGAAATTGATGCCAAATATTCTGAGATAGACAAGTTGTACAAAAATTACAAAGCAGAAGAGGTTTTGTTAAATGGCGAACAAAAAAAGCAGAGACAAGAAGAAATAATTGCTAAAGAAAAGGAGGCAAAGAAGTTTCAGCAAGAAAAATTCGGTTACGAAGGTGAGTTATTTAAGAAAAGAGAACAGTTAATAAAACCTATTCAAGATCGCGTTTTCGATGCAATTCAAACGATTGCAAAACGTGAGGACTTAGATTTTATTTTTGATAAAAGTGGTGATATGATTATGCTTTTCTCAAACGCACGTTTTGATAAAAGTGGTGAAGTTCTTGAAGAACTTGGTATTACACCTCTAGATGAAAAGGATAAAAAGGACGATGGTAATCCGCCTGATGAGAATTTACCACCGCAAGATTAATTTCAATTAGTACAGATATAACAGTTAACAATTTATAATGAACATCAAAAAATTATTTTTGGCCGGATTGGCCATAGTAAGTTTAACGCTTTCTGCCAATGCACAAGGCAAACAAATGAAAATTGCACATATCAACTCAGCAGAGTTGATGAGTGGCTTACCAGAAGTGGATACCATAAACATGAAGTTGGAAAACTTGCAAAAGGAGTATCAACGCATGTTAGATGCCATCAAAAAAGAGTTGGCTCAGAAAGAAACATTTTGGGAAGCTAACCCTACTGAAGATCCTGATATTCTTTTGTTAAGACAAAAGGAATATGAAGAGTTGGTTCAACGATACCAAACTACAGAGCAAGAAGCCCGTCAAGGAATTTCCAAGAAACAATCCTCTCTATATGAGCCTTTATTTGATAGTTTAAAGAAGGTTATCCAAGAAGTAGCCATTGAGTTGGGATATACTTACGTTCTTGATAGTGGTGAAGGTGGGGGAATGATTTACAGTGACCCATCGCATGATCTTATGGCAGCTGTTAAAGAAAGACTGAAAACTACCAAGTTATAAATGTCTGGTGCAGTTGGTGTTTTCGATTCTGGGATCGGCGGTTTAACCGTTGCTTCTGCAATCAAGAAGCACTTGCCAAATCATAAGCTTATCTATTTTGGCGACACGCTTCATTTACCTTATGGAGATAAGTCGTCGGAAAACATACAAAATTACATAAAGGCCATTTCGGCCTTTTTGTTTGAACACAAGTGTCAGCACCTTGTTGTCGCATGCAATAGTGCATCATCAGTGCTTCCTATGGTTTCCGGTTTGCCGTCGTTTAGGTCTATTACGAATGTAATTGACCCAGTTGTGGAGTGTGTCATTAACGATACATCGCTCAAACGGATTGGAGTAATCGGGACTA
>ENA-UZWZ01000600-UZWZ01000600.1-metagenome-genome-assembly--contig:-Day-4-25m-contig-600_pt1 | contig 13788 bp, 24 predicted proteins | sample MGYA00260346_ERZ794906 | MGnify/ENA metagenome assembly ERZ794906 | reverse complement strand
TTTTCAACTGGAATAAATCCAATAGTTAAGGAATCAACGTCAATGGCATTTGCATCAACAGTAACATATTCAACCTCATTTGTTGTCGGAGTACTAATCATTGTAGATGCAACAGCTAGTGTAGATACACCAACAATTGCAAATACTGCAACTAATACTAGAATTATGTTTTGGTTCATTTAATTTAAAAATTAGTGTCAGCTAAGATTATTTAAATTCAAACATCTTTCTATTTAATTATTCTAAATCTATAGAATGAGAACATGAAACAAATTATGATATAGATTTAGAATTAGTCAAATTAGGGTGTAGACATAATGTAGGTTCAAGATCATCTAAAATAATTTCAACTTTACCAATTCTACTTCTATAAAGTTTAATTTTTTTGCCATCAGGGGTTATCTCATATTTATCAACTTCAGCCAATGCAAGTTCCTCTAAATTGGATAGTGTTTTGTAAACAGTAGATATCGAAATTTTTAGTTCATCAGATATAGTAAGTACATCTTTTGATTCCTTTTTTATTGAAAACAGAACAGAACGAGTACATACATTACTCATAGACTCTATGATTTTTTGAGTAATATCAAATTCAGATAATTGTATGATACTTTTTTTTGACACTAATTATCTAATTTTTTACCAATATTAAAACTGGTTCAGGCTTTTTAATGGAAATTTCAGCCTGTTTTATCCTACTTCTGTAGACTTTGTATTTTCTACCTTTATCAGATAACATCCATTTTTCAACTTCGATCAAAGTTAGTTCTTCAAGATCGGATAATTTTTTGTAAACGGAACTAAGGGGAATTTTTAATTTATCAGATAATTCTGCAGCAGTATTTCCTTTTTTAACAATAGAAAATAAAATTGCCCTAGATTCAGAATCAGCTAATGCCTCAATTACTTTTTGACTGATATCATATTTTTTCAACTGAGGCAAAGTTAGTTTTCTGGACATAGTTATACCCATTACCTTGTATATTTAAACAGATTAATTTATTCTGATTCTTTAGAATAAGAATTAGGAATAACCAAGAGTCATTTAATAAATTTCTTCCAAAATAATCCTAAAATTATTCCAACTGAACCCCAAAATGAAGACACTCCTAAAATAGATACAAACCTAAATTCATTAACTAAATTCATAGGTGCAGTTATTTTATCAGGATTTTCTGGCATCAATACATATGCAGTAATTAGTAGACCAAGATAACCAAGAATACCAAAATATTTTTTATTATTTTTTAATTTTAGAGATATTTTATAAAATATAACAAAACCAATTCCAGAAATAATCATAAAAGAAACATACAAAATTGTTCTAAGTAATACGGTTTCAGTTTCTCCAACAGTGGGAGGATTTGCAGGATATTTCAAAAATGGAATAATAAAAAGAACAAGCCACATCATTCCAGATAAAATTATAGATTTTGAAATATCGGTTTTTCCAGGAAGTAAGTTTTTTGATAATGCAAATACAATTCCAAATAACGACCCCATTGCAAGCCCCAAAATTATTCCAGCCAAAACTTGACCACTTTTTTGCCAGATTCTATAACTTTCATATTCTGCCCAAAATTCCAAAGTATTTTCAGCTTCACCCGATGCAAAAAGACTCTCATTTTCAAGCCCAATTGCTTGGTCCAAGTAAGGTTCAACTATTGTAAAATTAACTGTACCATGAACTAAACCTGCTAAAGCACCAGAAATTAGTACAATTGTAATGAATGTAATAGTTTTCATAAATTATTAACAGTATTGGGTTTTATTAGTAGTGTAATTTTTTTTCAAACTAATACTAAACTAATGACACGGAAATCCGGCTGCATGTCTCATATCATGAGTAAGTTCATGGATAGTAAGATCAACAAATGCTTGTTCACCATATACTAAACTAAAGATATGTCCTTGATCAAATCCTACAACAAATAATCCTGCTGCAAATACTATGGCCAATGCCAAAATTGCAATTTTTGATACACTTGTTTTTGATACACTAAGTTGTTCAGTTCTAGACATTAAAATTACATTTTGTTGAATCTATTTATGTTCTTTGATATCTCTTTGTTTGTAAATTATTGCCAAGTTATCATTTTGATCGGCAAAAATATACAAAAACTCAAAGTTTTGAATTTTAGTGTTAAAAATTACCGAAGATATTTAGAATTAAAAAATCTCAAAAAAATATGAAATTATATTATTTGTCAATACCAATTATTATTGGAATTATAGTCGGTGGTTTTGTTGTTGGATACGGGACAAATTCTAATAATTCAGAAACATTAACATCTAAAAAATTGATTGAAAATGGGTCTCCAATTATGGGCAATATTGATGCTCCAATTACAATATTAGAATGGGGTGATTATCAATGCACGTATTGTTACAAATTTCATCAAAATACATTAAACATAATCAATGAAGAATTTATCAAAACAGGTAAAGTAAAAATAATTTTTAAAGATTTTCCATTAAATGGTCCTGATTCAAAATTAGCTGCAGAAGCAAGTTATTGCGCACAAGATCAACAAAAATACTGGGAATATCACGATGAACTTTACAAAAATTGGGGAGGAGAAAGAACAGGATGGGTTACCAGAGAAGCATTAACAAAATTTGCACAGTCAACAGAACTCAACATAGAAGAATTTAACAAATGTCTAGATGTTCATAAATATCAAAATAAAGTGGATTCAATACATAATTTTGGAAAAGAAATTGGAATTGATGCAACACCTACTTTTTTAGTATTTAATGATGAAAAAGTTATAAAAATTCGAGGGAATCAACCATTAGAAGTATTTCTAAAAACTTTTGATGAATTATGATTTAATAGATCATTGTCAATCAACAATGATTAATATCCGATAATTAGATGAAATATCAAATGGTCAAAATCAACATAGAGAAACAAGACTCAGTTAAACTCTATAAAATTAGAAAAACCCTTGAAGAATTATCTAAAAAAGCAGGGAGAGGAACAGAATTAATTACAGTTTACATACCAAAAGGAAAACAGCTCCACGAAATTATTGGATCACTTCAGCAAGAACAAGGTACTGCAGATAATATCAAATCAGATTTAACAAGATCACATGTAGTGGATTCACTTGGTAAAGTTGTTTCAAAATTAAAAATGTATAAAAAAACACCTGAAAAAGGATTAGTAGTTTTTTGCGGTGCTTTACCACAAGAAGAAGGAGGTCCATTAGGAAGCGAAGTTGTCACTGCATGGGAAATTGAACCTCCAAAAGATTTGAATCAATATCTTTACAGATGTGATGATCATTTTCATGTAGATATTTTAAAAGATATGCTAAAAGACGATAACCTGATAGGGTTTTTAGCAATTGATGCTAAAGATGCAGGATGGGGTTTACTTCACGGAGATAAAATTGAAGTGTTGTCACAAACAGGTTCAGGTGTTGCCGGAAAACATCGACAAGGTGGCCAATCTGCAAAAAGATTTCAAAAATTAAGAGAAATGGAATTGAGTTATTTTTACAACAGAGTTGCTCAAACGACTCGAGAATATTTTATTGATATTTACCCAGTTAAAGGATTAATTATTTCAGGTCCTGGACCTACAAAAGAAGACTTCATCAATGGAAATTATTTAGAATATAGATTACAAAACAACATCATTAACACAATTGATGCCAGTTATTCTGGAGCTGAAGGAATCAGAGAAGCATTTGCAAAATCAGGAGATATTCTGGGTAATTTCAGATTAGTAGAAGAGAAAAAAATGATTGAGGATTTGTTTAGAGAAATTAACACAAATACAGGTAAGGGATCATATGGATTACAAGAAGTAATTGAATTTTTAAAAAATAATGTAGTTCAGACTTTACTAATTACAGATAATACAAATTTGCACAGAGTTGAAGCAAAATGTAAAAGATGCAATTACATTCAAGAAGAAATTGTAGAAAGGCAACTTGTAATTCCAAAAAAAACAGAATACAAAAATAATCCTTGCCCCGAATGTAAAGCGATGGATACGGAAGTAAATGAACAAGATGTTATTGATTATTTACAAATTCTTGCTGCAAAAACAGGATCACAGTTAGAAGTTATTTCTGGCAGTGCAGAACATGGAAATATGTTAGCAAGTTTGGGAAAAGTTGGAGCAATTTTAAGATATAATCCAGGCCATACTAAATAAAAGCAGACTTAATTTTTTCAGATAATTCAAATAATTCATCATTAGTTGGGATTTGACGTTTTGTCCAAAGAGTTCCTTTGTTATTGTAACGAGGAATAATGTGAATATGTACATGAGGGATAATTTGTTTTGCAGCTTTGCCATTATTTTGTGCTAAACTAAATGCGTCAGCACCTGCTCCAGACAATACAGCTTTTGCAATTTTAGGTACAATTGAAAATATTTCTCCCACATCATTGGAATCCATGTCAGTAATTCGTTCAAAATGTTTTTTTGGAATTACCAACGTATGTCCATCATCAATTGGGTATTTATCTAAAAATGCAATATGATGTTCATCCTCATATACAATATGGCCATCTCGTTTTCCAGCTAAAATATCACAAAAAATACATGTCATATTGAAGATAATTTTTCAATTTTATTTATTGTTTTGATTGAATGTTTAATAGGGGTAATTCTTACAGTTTGAACGGTCATGGGTCGAAAAGAGAGAAGAGAACGTGAAGTAAAACGTGAGAATTATGCTACAAAACACTCTGCAGAAAAAAGAAAACAGACCTTAATTGCTGTCGCAGTATTAGCAGTAATAGCAGTAATTGTTGGCTATGCAGGATATTTATTTTTGACAATGACTGTTGAAGCTCCAGGTGGTCCTGAAAATGCAGGGGCATTAGGAAGTGAACATTCACATGCAGGAATTTTAGTAAAAATATTTGGAGATGAGTTTGATTTCTCAGCACCAGCTTATCAAATAAAATCACCATGGATACACTTTGAATCTAGAGATGGTTCAACAATACACAAACATGCTACAGGAGTAGAATTAGAATATCTCTTTAATTCATTATCAATAGGAATAGATGATCAATGTTATGTATTTCCAGATGGAAAATCATTTTGTACAAATGATGAATATTCGTTAAAATATTTCATTAATGGAGAATCAGTATCAGACATTAGAAGTTATGAGATTATAGAAGATGATAAAATACTAATTACATTTGGTGGAGAAACAGATGAACAAATTCAAGACTACTTGAAACAATTAGATAATCAAGAAATTATGAAATAAGATAAATTATTTATTGCAAATTAATTTATGTATAGTGAGTAAAATGAAAAAATGCTGTAACAATTCTAAAAAATATTTTATTGAATATACAAAAAGAAACGACAATGAATTGAAATGGTCACTTTGTGATGAACATTTTCAAAAGGAAGAATTTAGAAAAAATGTTAAAAGAATACAAACTGTCAGTAACTAATAATTTTAAGATTCGTCTTTAGTAGTAAACTGAGCCATCTTGTCAAAAAACATAAAATAACCACATTTAGTACATTTTAAAACAGTCAATTCAGTTGTAAGAAATTCCTTATCTTCAAATTTTCCACCCAGTTTAACATTTTCACCAGCAATCATAGCTTTGTTACTTTTACAAACAGGACATTCTAGAGATTTTTGTTCCATTTCAGATTTATCACTCACAAATATGAAAATTATGAATTATAATTTAAATGATTGAAATTGAAAAGACATCAACATTTGTGTAATGGTAAACAACAACTTTTACACATAGTTCTAAGAGTGAATTTTTTTAGATTTTCTTCAAGAGTTTCACCTTCACCAACTACAGTATTTGTATAATGACCATTATCACATTTTAGTTTATGAATTGTAAACGGCATAAAATAATTAAATTTTATTTCAACTTAAGGGTTATGAATTCCAAATTTTTAAAAAAAATAGACTCAATTCATGAAAAACTCAATAAACTCTAAATTATACCAATTTGAAAATCATCTATTATGGAAATATCTAGTAGAAATGTAGTTGAAGGAACTGCTAGATCACCTCACAGAGCCATGTACAAGGCCATGGGATTAAATGATGATGATTTATCAAAACAATTTATCGGCGTATGTCATACTGGTAATGAAGCAACTCCATGCAATATTCATCTTCCACAATTAGCTTTAGAAGCTAAACGTGGAGTATCAGATACAGGTGCAACACCTAGAGAATTTTCAACAATTGCAGTAAGTGATGGAATTGCAATGGGTCATGAAGGAATGAAATCATCATTAGTTTCTAGAGAAGTTATTGCAGATTCAATTGAATTAATGGTAAGAGCACATCAATACGATGCATTAGTAGGAATTGCAGGTTGTGACAAAAGTTTACCTGGAACAATGATGGCAATGGCTCGATTAAACATTCCATCAGTATTTGTGTACGGTGGAACAATTAAACCAGGAATGTTAGATGGAAAAGAACTCACAGTTGTAGATGTTTATGAAGCAGTTGGTGCATATGATGCAGGAAAATTATCTCTTGAAGATTTAAAAAATATTGAAAATGTAGCATGTCCAAATGCTGGATCGTGTGGAGGAATGTTTACTGCAAATACAATGGCATCAATTTCAGAAGCCATTGGTTTGGCATTACCAGGTAGTGCCAGCCCCCCAGCAGAAGATGACAGACGAAATACAATGGTATATGATTCAGGTGTAGCATGTGCCAAACTTTTAGAAATGGGTATTAGACCTAGAGAAATTTTAACTTTTGAAGCATTTGAAAATGCAATTATGATGCTAAATTCTGTTGGAGGCTCAACAAATGGGATATTGCATTTACTTGCACTTGCAAATGAAGTAAATATTGATTTAACATATGATGATTTTGAAAGAATTAGGAAAAAAACACCACATTTAGCTGATATGAAGCCTGGAGGAAATTATGTAATGGAGTCATTGGATAGAATTGGAGGCATACCATTTGTATTAAAAAAATTATTGGAAAAAGGATTACTAAATGAAAATTGTATGACAGTTACTGGAAAAACAATCAAAGAAAATCTAAATTCCATTACATTGCCAAATACAGAACAAAATATTGTAAGATCAATTGAAAATCCACTACACGAAGTTGGTACCGCAGTTGTTGTAAAAGGAACTCTTGCACCAGAAGGAGCTGTAATAAAAACAGCAGGTGTAGAAATGACAAAATTTACTGGTAATGCTAAAGTGTATGATAGAGAAGAACTTGCATTTGATGCAGTATCCAAAGGAGAAATTGATGAAGGTGATGTAGTTGTAATTAGATATGAAGGACCAAAAGGAGGACCAGGAATGAGAGAAATGTTAGCAACAACAGCTGCACTTGTAGGTCAAGGATTAGGAAAGAAAGTAGCAATGGTTACAGATGGCAGATTTTCTGGCGGTACTCGTGGATTTATGGTAGGACATGTTGCTCCAGAAGCATATGTTGGAGGACCTATCGCATTAGTCAAAAACGGAGATAAAGTAACAATTGATACTGAAACAAACATCATCGATCTTCATGTATCAAGTGAAGAGTTAGAAAATAGAAAAAAAGAATGGAATAAACCGGAGCCAAATTATTCATCTGGTGCATTAGCCAAATTTGCAACACTTGTTGGTTCTGCAGCAAATGGTGCAGTTACGTACGCAAACCCGTAATAATATTAGTATTACTTAATATAAAATTAATAATATTAAGTATAATTAAACTTTAAATATTGTTAAAAAAAGTGAATTTTATGAGACATCTAGAAAACAATAGTGTGTCATATACACATCATTGGAAAAGAGCAATGAAAATGAGTATTGCATTATTCATACATGCATGGATTCCAAATTGTCTGGAATATTATGCCAGTGAACAGTTAAAAAAATAGTTTTTTTGATAAAATAATAAATAAATTATCTACAACAATACAAGAAGTATTGAATAATTCAGAAATTTATGAATGTGAGCATGGAGATAAAGTAATTAGAAAAATTCAACCAGAATATATCATCAAAGTTTGTAATAGATGTTATGAAGAATTTTCTAACGTAAAAACTAGGCCATTATTTTTAGCAAAACAAATTTTATCACTAAGTAATAAAATGATTGAAAAAACACCAGCATTCAAGGATAAGCAAAATTTAGATAAATCAATAAAACTATGGTATGAATGTAATACTGATGTTTTAGAACAATTAAAAAAATTAAACATGACAAAAGAAGATAAAACAAATGATACAAACTCAACTAAAGACGAAACAAATTATAATTTTGATCAAATATTGCATGAAACAGAAATGAATCTAAGTGAAAATAAACAAGATTTGGATGGAAAAAATCTCCATGATTTGTATAGACATTCAACAAAACTGATAAAATAATTAAACTCAACTAAAATTAGTCTTCATCCATACCTAAGACATCATAATATGCCTTAGGTATCATTTGTTGACCCTTGAAAAAGACATTATTTACAGAAGTGTCCAAAACATATGTTTTAGCCCAATCAACATCACTGCGAATTGAACGACCAAATCCTTGCAACAATTTAGTTAAAGTTTGAGAAGTATACCATAAAGGAAACTTATTCATTTTAGCCTTTGTTCTTTTTTCAGTGTAATTTGGGTAGGGTACTTTAGCAACAATTTGAAATCTAGATAAATCATCTTTCAAATCAACTCCTTCCCAAAGAGAAGAAGATAGCAATACACCTGTTGGATCCAAAGAATGTTCAGATATTACTTCATCTTGTGTCTTATCATCTTTATTTTTACTATGACATAGACGAATTCTTTTAGTATTTTTAGGAGATAAGTATCGAATAATTTTTTGACATCTTGGAATTGATGATGTTAAAATTAAGCCACGTTCATTAGAATGTTCATCTAAAATTCTATCAATTGTTTTAATTACTTCCAATTCATCTTCTTCAGTTGAACCATAACTTAATCTTCGAATATTCATTAAATCAATTTTTCTATGTTCAATTGGAAATGGAGATTTAGGAGTATCTACAAAAGCAACATCATCTTTTTCAAGTCCCATATTTTCACAAAAACTAGAGTGATCAATTGTCGCAGACATAAAAATTTGGTATTCAGTATCAAAGAATTCATGTGCAAATTTTGAAACATCAATAGGTTTTACAGAAATGGTTCTAAAGTTACCATTGATATCTTTCACAGGATCATTGACTATGAAATTATCCTTATCTGCAATAATATCAATTTTAGCCTGAGCAGCTCGGTCATAACGTCTTTCTAATCCTGTAATTAATTCAAAATCAGGATTATTTTGGAATACAGGGCTTTCTTTGATATCTTTAATTTTTTTAGCATATGAAAATGCAATATCATCAGTTAATTGGATCATCGAATCTAAATCTGTAAAATTATACTTTTCATGATCTAAGTTACATTCATCTACCTGTCCTGCAAAAATATCAAATCCAACAAATTGAATTATTTGATCTTCAATTTTATGAGCCTCGTCAAACACAGTAACTTTTCTATCAAGATAATCAGCAAATAATTTCTTGTTATACTTCATAATTGTAAAAAATGCATGGTAATTCCATAAGGAATGTTTTGAAACTAATGCATCATATTTTTGAAGATAATAATGACACGATAATGAATCCTGAGTATTATCCTCAATTTGTTTAATTGTAGGTTTAAAATCACAGACTTTAACAACTTCTTTTCCATTTTTATTTACTCTTTCTTGGCATTGTCCTTTATCACAAGTTAATCCCCAACGCATTGCTCTTCGATCATTTTCAACTTTTTCAGCAGCCATTAATTTCAAACAAGGAAAATTCTGCTTACCTTTAACGGGTTTTAAAAATGGAATGTCTTTGATATATTGATCTTGTAGATGTTTTGATGCAGTTACAGTAAAAGAACTATCAAAATAGTTTGAAACCGTTGCACCAACTAAAGATTTTCCAACTCCAGTAGGGGCACAAATAATTATTTTTTTGTATCCAGATTGTAACTTTGATTCAATTTCATTAATTATATTTTTTTGAATTTGTCTGGGATTAAATTGATCGGGAAATTTTTCTAAGAGAGACAGGATTGATCATCTCGGTTTTAGGTATTAAAAGCATGGAGGTTCTTGTGATATACAAGATTTTCTAACATCGTTTTAATATCTATTCAAATTAGTTACAGTATGGAATTACTTGAAGATAAAATGAGAGTTTGGTTAGAGAGTGCAAAATTTGTCAAATCAATTCCAGGAGTGTATGTACTGTATAACAGAAACAAAGAACCAATTTTCATTGGAGAAACAGATAATCTGGAATCTACATTTACTAAATATCTAGATACAGAATTTGAAGGAAACGAGTGCTTGCAAAAAACTTCATCATATCAGAGGATATTTACAAATAATCAAAAACAAGAAAAAATAGAATTGATAGAGCAATTCAAAAAGGAGACAGGAAAATATCCTTCATGTAATTCAGAAATAGAAATTAAAACAACATAAAATTCTGAATACGATTTTATATTAATAGAATAAATTACTAAAATTAGATTTTTTAACAAAATTTCAACAATGTTCTATTTTATTTATAAAATAAAATGAAATGCATAAAAGTAATTATGACATAATTAAGTAATGCATCAATGTTACTATTGTGAGCAAATATTTGATTCTAAAGAAGACTTGTATCAACATGTTGAAATTCATTCAGATACTGAAAGAAATAAAGAAATTGCAAATAGACAAAAAAAATCAAACAAAAATTAGGCTCAAAAACTAACTTAAAAAAAATAGAGTTAGAGTTGTAATAAATCAAATTTGGAATAAATATAATTATTTCACAGAAAAAATTATGGATTGGGTAGAATTATTATTACAAAAATCGTGTGATAGAACACTTCAAAAAGGTGAAGTATTGCACAGTTTATTTCATATGATTGAAGTTAATGAAAAAACATTAGATCATATTCAAAACGATAAAAGGGATTTCGGTCCAGAGTTAGAAGAATTAAAACAAACAGAGATCAAAGACATAGACTTTCATTTAAAATATTACCGAAGTTTAGTAAATTACATCAATTCAGTAGCAGAGACTAAAGTTATTAAAGAATATTAAATTCATGTATTAAATTAAACATATTTTATTTTCATAAAGTTTTAAAAAGTTGGTCATATTTGGATTGAATCTCTAAATTTTTTCCAAAATCTGTTTCGATATCATATTCATTACGTTTGTTTGATAAAATATCATTTAGTTTATCAATTTCATTAGAAATCATTTTACCAGAATCTTCTTTGGCAAATTGTTTTCTTTGAGCATCATTTTGTCCTCGCGTAGAGAAAAATTTATCATGAAATTTATTTGTAAAAACTTTATCATGTTTTCTTTTAATTAATTCAGCCAAATTGAAATGGCCTTGCTCATGTTCTAATAAGTTAGGGGTGGCTTCAGAATTTCTAACCCAAGATAAAAGAGGATTAAAATTTACACTGATTTTTATGTTATCAACAAAATACACTATCTCATCATTTAGTTTATCTGAATTTACTAACCAGGTGAACCCATATTTTATCACACTGTGAGAATCCTCAAATACTCCAGGATTTGGTTCAGCTTTAAAGTCAGTCCATTTTAAATGAGAATTATGAGACCAGGTAATGAATTCAATTTCACTCACTATTACCATTAATTTTTACACAATAAAATTATTCAGACTCATACATTATCTAAAAACAATAACAAATACAAATGTAGGCACAATTTTAAAAATAATTAAAAAAAGCATAATTTTTTCAACCCATTTTGATGAAATAGAATGACATTTTTTATTTTAAGAATTTTCTAAAAAGGAGATTATTAGAAATATTGGAAACAGGGTTGATTTCAGGTTTAATATCACCGTAACTCCCAAAGAGTCGATGCTATAAGGTATTGAATTTGCCTGTTTTCAAAATTCTAAACTATTAATTTCAGAGATTTAACAGATATGTTATGAGTATAAAATTTATAAAATTTTATGTGTGTATGGGCATTTCCTTAATTGCATCAGCCATCGGATTTGTAGTATTGTTTAGTTAATACTAACAAAATTCTAAAAAGAATGGGATTTTGACAAATAAGAAAACTGCTCATTAGTAGTGAATAATTGCATGTTTTCTTTTAACAATTTTTCAATAGTTTGAAATGCAGGGCATTTTACATCAATTGAAAATAATTCTTCACAATTAGGACATTGAATTATAGTGTGAATACCCCAATCACATTCAACTTCAGGGATTATTTCAAAGATAACAATATTATTACAAGTGCATTTTAGTGGATTTTGAAATTTTTTATTATACAACATTAATTTTTAAAACAAATATTATTTATGGGTATAATTTAATTTTAAATTAAGAAAATGACAGAATGTCCAACTTGTAAGTTGTCAATGGAATCACATTCAACTTCAGAATTAATGGAATGTTGTATGAAACAGGTGGATGAAAATTTGGATGAAAATAAAGAAGGAATATGTCCAAACTGTAAACATGAAATAAAAAAACATGGAGATAAAGAGTTAGCAGAATGTACATTAGAATTTTTGAAATCAGGTATTAACAAGTAAAGATAGAATTAAACAACAGAAGATGATGGATTAAATATTGAATCAACTAACAAGAAAAACTATTAGTGAATTTTCGCCAATGTGGACCAATAAACAAGTGTGGGAATTTGAAGAAATTAATGAAAATTTAACATTTGATATGATNNTATGGAAATCAAAATCATCACATTTGGATTCAGATGTTAGAGATATCACAGTTAGAACCTTTGATAATTTACTCGATGGAGATGAATTATGGATATCAAGTAAAGGAACAAAGTCATTAGACAAAAAACACATTCCATATCTAATGGCCTTAATTACAGATACTATGATTGAGGAAGAAGTTTGTCTCAACCTCAGAATTGATAAAAATTGTCTAGTAATAGCGATAGACAGGGATGCAGATGTTATTGACTGTAAAGAATTTTTTGAAGAATTTTATCACTTGGCAACAGGTTTCAATTATGATACAGATACAGGAATCCCAGATGATGAAACTGAAGCAGAGATGTATCTTACCAGATTGCAAGAAGAATTTGATGAAAAAATGAAAAATATACTTGGGGACAAATATCTTCCAGGAAATAATGATCCAGATACAATTAATGCAGAAGAATAAATAAAATAAAAAAATTAGAAAGATTAATGATGGATGAAGAAAATTTACCTGTTCAATGTCATCCAATAATAAAATCTAAAAAAAAATCAAAGGAAAAAGAAATTGAAACAGTGTAAATTATGTGGAAGTCCGTTAGGAAAAGAACCAACTACTGAAGAATTAGAAAAACATTGGAAAAAACATCATAATTGGCATTGGGAATCAAATAATAAAAAAACACCTGAAGATGCATTGCTAAAAAAACAAAATTAAATTTTTTATAAATCACAAAAAATCATTAGACCAACTAGTGGTAAAAATTAGATTAAAAAAAGAATTACTGAATAAATCAGACAATTATTTTCACATACTAGGACAAATTATACGATTATCTTTTATATTCCTAAAATGGAATTTTATTAAATTGGTTTCAAAAAACATTATTGTAATATTTGCAATTGTAGCCTTAGTTGGGACTATAGGATTGTCACCAGCATTTGCAGACTGGGATAAAACAAAATATCCAAGTATTGAAGGAACAATTCCAGTTGAAAATAATCAAAATTATTCAAATCTAGCTAAAATTACATTAGTAGATGCAATGACCATTGCTGAAAATAATGTA
>ENA-UZWZ01024826-UZWZ01024826.1-metagenome-genome-assembly--contig:-Day-4-25m-contig-24826_pt1 | contig 13838 bp, 10 predicted proteins | sample MGYA00260346_ERZ794906 | MGnify/ENA metagenome assembly ERZ794906 | reverse complement strand
TCTGCATTTAGTTTAGATGCGATGCCGCGGATATCTCGAGCGCAAAGTATGGATGTTTTAAGTTCTCAAAGTAACCTTTCAGGATATAAATCGGTTATTACTGGAGCCGACAACTTAGGTAAGATATTTCCAATGCTTATGACGGCTGCCGGAACGGTAACGCCGGCGAAAGTGCTCATATTTGGTGTTGGAGTGGCAGGTTTACAAGCCATAGCCACAGCCAAAAGGTTAGGTGCCATTGTTGAAGCCACTGATGTTAGGCCAGAGTGTAAAGAACAGACAGAATCACTTGGCGCAAAGTTTATATCTGTTGAAGACGATGGTGTTAAAACGGAAGGCGGATATGCCAAAGAGGTGACGGATGAATACCTCGCAAAGCAGAAAGAAGCGGTAAATAAGTCGTTGGCACAAGCTGATTTGGTAATTACCACGGCATTGGTGCAAGGTGCTAAGGCACCTGTTTTAATTTCTGAAGAACAGATTGGGTTGATGAAAAATGGATCGGTAATCGTTGATATGGCTGTAGCTAAAGGTGGAAACACAGCATTGAGTAAGTCAGATCAAACGGTTCACCATAACGGTGTTAAAATCGTTGGTGTAAGTAATTTTCCTGCGCAAATACCAACCAACAGTAGTGAATTGCTGAGCAGAAATATTGACACCTTCTTAGGACATTTAGTCGAAGATGGTGCATTCAAATGGGACATGGAGGATGAAATTACTTCAGGAACCTTAATCGTAAATAATCAATCAGCGACAGCTTAGAAAGAAAGAATTATGGAAGATTTAATCGCATATTTTACAAATAATAAGGAAATCATATTTATTGTCATATTGATGGTTTTTGTTGGAGTTGAGGTAATTGGGAATGTGCCCGCGGTACTTCATACGCCACTAATGTCGGGAGCCAACGCCATTCATGGTGTTGTAATTATCGGTGCTATTTTGGTGATGTTAGATTCTTCACCAGACAATTATTTAGCCTTATCGCTTGGCACTTTGGCCGTGTTTTTAGGTACGCTAAACGTTGTCGGTGGTTTTGTGGTAACAGACCGAATGTTGGATATGTTTAAAAAGAAAAAGTAGTAGGGGAGAAGTAACGAGAATTGAAATGAATATTGACTTAATACATATAATTTACCTGTTTGGATCTGTAACTTTTATCCTCGGATTAAAGATGCTGAGCAATCCAAAAACAGCAAGAAATGGAAACTTGTTGGCTGCTGCCGGTATGACGGCTGCCATTGTTGGTACCATTTTTCTTAAAGAGAATGAGGTTAGTCCAATTATATATTATCTGATTTTTGGTGCCATTTTGGTCGGAACCGTTGTTGGGTGGTTAACGGCTAAACGCGTACAGATGACCAAAATGCCGGAACTTGTTTCGTTATTCAACGGAATGGGTGGCGCATGTGCCGGACTAATCGGTTTAATAGAATTTCCCAAAGTCGCTGCACATCATCCTGAAAAATTAGGAATTGTGTTGGCTGGGATGATTATCGGGTCTGTTTCCTTTAGTGGCAGTATGATTGCATGGGCAAAACTTAATGGAACGTTACGAAATGCCATTAGACTTCCAAAATATAACATTGTTAATACACTGGTATTAATCGGATTGGTGGCTTATGCTGTGTTTATTGTTGTTGCTGGTGCGTACGACCCAATGCATTTATACATGTTGTTCACTATAGCCATTGTATATGGGGTTCTATTTGTTATTCCTATTGGTGGGGCGGATATGCCGGTGGTAATCTCTTTATTAAATTCATTTACAGGATTAGCCGCTGCATTTGGTGGTTTCTTATACGACAACCAGGTAATGTTGACCGGTGGTATTCTAGTAGGATCGGCTGGAACGTTACTAACCTTGGTAATGTGTAAGGCAATGAATCGACCATTATACAGTGTAGTATTTGGCGCATTTGGAGAAACAGCTGCAGCTGCAGGCGGAGGTGAATCTCAAGGAAGCGTACGTGAAGTATCTTCGAGTGATTTGGCCGTTCAGATGAACTATAGTTCAAAAGTGCTTATTGTTCCTGGTTACGGACTCGCTGTTGCGCAAGCACAGCACGTAGTTAAAGAATTAGAAACTTTATTAGAAGAAAGGGGCGTTGAAGTCGCTTATGCCATTCACCCAGTTGCCGGTCGTATGCCTGGCCATATGAACGTATTATTGGCCGAGAGTAATGTAGACTACGATAAGTTGAAGGAAATGGAAGATGTGAATCCAGAATTTGCTCAAACTGACGTAGTACTTGTTGTTGGCGCTAATGACGTGGTTAATCCTGCGGCTAAAACAGATCCAACAAGTCCAATATTTGGGATGCCTATCTTAGAGGTTGAGAATGCGAAATCTGTAGTGGTAAATAAAAGAAGTATGAATGCCGGTTATGCTGGAATTCAAAATGAACTATTCTTTAGAGACAAGACGAGTATGTTATTTGGTGATGCTAAAAAGGTACTTGGAGAGCTTGTCAACGAACTAAAGAACCTAGATTAAGCGTCTTACATTCTTTTGTTTTTCCTAAACTTGCACCCAGATAAATGGGGAAGAAAAACAAACTTGCGAAATTTGCAGAAATCAAAGAATTCGACAATGTCTTTGAGCATACTGAAGCGCCAAAAGGTAAATGGGATAAGGCTTTCGAAAAGCCGCAACCACTAGTCCTCGAATTGGCCTGTGGTAAAGGTGAATATACATTGGGGTTGGCTCAAATGTTTCCGGATAAAAACTTCTTAGGCCTTGACATAAAGGGTAATCGGATTTGGAAAGGGGCAAAGCAGGGTTTAGAACTTGGTTTAACCAACGCTGGATTTTTGCGTTGTCAAATCAATCGGATAACAGATCATTTTGACCCAGAAGAAGTTTCTGAGATATGGATCACTTTTGCCGACCCACAACCAAGAGACGGTAAAGCCAAGAAACGACTTACTCATCTGAACTTTATCAAACAATACAAGCAAATATCTAAATCGCCGTTGGTCATAAACCTTAAGTGCGATTCCACGCTTTTATATGAATTCACAAAGGAAGTAATAGCTGAGAACGGTTTTACTACCCTAGTAGATATCGATGATGTTTACAATTGGGATGAACGCCCAGAAGAATTGAACATTAAAACGTTCTACGAAAAGATGTGGCTAGAGGAAGGTAAGAAAATTAAGTACCTAAAGTTTGAAGTGTAATTATTTTTCACATAAAAGCTCAATTCTTAATAGCTAAAAGTTAGCAATTGTAACCCTCTACATTTCAGAAGTGTTGCCATTGATTAACTGTGCTCCGCATACACAGGTCGTGTCAGCGTGTTATGTTTTACTTCATTTGAGATGTGTCTTTGCGTTGCTAAAGTCGAATTTCTGTTCATTTAGTGTCACTAAAAACTAAGATATAGTGTATAGCGTATAGTTTGATTTTAGAATATTTAACTACTCTAATAATTGAAAACAGATAATATGGCATAAGGACGTTGAAGTAATATCAGTTGGTAGTGTAATACACCATATGGTCCGTTAATACCAGTAAAAGCGAATTTAAATCGTTGCTTTGTACCGACTATTAATCTACAATGTAGAAGTAGTTTGATAGTCCGATATAGAAGCAAATACACCAAGAAAATCTAAGACAAGAGTTTATATATGTCACGCAGTGATGCGCACTACTTCTACAAGTTAAGTTAAACCTAGAAATAGGAACTACTCGCGCTCCTAGGCTACACACCTGGGAGCGTTTTTATTTAATAACAATACGCTGCGTAGCGTTATTTACTTTAATTAAATAAAGTCCTGCTGGTAAGTTTGTTAAGTCAAGCTTATGTGATTGAGTTCCAAAGCCTGAAAGTGTAGAAGTGTGAACTTCTTGACCTTTTAAGTCAAGAACAGAAGCGGTCACTTGATCGCCATTATGAGCCGTATATCTAAGCGTTATTAATCCGGATGATGGATTAGGATAAACTCCTAGGTCATTTACCTTAGTTAAAATTGGGTCGATCGACGTGTTTATTAAATTGTCGGTTTGAGTGAAACGACCTTGGCTTAGATTGTAAAAACTTCCAGATTTGGTTTCTTCTAACCTTACCCCACGCACCATGAAATATACGGTGCCCTGGTGTGGCGCATCATTTGAATATGTATTGCCATTTATTGGGTCTGGGTTCCATTTTGTGTATGGGCCTAAAGAGTCTTTGCTGTAATATACATAATACCCATCCGTAGCATCACCCGACGCGGTCCAACTTAAATTAACGGTTTGATTTGCGTCGGAAGTGGTCACCTTAAAGTTTGTTGGAGGCGCATACATGTGCATTCTTAACGTTGGATCACCCATTAACGCAACATGTATTTGATTGGTGAAAAAACCTGCATTGTACATTGTTTTGTTGTTTTGAGTAAGTTTGGCACAGTAGCCAGCAGTTTGGTTTAAAGCCATAGGGTAAAAGTGCCAGTTAGGCCGTCCAGCCCAAGCATTTGTTAACCCACCTTTTTCAACCGCTAAAGGGGCACGTAAAAAGTTATTAGAAATGTCCCAATTGCCAAAGAAACTACCAAATAACATATTGAAGTATGCTGCTCCTTGATTGGTAACAAAGTTGTCTGTAGTGCCGATCCCTCCCGCAGAGGTATACGAGCCAGGCCCCGTTCCATAGGCTACGATATATTGTTCGTCTTTTAACGTCGACATGTAGTCATTCTTATTTACATTTTCGATGCCCACCATAGCTCCGAAGCTTCGGTATCCACTTGCTCCAAATTGTTCGTTGGCATTCGCTCCAAAATTTTCATCGATTAAGGCTTTCTTTACTGGTGTGGATATAGCATACCGATAATTGTGATTCTTTGTAATGTATTGCTTGGTTAATTCCAATTCTGATTTAGTGAATTTTGGCATCCGAGATAAGTCTACACGACCAATACCATATTCTACCTTACCTGGTAATATTATCTGATCAAACTTACCATCGTTAGGTTCATTTTTAGTATGTGCCCTAACGCCAGAAGTGACAGCATAAATATCACTCCAAGTGCCTGATAAGACGCCATAGTATGCGTCTGCTGACCATGCGCCGCAATGATTTCCACTGCCTTCCTTATGTCCATCAGGCGGAACCACCCAATAAGAGTCTTCACAGTAGATGCCTGAATAAGGCACTGCCACATGTCCGAGGATATACACGTGATTTAAATTCTCGTAAAGCTTTTTGTATTCGTCAATTTTAGCTTTAATCGTAATGTGATCGGTGTTTTGTGAAACAACATATTCGACGATTTGATTTCCATCGGCCACTAAATCCTTTCGCATTATGCCTAAAGATTCGTTAAGTCCTTCTGCCAAGGTTGAATCTATGATGAGCAATACAACTCCACGGTCATGAATAGCATCAACTTCAGCACCGGCCGTTACATAACCATAACCAACAAGCCCAGCAGCGCCGGTTTTCTTTATTTGGTAATCATACATTTTCCCTTTTTCTATGGCTCGATCAATAAAACTTGAATCGTTAGCGCCTAAAGTAGCATAAGCCGAACCCCAAGCAGCCGTGCCTAAATCCTTCCTAAAAATTTCATAGCCAGTTGCATTACTTGCAGGGATAAAATTGAGTGTTATTGCCGTTGCCTCGCTATTGGCAATTGCTTCTGTGGTAACACTGTACTTGTCTGATCCTTGTGCAAAAGAAAGGGTCGAATATAAAATGCCGAATAAAGTTAAACTGAGTTTAGTAGTATGTTTCATTGGATCTCTCTTGAATAAAACGAAGATAATAAAACTGAAGAGAGGGCCGTTTCTGGTGTTTGCAATATTATTGGCACCTCACATAAAACCGTCTACTGCTTTAATCAACTTTCTGTTATACAATTATTTGCAGTTGTTCTCGTTTAGTGAGTAACTAAAAATTAAAGAATGAATTTTCGATCGCTTTGTACCGTGCTACTATTGGTAGTTGTGTTTTCTAGTTTTTCTAATAAGGATAAACCGGTGCGAAACAAACACTTGCCAAAATCCTTTGTGGAGGTTCAGTCAGGTAAGGTCTGGTTGCCTGTTCGAAATGATAGGCCACTGAAATCTCAAAGCTGGGAGAAACGTATTGATTCTTGTGAGACATTTTATATATCTGAATCGGAAATTTCAAATGGTGATTATAAGCTATATCTCAGCAGCCTGAAACAAAACGGTTTGGTTCAAGCCTATAATCAAGCGCTTCCGGATACAACCGTATGGCGGCAAAAACTAACTTATCAAGAACCTTATGTAATGTACTACTTTTAGCATCCGGCGTATACAGACTACCCTTTAGTTGGCGTGTCAAAAACGCAGGCATTGAACTATTGTAAATGGTTGAGTGACTCTTTAAATGCGGAGAATCCTAAAGTGGGCATAGAAATTACACTGCCAATAAGAAAACAGTGGATTCGTGCTGCTCGAGGCAGTGAAAAATACCAGAGTTACGCCATGTCGTACGCAGGATTGAGAAATTCTAAGGGTATATTTATGTATAACCACAGAGTGGTAGGAGGTGAAAATATCTACTTAGATGAGGGGACTAAAGAGTATAAGCTAGTGCCAAGAAACGTCATGTCTTATGCTGGCTTTAGCGACGATGGTGGTTTGATAGCCGCTCAAGTGAAATCCTATTGGCCCAATAAATGGGGCACCTTTAATATGTGTGGCAATGTAGCCGAGATGATACTTGATGATTCTGTAGCCATGGGCGGCAGTTGGTTAGATCCAGGTTTTGATATTCGTGTTGAAAGCGAGAAGACTGCCACTCAACCGTCTAGTTTAATAGGTTTTCGCGTAATTGGTTACATTAAATTACAATGATTGTTGCACAATAATTCTCATATTTGATTCTAATATGAAAAACTCATTTAAAATCTCTGGCGCACTAGTGTTTGTACTTTTAGTTGTCGGTTCATCCTGTAATCTGACAAAGAAGGCCGTTGAAGTAGAAGCTGAAACTACCATTGCGTGTGATGACCAAATAACGTATTCAAGCACCATAAAAGGCATTTTTGACGCGCGTTGCACGGGCTGTCATTCTGGCCCAAAACCGGCAAATGCCATTGATTTAACGTCTTATGAAACTGCTTCAAAAGTGGTTGCACACCGGTTGAAGTGTGTCATCACCTGGAGCGATAACTGTAATAAGATGCCTCCTTCAGGAGGTCAATTGTCTTCCGAAGAAATTCAACAAATTAATTGTTGGGTGGAGAATGGTTTAAAGAACTAGGCTAAAGGCGAACAATTCGTTTCGTAACGTGGTGCCCATCAGAATGAATGTGCATGAAGTAAATGCCTGCTTCTGAAGGTAAGGTTATTTGATTGTCGTTTTTGAGTGTTGTACTGCTAACTTTTTCACCGGCATATGTAAATATCTCCACGTTATAAAAATCAGTCTTCGATTTAGGTGATACCGTAACCATGGAAACCGTAGGGTTAGGGTATACGTCAAACTGCGTAATCTTTAAATCAGTCACCGAAGAGTTTCTGTCTCTAACATGAATAAAATCCTCTTTGGTTTCAGTAGCAGAACCATTCTTGTCTGTCGCTTTTAATGTTACTGAATACCATCCGGTATCTTGGAATACTACTTTTGGGTGCTCCTCATTTTCTGACGTACCATTAACAAAAACAAAACCAGTGTTAGGGCTCATCGACCAAACATAAGAAAGGTTATCCCCCTTAGACTTATTGGTTAAGCTAACCACAATACCTTGCTTAGGTGAAACCTTGTCACTTTCGAAGTCAACAACTAAAGGTGATACCTTCGACCACTCATTTCTATATTGAACTACGGTTGGTGTAAATCTTCCTAAAACTTCATTGCCCGTAATCGTTAGCATTGGAATTTTTTCTGTTGTACTTAACCATTTGTATTCGATGCGTGTAACATTTTGTCCAAACTTAATGGATGGAGTCGAAACACTTATGGAGTCCAATTCGTTAATCACACTTTTTACGCGTATGCATGCGACATCTTTCGCATATGGCGTTGATATTTTCCCCCATCCGTCGACTGTTGTTACGCGGTTTCCTTTTCTAATAAATGCGCCCAATTTTATGCCCGCTGATATTGGAACTTCAACGTCGAATGTTGTTGAGTCTTTGTCTCCGTATTTAAGCGGAAACACAAATATTTCATCAGCATCGGTGTGTTTCCCTGTTTGTGGCAGTGGAATGGCAGCAAACTGAAATCCCATACCTACATCGCGAAAACTTGCGTCGGAAGTCTGGAAAAAATTATAGATATTTTTAAATTGAAAATTGCCAAAACCTAAGGTATCCGTTACTTTTTTGCCAAACGTGGTGAAGCCAAAGTTTAACAGATATGGAGTCCTAAGGCTGCTCACATATTTGTCTTTGTCGTCACCTGTGTTTGTGAGTTTCGTGTAATCCCAAGNNATTCTCACCCGTTTTACTCACATCCACACCAAAGGCCAATGCATTTGAGTATTCGATTTCGTCGCCAGAGCTTGGCATGTGATTTTTATTTATTGTGATTTGACCAAATACATTGACTGCGGCCATACAACATAAAAGAATTGAAATGCGTAACATTGTGTTCTTGTTTTAATTGGATAATTCACGAATTTAACGATACTATTTTAGAGAATGAGAAAGTTAAGGAAATATGGCATTTTACTGGGTTTACACATTATTACGGTCTCTTGTTTCGGTCAAAAACCTGTAGGTAACTATTCTTGTGGCCATAACCACCTATCTATAGAATCAATTCAAAAAAAGTCTTCGCATATTGATGTCTTACACTATTCGATCAACTTGGATTTTACCGACTTCGATAATCAGACCCTCAGTGGATATACAGAACTAACTATTGTGCCAATGGAAAGCACAACAAAGATTCAACTCCAACTCGAAGGATTGAAAGTTGATAGTGTAATCAAAAATCACCAATCATTGGGGTTTTCAAGGGACGGAATAAACCTTGACATTGTTTTAGACAAAGCGATCTCGGCAGCGGATACGATTGATATTAAAGTGTATTATTCAGGTAAACCAAAGAGAGATGCGAGTTGGGGTGGATTTTATTATTCTGGTGATTATGCGTTTAATCTGGGTGTAGCCTTTACATCAAACCCACATAATTATGGTCGGGTGTGGTATCCTTGTTTAGATAATTTCACTGATCGTGCTACTTACAGCTATAACATTACCTGTACGGATGACAAAAAAGCCATGTGTAATGGGTTATCTACCGGAGTGACTAACAATGGAAATGGTACTTCGACGCATCACTGGGAATTGAAGCAACCTATACCTACTTATTTGTCGAGTGTAGCAATCGCGCCTTACACGCTGAATGAATATACCCATAATGGTATTCCAGTAGTTTTGAGCAGTATCGCTACAGATTCGTTGGATATGGCAAAATCGTTCCGAAACCTTAATGGGTGTATTGACGCCTATGTGGCGCGTTACGGAGCGCACACATTTGATCGTATTGGTTTTAATGCAGTGCCATTTAATGGTGGAGCTATGGAGCATGCAACAAACATCGCTTATCCAAACTTCGGTATTGATGGTGTCCTGACGTATGAAACATTATTCGCTCACGAACTTGGCCACCATTGGTGGGGCAATACCGTTACGTGTAAGACGGCGGAGGATATGTGGATCAACGAAGGCTGGGCTTCATATTCAGAGCGGGTATTCCTTGAATGGATATATGGTAAGGACAGATATGATGAAGATATATCCTCAAATCACAGGGCCGTTTTGCATTATGCGCATCTACGAGATGGCCACACCTTACCTATTTCGGGCATAGGACACAACCATACCTATGGTAGTCATGTATATGATAAGGGTGCTGACGTCGTACATACACTGCGGGGGTATATGGGAGATTCTTCTTTTTTTGAGGCGGTTCAAACCTTTTTAGTCAAGTTTAAGTTTCAGGATGTTTCAAGTACAGACTTGGAGTCACATTTTCAAAACTATACGCAGCAAAATTTGAAGGCATTTTTTGAGCAATGGGTGTATAATCCTGGATTCCCACATTTTTCTGTCCTCGGATTTGATGCTAAACCTAAAGGAGACAAATACCTTACTTCTTTAGTCGTTGGACAACGAAAACGTTTCGCCCCCGATTTTTTCGATAACGTACCAATGGATATAACGTTTTACGCCAAAGACTTTTCAACCCAAACGTATACCATAAGGCTTGGTAAAGAAAGGCAACAGATGATGCTGGAAACAGATTTTGTACCCGTTTATGTAGCTTTAGACATGCACAAAAAAATTAGTGACGCGATAACGGATGATTACAAATGGATAAAAGATACGGGTTCGTACGAGTTTGGAGATGCAATGATGACGGTTCAGGTAAAGTCAAGCAGTGATTCTTCGTTAGTGCGCGTTGAGCATAATTGGGTGGGTGCTGATAGCTATTTTAGTAAAGATTTGCCTTTTATTTCTCGCGAACGGTATTGGAACATCGACGGTGTTTGGGATTCTAATTTCGAGGCAGATGCGACGATCGAATACTTCGGTAGAGAAACGGGTAATAATTATTTGTTAGGATATTTGGACGTCGATTTGATTAGAAATACGGAGGAATCTATGGTGCTCATGTATCGCCCTAGCCCAAGTGCAAATTGGGAAGTTTGTGCGGATTATACTTGGAAAATGGGCTCCAAATACGACAAGCGTGGTTCATTTACCATTCACAATGTGCAGAAAGGCCAATACGCATTTGCGGTAAACGAAGGCGATCGATTAAGTGTGAAAACAACTCCTACGGAATCAACCAAATACGTGTCTGTGTATCCAAACCCAACCACCGATACGTTAACCATGCAGATAATAGACGCCAAAGGAAGTTTGGTTGAAATTACAGATGGCAACGGTAGATTGGTTGCTGAGTTTGCCCCAACGTCAAATGAATATCGGAAACAGATAAACGTAACTAATTGGGCGAAAGGCATATACTATATTGGCGTAGTGATGGATAACAAGCCCTATCAACCAAAACGCGTTTTAGTACGATAGTACACTCGTAACCTACTGTTTAATCTACAGACCAGTGTATAGGTTGCTTGCCATTTTTAATCAAGTATGCGTTACATTTTGAAAAGTGTCGGTTGCCAAACCAATACCCTCTATTGGCACTCAAAGGACTCGGGTGGCCGCTCTCTAAAATCAAATGCTTATTCCTGTTGATCTTTTTCCCTTTTCGTTTGGCATAACCTCCCCATAGCATAAAAACCAAATGGTCATTGCTTCTACTAATACCTTCAATAATGGCATTAGTAAATGGCTCCCAACCTTTATTTTGATGAGATCCTGCTTTTGTAGCCTCAACCGTTAGGGTGGCGTTTAATAGCAACACGCCTTGTTTTGCCCAGCGTGACAAATCTCCATGCGGGGCAGGTTGAAGGGATAAATCTGTTTCAAGCTCTTTGTAGATATTGGACAAAGACGGTGGGAGCTTAATTCCTTTTCTTACAGAAAAACAAAGTCCGTTAGCTTGGCCTTGTCCATGATAAGGGTCTTGACCAATAATAACCACTTTGATGTCGTCTAATTGACAGGCCTGTAAAGCAGCAAAAATGTCTTTTTCAGGTGGGTAAATTATTTTACCCGATACTTTCTCTTGTGCTAAGAAGTCTTTTAATTCTGCGAAATAGTTTTTATCAAATTCACCTTGAAGCAAATCCAACCATGATTGGTCAAGCTGTATTCTATTTGGCATTTTGTTCAATATCATCCTTTGGGTAATAAGGACTTGGCTTAACGAGGGTGTTGTACATGTAGTAGGCCGACCCAGCTAACACTATAACAAACACAACCAATGCAATCAATTTTTTAATTTGAGAAGATTTCATACGCATAAAAAAGCCCAACAAATTTACACTTGTTGGGCTTCGAAATGTTATTCTTTTCTAATTGCCGTCGTTTCCTAAGAAACTGTAGTTCTTACTTAGGTTAAGCATTTGCTCAACATAGCCCTCCGTATGGGTAACCTTTAAATCTTCAAAAGTTTCACCGTTCATAACTGGGGTTAAAGTTGGTTGTACAAAACCACTATATGGGGCTAAGTTAAATTGCTCGTATCGGGCTTTAACTTCTTTCATTATGTCTTGGTCAGCAACTATACCATAGCCTTCAACCAATTTCTCGGCTGCTGCAAAGTCACCTTCAGATTTTAATCGTTGGATTTCGCGAAGAAGGTCACCAAATAAGGTGCGTAGTTTTTCGTAATCGTTAACAACAAAATAAGTCTTACCGCCTTCAACAACTTTCTCGATTACGTTGTCGTCAGCGCCCTTTTCGTAACACCACGAAGCGATAAGTTGACGATTTCGCATATGGTCTTCTTCCACGTTGTCGCCTGGTTCTAACCTACGTAATTGTAGCATCATGCCATTCATGATATAACTGTCGTATTCAGATTTTCCAACATCTAGGGATTCCATCAATCCTAGATCAACTAATTTTTGATCGTATATGTAATACAAAGCGACTAAGTCAGCACGCGCTTCTTCAAGTGTATTGCTGTAATTTTTCAAAGTCTCTTTTGGAGTTCCTATGCCTTCGTTTATCTGACCAGAGGCATGACCTATAACTTCGTGCATAGCTGTATGTAACTTTCCAGCTAATTTGCCATGTTTTTTTACGCGGTCTTGAGATTCTTTTGATAGGTAAAATTCTTCTGTCGAACCACTTCCAGATGCATCGCTGTATGCCTGAACAATGTTTCCTAAACTTACAGACTTTGATCCATGGTTTGCTCGTATCCAGTTACTGTTTGGTAAGTTAACACCGATTGGTGTTGCAGGAGCAGCGTCTCCGCTTTCCATTACGGCATTTACAACCTTATAACTTACACCTACAACATTGGCTTTTTTGTGCTCATCCATAATAGGTGAGTTGTCTTCAAACCATTGTGCGTTTTGACTCATTATTTGCATTTGTTCTGAGGCTTGAAAGTCTTTTATTTCAATCACTCCTTCGAATGCGCCTTTGTAGCCAATAGCATCGCCATATACTTCAATGAAACCAAGAATGAAATCAATATCTCCTTCGGTTGAGTTAATCCAAGCTAGGTTTGTTCTGTCCCATGTGTTCAAGTCACCAGTTTGGAAGTATTCGATTAGTAGCTTTAGGTGCGCAGCTTGTTCGTCGTTTTCTGCTACAGTGTGTGCTTTTTCAAGCCAATACACCATCTTTTCTAATGCACCAGAATATAAACCACCAACCTTATAGGTAAGGTCTGTTAGTACACCATCAACTTTAACCAACCTAGAGTTTAGTCCATTTTCGATTGGTTGTTTGTTGCCCTCAATCATTTGGCTTTTGTAATGTGCAATGGCTTCATCTTCAGTGATGCCGTCACCGTAATAATTGTTTGCAGAAGCTTGAATCTTGTCAAATCCTTTGTCTTTAACAACTTTCTTTGGTGCCATCGTGTCGTCGAACATGAATGGTTTCAATTTTGCGATCATTGCTTCACCATCTTCTCCTTCAATGGTTGGCCAGCTCGCATCTGGAGAGTTGGCTACCAATTCGTCGAAATATGAATCAGAAAATGCTGGAATAATCTTTTTCTCAGAATAGTGGTGGTGTATACCATTGCTAAACCAAATTCTCTTTAAATATATTTCAAAGTTTTTCCAATCTTCGGTGGTTTTGTCCCCATTGTAATTTTGATAAACCTCTTCTAAAGTTCGTCTAATTTGAATGTTGTGTTTGAAATTTGAAGCATAAATGATGTCTCTACCACTCAATGCAGCCTGAGAAAGGTAATACACCAATTCCTTCTGCTTGACAGATAATTTGTCAAATCCAGGTACTTGATATCTTAAAACCTGAAGGTCAG
>ENA-UZWZ01029846-UZWZ01029846.1-metagenome-genome-assembly--contig:-Day-4-25m-contig-29846_pt1 | contig 13891 bp, 11 predicted proteins | sample MGYA00260346_ERZ794906 | MGnify/ENA metagenome assembly ERZ794906 | reverse complement strand
TCAACAAGAGCTCTTTTTTTAGTGAAAGGGAGTTGATAAATAAATTCTGTTTCAGTTTTATTTTTTGAAAATGACATTATAGTTGCTTCAAATTTATTAAAATAATTAGAGTTAACTTCAATTTCGTTGCCAATAAATGCTTGTTGAATATATTCAGATTTAATCTCACTTTTCTCTATCTTAGGCCTACTATCAACGATATATTTAGAGGAGAAATTGCCATTCGAACTGGCTACTTGAATTTTTTTACCCATCTCATTTACTCTTTTTACCTTTGTGTTATATAGAGTTTCAACCTGTCCTTTTAATTGTCTTGAAAGTTTCTTTAAGGTGGCATGACCATCATGGTAAACATAATGATAAGGCTGGATATCTTTTTTAATTTTCTCCCCATTATTCTCAATTAATATTTTCTCCCATCGATGTTTTGCTCTAAGTTTGAATTGTTTTTCAATATCAATTAATCCAGGACCCTCCCAAACACAAAAGGACTGGTTATTAGCAATAGACTTTTTTTGCTCTAAAACTAGAACCGATAATTTAGTTTTTTGTTTAAGCATCTTGGATAAGAACATAAGGCTAGAGAGACCTGCTCCAATTACGATGATGTCATATTCAGTTTTCATTTAAAATTTGTATTCGGGAGATCTTCAAGTGAAGTATGTAATTTACTTTCATGTAAGGGTTTATCAATAACCTTTGAAAGATTAAGTAATGTTTTAATTGTTAGGTTAAGCTTTTCAAATTTACTAAGGAATACCCGCTGTTCATTAAAAGAACAATTTTTTTGTATTATCTTGTGCCCTATACCCTGATAAATATTGGATGCCACCAAAAATGACCTTTTAATGTTTTTTGGTAGCTGATTGATTCCATATACACCACTTTGATAATACTGATCAGCTAATATGATAAGTTTGTCTCTTGCACCATTAATTATCATCAAGTCAGTTTTTGATGGAGCTTTATAATTATCTATTTCTAGGGAGGCGGTTTCACTCTTAGGTAAATATATTCGACCAATTTGAGAATCTTCTTTTATATCACGGCATATATTTGTTAGTTGCATCGCAATGCCAAAATCAATAGCAAAATATCTTAGCTTTGAATTATGTATATCTAAAACATCACATATCATCAGACCAACAACCCCAGCAACGCGATAACAATATTTTAAAAGCTGGCCCAGGTCAGCCGGTTGTTTAAAGCCTATATCACTCAATTGCCCCTTTAGGAACTCATTTATAATTTCTTTTTTTGGATGAAGCTTGCTATCGATACCCTTAAATTCTTCGAATATTTCTTTATATTGATTATTATTTATAAGCGACATTATTCTAGTTATCTCTTTTTTAGCCTCAGAGCTTTTTTTTGATGTGTCGACGAGATCATCAAGCCTTCGACACATTGCATAAACGGCAAACAATTTATTTGCTGTGTCTTTATCCAAAAACCAAGAAGCCCAAAAAAAAGACTTACCATGCTTCTGCATGACTTTTGAGTAATTACTCATGGGTATAAAATCTTCTCAACTGCCTTTGCTGAATTAATTACACCAGGCACACCAGCGCCAGGATGTGTGCCTGCGCCTACATAAAATAAATTTTTATACCTACCATCTTGGTTATGCGTTCGAAACCATGCTGATTGCCTTAAAATAGGGGCTATTGAGAATCCACTTCCAAAGGGTGTTCTATAATTCTTTTGAAAGTCTTTTGGTGTCATCGAAAAGACATCTCGCGCATTTTCTTTTATGCCCGGCATGATTGTTCTTCCTAAAGCATCAAGGATCTTATTTGAAAACTGCACTTTAATTCTATCCCAATTCTGATTGCCTTTTAGGTTTGGAACGGGGACGAGTGCGTAATAGCTGTCATGACCTTTAGGTGCAAATGATGAATCAGTGCAAGTGGGCCTATGGAGATAAATAGAGAAATCCTCTGCTAGTTTATGGTGATCAAAAATATCTTTGAGGAGCCCCTTATATCTTGGCCCCATCCAGATTGTATGATGGGCAACATTTTTATATTGTTTTTTTGATCCAAAAAATAAGACAAAAAGACCCATAGAGTGCTTAGCAAACTTATTAACGAAGGCATTATGAAGCGATATTTTTTTTCTACCGATGAGCTCGGTTGAGACTTGAATAGGGTCAGCATTAGTGATGATAAGATCAAACCTTTGACTTTGATCATTTGTAAAATTAAGCTCTGTAATTTTATTACCTTTAGTTGATAGACGCTCAACATCATGTTGATATTTTATTTTAATACCTTGTCGCAACATCAGTTTTTCAAGTTCCTGAACAAGCTTACCTGTTCCTCCCATACAGAAGTAAATACCCCATTTCTGCTCTAAAGAGTGAATGAGGGCGTAAATAGAGGAAGTTTGAAATGGATTACCTCCAACTAACAATGGTTGGATTGAGAATGCTTGTCTTAGATTAGGATGTTCTAAATATCTTGAAACAAAAGTGTATACGGATTCATACCCCCGCATTTTAATAATTGCAGGTGCGTATTTAATCATTGTCATGATTTTATGGAAGGGGTGCCCAGCTAATTTTTGATATCCTAATTCAAATATTGCATTTGCCTCTTTAAGCATTTTTAAATAACCATCTACATCTTTCGGCGAAATTTTTTCAATTTGAGCAAGCATTTCTTCTCGATTAGGACCATAGTCAAATTGTGTTTGATCATGGAAGTTGAATCGGTACCATGGATCTAATGGTCTAAAGTCTAGGTGGTCATCAAGTTTTTCGTCAAATAATTCAAATAATTCACGGAATAAATAAGGTGCTGTAATAACAGTAGGACCTGCATCATGGATATATCCATTTTTTTTGAATACTTGCGCGCGACCACCCAACGTATCTAGCCTCTCAAAAAGCGTAACATCAGCACCTCGTGCACGAAGCCTAAGTGCTGCCGCGATTCCACCAAAACCTCCCCCAATAATTCCAACCTGTTTCATTTCCTAACCTTATCCAAATTTTTCATTCTAAAATTAATTTCGTTATAGATTGATACCAATACAGGCTCAATGACTTTAGGCACCCTATGAAATTCATCTTTCGCTTCGTTTAATAGACTTTTGATCATATTTTTTTGATTATCAAATGCAATCTCATTTAATTGATTAATAAGAGTGCCAGGGTCTTTGATAATTTCAATTTTTTTGGATGCGTCTATATATTGTAAAATATTTATTAACATCCCATTTGGATGATTATTATAAATATCCGTAAATTTATCTTGATCAACTCCTATTAAATTTTCTAAGTCATTTAGCCATTGATAGGAAAGCCCAAGGATATCTGAAGACTTTTGAAGCCCTTCACATTCTCCTTTTGAGCATTCCTTACATTCAAACATCCCCATCATTGGAAGTGAGATAAAAGGTGCTGTTTTATGGGTCGCCATTCTTTTATATTGATCCCATGTCATTTCATAGGGATTACTACTTATATCCTTTGATTGTCCAAAAATTATTTCTTTTACCGAGTTAGAAAGTAGCTTCAATAAAATTGTTTGGTGCCAGCCCTGATCAATTTCTGTTATTTTTCTGAAGGACTCTGCAATTAAATAATCGCCTGTGCAGATAGCAGCAGATATTCCAAACTCTTTCCATAAGCTCGTTTGCCCACGTCTTAAATTATCTTGATCACATATATCGTCATGAAGCAGGGATGCGCTATGAATTAACTCACAAACGACTGCCCAGTTGATATAAGTTTGAGATGAAATGCCTAATAAACCACCTGTCGCAAGTGCTAATCTGGCCCTTAACCACTTCCCTTGTGAGTCACCGTGATGAGATAGCCATGCCGATAAAAATTGATCATCAACTTCAAAGCTTTTTGCAAAACCAATTTTAACTTTATCTAAAAATTCATCTGCCTCAGGTGGTACAAAAAAATCGTCCCAATGTTTTTTCATAATTGATTATTTTGTTTAATTGGCTTTTATGCCCCAATATCAGATTTTCTTTGAGCAATTAAATAAATCATAATACCAAATGCGGCGATTGATAAGATATCTGCAACTGTATAGCCAACCTGCAGGTTTACATAGGATGTACTTGGTTTAAATATGGGAAGTAAATAAACAACGGGGTATATTGTCCAAGACGCAATGAGCAACCATCTCGAATTACTAACTAAGCTCTGAACGATTTTTGGTTGTTTTGAAATAGGGTTTTTTAGCTTTATGATTAAGTTGTAAAGAATAAATAAGAAAGGGAACATTGCAAGTGACCAATAAATCCATCTCTCATGTAATTGATCAGAACCGACTAACCCTTCGCCAGAGTAACCTAAGAGCACCATAATGATTGCAGCAATAGTCAACTTAGCTCCTAAAGAAAAGGTCTCCTCTCTCTTGAGCCTTATGACTAAGACGAGTTCAAGTAATAGCAATGGAACTGTTAAAAGCCACCCAACATAGCGATAACTTACATTCAATTGCCCACCAGTTTCTGTAATTACCCCATTAATAAACATATAAGCTTCATTGAAGCTCTCAAATATTCTTAAATAATGATAGAGCGCGATAAGGCAAACCAAACCAGCCAAAGTAAGTGCTGTTTTGTAAGCAGGTGCAACCTGTGACCTTTGACAAAAAAAGAAGACAGTGCTCGCACCAAATGTGGCGATTGCAAAAGATAAAGTGTTGTAGAGTAAATTGTAGTCAGCTACTTGCATTACACTCCAAATCATAAAAAAGAATTAAAAAAAACGCGCCATAAATGACGCGTTTTTAATATTACACTACAGATTCAAAAATTACTTGGCTTTTGAACCTGATGTAGCTGCTGCCCATATTACAACACCGAAGGCAATCTTGTTAACAAAGTCAGCTAAGTTATATACGATGTTTAGAGTACCGGCATCAGCGCTGCCTGTATACCCAAGATAGTAACCAATTGGATAAATAGCCCAACCAACAGTTACAATCAATCGTAATGCATTAAATGCTTTCTTACTTGCCGCAGTACCTTTGCTTGCACTAATTTGGCTAGCTTCACCTTTAAATACTTCCCAGATGATGTATAACCATGCAACCATACCGATCCAGAAACCAGACCATAAGCTACCACCGTCTCCCATTGCACTTACTTCACCAATATAGCCTGCAACTAACATAACTACAGAAGCAATAAGTAAACGCCAGAAAACTGAAATAGAGACAACTGCAATCGCAGCAAGAATTAAATAAAACTCTACAATTTGAAGTGGAACTGTGAGTAGCCAATCTACGTACCTAAATACAGTAGGCGAACTACCTGTTTCAATCCAAATACCACGCATATAAAAATAGTGAATAGCAGCAATACCTGTAACCATTGCGGCTACTGTAAGTGAAGTTTTCCATTTACCTACAGCCCTATCCCTCTCAACCCAGAAAAAAAATGTTGCAGCAACCATAGCAGCCGAAAGTAGCCAAAAGGTAACTCCAACGTAATCTGATGGATTTAACATATATAAAACCCTCCTATAAAAACGTTAAATAAAATTGTCTTAGCATCATCACCCTTAAAGACTCTTTATGTTTTGATTAAAAAAAATGCCTTAAAAAGAGAGCTAATAAACAAAAAAATAATTTTTATTAGCACACCTGATAAAACAATATTAAATTTACCACAATTTTTAAAAAAATTTTAAAAATTGAAGACCAATAGACATATTATTTTATATGAAGTTCCATGCAATAAAAAATTAAAGTTTTACTAACCAATATTTTGAAACCAACAATCTAATCTATAATTATATTTAAATATGAATAAATTAAGATTAATTTTAGGCGATCAATTAAATATTAACCATTCATGGTTTAAGGAAAATAATTCTTTAACCACTCATGTGATGATGGAGGTTAAAGAAGAAACTAGTTATGTACTTCATCACGCACAAAAAATAATAGCAACATTTTCAGCAATGCGTTTTTTTGCGAAGCAATTACAACAAAAAGGCTTTGAAGTTATTTATTTAAAAATAAACGATAAAGAGAATGAGCAGAGCTTTTACCAGAACATTAATAAAATCATCAAAGAAAGAAATATAAGAGAATTACAATATCAAGAACCCGATGAATATAGGTTGTTAGCTGAATTAAAAAAACTACAATCTATCAAAAATATAAAAATTGAATCAGTTGACTCAGAACACTTCTTAGTCTCAAAGCTCTATGCAAAAAATTTCTTTTCTGAAAAGAAACATTGGCGAATGGAAGAATTTTATAGAAACATGAGAAAGAAATTTTCTATTTTAATGGATGGAGATAAACCTATTGGAGGCAAATGGAATTATGACTCGGATAATAGAAAAAAATGGCATGGTAACCCAAGCACAACAGAAGACTTCAGACCATCTCATAATCATGAAAAGCTTCTGTTAGAAATAAATAATGAAAATATCGAGCGCTTTGGTGAACCCCAAGAAACAAATTTCCGTTGGCCAATAAGCAGGGAAGAGTCTATTAAATTGCTTGATAGTTTCATTGTAAAAGACTTAGTCAACTTCGGTGATTTTCAGGACGCGCTTCATGATGAAAATTGGAGATTGTTTCATTCTTTCTTATCTTTTTCGCTTAATTCCAAAATGCTTAGTCCTTTTGAGGTGATTAAAAAAGCTGAAGAAGCTTATTATGAAAAGGATTTACCACTTGCATCCGTTGAAGGATTTATTAGGCAGATCTTAGGTTGGCGAGAATATATAAGAGGAGTCTACTGGGCAAATATGCCTGGCTATGATCAGCATAATTTTTTTGAACACAGCGCTAAGTTACCAGATTGGTACTGGACAGGAAAAACCGACATGCGTTGTTTATCATTGAGCATTTCTCAATCATTAGAGAATGCTTATGCTCACCATATTCAGCGATTAATGATTATAGGTAATTTTAGTTTGTTGGCAGGGTTAGATCCTAAAGAAGTGCACAAATGGTATCTTGGTATTTATATTGATGCCTATGAGTGGGTAGAGCTGCCAAACACTCTAGGAATGAGTCAGTTTGCAGATGGGGGGCTACTAGCAACCAAGCCTGATGTTTCATCAGCCGCTTATATTAATAAAATGGGTAATTATTGCTCTAATTGTAAATATAAACTTAAGGAAAAACTCGGGGAAGATGCTTGCCCATTTAATTCACTTTATTGGAATTTCTTTGATAGGCATCAAGATAAACTCTCAAATAATCCAAGGCTTGGAATAGTTAATAGCCAACTAAAAAAAATGGATAAGCACCAAAAAATTGAAATAAATAAGAAAGCTAATTTTTATTTAGACAACATAAATTCACTGTAAAAAATTTTTAATTTTAAAGTCGAAATAAAAATTATTAGGTATAATTTTTACTAATGATTCTCATCAAAACTAATACAAAAGCCTATCTAAAAGTACTAAGCCAATTATTATTTATTTTGTTTTTAGTTTCCTGTAAGGCGGTTGGACCTGACTATGAAGGAGCCCCTGAGTTAGAGGTACCTGAAAGTTGGGAAAATCAATTAAATAACGAATTTATAGAAGCAAGTGCTAGTGAAACACAATGGTGGATACTTTTTAATGATCCAGTTTTAAACGATTTAATTAGTAGGGCCGCTGTTGATAATTTAGATGCAAAAATTTCACTCGCAAGAGTAGAGGCTGCTAGAGCGAATCTTGGCATTGCTGAGGGAGCACAGTTACCGGAATTAGATGGTGTAGGAGATGTATCAGAAAAAAGTAGTAGTAAATCGACTAATGGTGATAGGGATACTAGCCTCTATTCATCGATAGGACTTGATATTAGTTGGGAGATTGATATTTTTGGTTATGTTAGAAGATCAATTGAAGCAGCGGATGCTCAATTGGAGCGCTCTGTTGAACGATATCGGGATGTCATGGTGATTTTATATGCAGAAATTGCTAATAATTATGTTGCTTTAAGAACCGCACAAGAGCGTCTTCAATACGCCCTTGAAAATGTTAAATCACAAAAAGATACCTTGAGAATTGTTAACGCACGCTATGAAGCTGAGCTTGTTTCAGAAGTTGATCTTCTTCAATCAGAACAAAACTTAGCTGCAGCGGAATCTAATATCCCTCTTTTTTTTGCAAGAATTAATGAATTATCCAATAGCCTTGCAATTTTATTGGGTAAAAATCCAGGCACTTTAAATTCCGAGCTGAAGCAGAGTTATGGTATTCCTCATGTACCAGAAAAAACAGTTGTTCAGGTCCCCAGAGAAATTCTAAGACAACGACCAGATATCAGGGAGGCGGAGAGGTTATTGGCTCAAGAAACAGCTGAAGTCGGTATAGCAACTGCTGAAGAATATCCTAGATTCAATCTAAACGGTACCTTTGGTTATGATTCAAAAGAATTTGATAATCAATTTAGCTCTGACTCTAGGTATTGGTCATTTGGTCCAAATTTTAGATGGAACATTTTTGATGGAGGTGCAACACAAGCTGCAATTGAGGTTCAGGATGCGCAAGTTGAAGAAGCTCGTGTAAACTATGAAAAGAGAGTCTTGACGGCATTTAAGGAAGTTGAAAACGCGATTAAGTCTTATAAAGAGGAGAAACAAAGAAATGCCTCTCTGAACGTGTCGGTAAGTGCAGCAAAAAAGGTAAACAAGATCACACTTGCTAGGTACACCTCTGGTTTAATTGATTTTCAAGAAGTTCAAGATGCTGAAAGGGTAATCTTTTTTCAAGAGGATGAGTTAGCGAAAAGTAATGGTAATTTAGTGCAATTTATCATTCAATTATACAAAGCAATGGGTGGTGGTTGGGAAGATACAGAAATTTCAACAGATATAATTGTTAATGAACAGATTCAGGAATAACTTATGAAAAACATAGTTTTTTTGATATTTTTAAGCTTTTTTCTTTCATCTTGCGATGAAGATAAGCCAACCAAGAATGCCCCAATTCCTAAGATTGCATGGATGGAGGTAAGTGTAACCGGTGTGGAGCAATCAAGGAGATTGTCTGGACAACTTAATCCAAGAGAGGGGGCTTCGCTAAGTTTCAATAGTGGTGGTTATGTCACAGATGTAAAAGTTGACTTAGGTAGTAAAGTAAAAAAGGGTCAGGTTTTAGCGAGGTTGAGTCAAAGAGACCCTAAGAGTCTCTACCTTTCTGCTCAAGCAGATTTTGTTAATAAAGAGTCATATTACAACCGCATGAAAGTTGCACGAGAAAGTAAGGCGGTTTCACAACAGGATGTGGCAGATGCTAAAACAGAATTAGAGATTGCCGCTTCTAATTTAGCAATTAGTAAAAAAGGCCTTGAAGACACTGTCCTTAGAGCGCCTTATGATGGCACAATTACCTTTAAAGATGTAGACCCAGCACAACAAGTTTTTATTGGCGAAACGCTTTTTAAAATTGATGGTGGCCAAGGTCTTGAGGTTTCTGTTTATGTCCCAGAAACATTAATAAAGAAATTGATTCAAGACAAGATATATACCGTCACGTTTCCTGCTGCTAGAAACCTTGAAATGAGAGCAGCTTTAAAAGAAATTGGAACCCAAGCTACAAGAGCAAATTCGTTTCCCGTTGTTTTATATCTCACTCAACAGTCATCGGAACTCCGAGCAGGGATGACAGCAGAGGTTTCATTCGTATACTTTCAAGACGTTGAAGAAAGTATTTTGATACCTAATTCTGCTTTGGGTGTTGGTAATGAACAATCAAGTTTTGTTTATATTTATGATTCAAATACGAGCAGACTTAAGAAAGTTACGGTAAGGCCACTTAACATTACAAATAATGATGTTTATGTTCAGGGTAACATAAAATCTGGTGACATTATCGCAGTGGCAGGCATTCCATACCTTCGAGATAATCAAGAAGTTGTTCTTCAAGAGCAAGATATAGAAATATTTAACTTTAACTGAGGCTAATCATTCTTAATGAATATTTCAGAATTAGCTTTTAAATATCAGAAAATATTTTTATTTATTGTTGTAAGTCTGATGATCTATGGGGGAATCAGTTATTTTACCTTGCCTTCTCAAGAAGATCCTAATATTGTCAATCGTGAAGCTATTGTTACAACTAAATTCCCAGGCATGTCTCCACAAAGAGTTGAGCTTCTGATAACTAAAAAATTAGAAGAAAATATTCGTAAAATTCCAGAGATTAAGAAACTTACGTCAATATCCGAAACAGGATCCTAAATCATTCATGTAAAAATAGAAGATAAATACTTCAATCTAGACGCTATTTGGCAAAACTTACGAAATAAAGTTAAAGACACAGAAAAAGAGTTGCCTGAGGGGGCCTCTATCCCAAATGTTAATGATGAATTTGGAGATGTTGCTGTCATAACAATGGCATTAACCTCAGATGGTTTTGATATGAATGATATGCATGATATGGCAAAACATATTAGAGATATTATTTATAGTGTAAAAGGGATAAAAAAAATTGATTTATTTGGAGTCCAAGACGAAAGAATTTATTTAAAAATTGAATCAACAAAGCTTGCAGAATTAGGAATCAATCCCAGTCAGATTTCCTCTGCGCTTAGATCACAAAACATTATTCTTCCTGGAGGTCAGGTCGATACAGGTGCAAGATCATTTGTTTTAGAGCCAACTGGTGACTATAAAGATATAGAAGAGTTAGGCGATACTTTAATTTCAGTGCCCCATTCAAGTTTTAAAACAGACACTGAGAACGTCATTTCTCTGAGAGATATCGCAACCATTGAACGCGGATATGTAGATCCACCCAGCAAAACGGCATATTTTAATGGTAAACCGGCTATTGTTTTTGGTATCTCTATGCTTGATGGATATAACCTCTTAGAATTTTCACCAAGAGTTTTAAATGTAATCTCTGAAATTCAAGAAACAATGCCCTTTGGATATCATTTAGATATTGCAACCTTTCAGGCTGATGTCGTTGAGGAAACTATCAATGGAGTATCAATTAATGTTTTGCAAACATTAGTCATTGTCCTTTTTTCAGTCATTATCTTTCTTGGTTTTAGAACTGGTTTTATTGTTGGCTCAATCGTTCCAACGGTGATGTTGATTACACTCGCGTTAATGAATTTTTATAATTTACAACTGGAAAGAATGAGCTTGGCAACCCTTATCATTGCTTTAGGTTTGCTCGTAGATAATGGTATTGTTGTGGCTGAGGATTTTATGAAAAGGTTGGAGCGCGGTATCTCTAGATTTGAGGCTCTCAAAGGGGTAGGAAAAGAACTGACTATCCCCTTACTTACTTCATCCTTAACAACTATTTTATTTTTTATGCCGCTTATGTTGGCAGAATCAACAGCAGGAGAATACACAAGATCTCTTTCACTGGTCATAGCAATGGCTTTATTGACGTCATGGATAGCAGGGCTTTGTCTAACACCTATACTTTGTTATTACTTTTTAAAAATAGATAAGAAAAAAAGTAAAGAAAAAGAAATATCAGGGATTTTTTATAAACTATCGATAGGCTACGGTTTTTTATTAAAAGGTATTTTAAAGATAAGGTTTCTATTTTTAGCGGCGATGTTTGCTGCATTTGTCTTTTCAATTATGGCAAGTAAAGAAGTTCCAAAACGTTTTTTCCCAGACTCTGATAGACCTCAAATCTTAGTTTATACACAACTCCCTGCGGGTACCTCCCAAAGAGAAATGACGTTTCAAATGAAAAAGGTCTTTGTACTTTTAAATGACAGAGAATTATTTCCAAATATTGAATCATACTCAGGCTATGTTGGGTTTGGTGGACCTCGATTTGTTCTATCGCTTGCTCCTGAAGATGCTGCAGATAATATGGGCTTTATTATTATCAATATTGAAGATATTGAGTCTCAAGATAGCTCTATTGAAAATTTAAAAAATAATTTAAATGATCAATTTCCAGGTATGTTTTTTAGGGTTAACAAAATGTTTTTAGGGTCAAGTGATTCAAGTGAAATTAAGCTTCAAGTAGTAGGTCCAGATTCTAATGTTATATATGCTAAAGCTCAGCAATTAGTTGATAGATTGTATGAAGTTCCTGGCACCATAGATATAAGGACAGATTGGCAAAATAGAACCTTAAAAATTCTAATTAAAGTTGATCAAGTCAGGGCAAGAAGAGCAGGAGTTTCTTCAAATGATATCGCGCAATCCCTCAATGCATATTTTGAGGGGTCAGAGGTTACTCAATTCCGTGAAGAAGATAATATTATTCCAATTCTCTTCAGAGCAGAGGACGATGAAAGATTCAATATGGATAGGATGAGGACATTAAATGTTTACTCATCAAGTAATAATACCAATGTGCCATTGTTTCAAATAGCAGATTTTGAGGGCGAAAATCAGTTTTCACGAATTGCTAGGCAGGATTTATTCAGAACAGTTTCTGTTGAAGCAAAAAATATGAATGTAACGGCTCAGGACTTTAGAGAGGTAATAGATCCAATTGTTGAAGAGTTAAATGAGGACTTACCATCTAATCATATGATTAGATACGATGGAGTTATCACTGAGTCTAAGGAGGCACAAGACTCACTTTCTGCAAGCGTTCCTTTAGTGATTGGCCTTATTATTATTCTTCTTGTTGCTCAGTTCAATTCATTTAGGCGACCATTAATTATCCTAATTACCATCCCCTTATCTTTTATCGGTGCTGTATTAGGATTACTAATTTCGGGGTCAAACTTTGGATTCATGGGTACGCTCGGTCTTTACAGTCTAGCAGGAATTATTATTAATAATGCGATTATCTTGATTGATCGAATTGATTTAGAAAGAGAGATGGGTAAGAAAATTTATGATGCAATCGTTAGTGCATGCCAGCAAAGATTAAGGCCCATCATTATCACCACATTAACCACGACTTTAGGCTTGCTGACTTTAATAATCCCTCATGACCCTCTCTTCTATGGTCTTGCTAATATTATTGCATATGGCTTGGCTGTAGGTACATTCCTGACATTAGCAGTTGTCCCTGTTTTATACTCCTTGATGTTTCAGGACAAGAAAACACCTAAAACGCAAAGTTAATGGCAAGCAAAAAAAAGAAATCTCCAGAAAATGGTCAAAGAATTGTGAATAACTCTCAAAGGTTATTTTTAGTTTATATTATTTGTATTCTGGTTGATATGACGATTCTAAATATATACGCAGAATTTAGTCACTCTGTTTATGTAGAGTCTTTTTCTGTAACTATTTTTATTGCTATTTTTTTACAGTTATTTATTGTTTTAACAAGACATGCAGAGCATAAGCTATCAAATTTTTTTGGAGATAATAAAGGCTGTCTGACAAAAATTAAGTATTTCTTTAGCTTATGGGCATTATTATTTTTTTCTAAAGTCTTAATGCTGCATGGGGCTAATTTAATTTTTGGAGATAAGATAAATTTTTACGGTATGTTTGATGGGTTATTGGCTTTTATAATAGTTATCTTATCTTTTCTTTTGGGGGAGTATCTGCTTACCAAAATTTATCACGCACTTGAGTCCTAATAAATATAAGAAATTAATAATTTAGATTTACACTGGATTTTTTAATGGTAGTTAACAGGTCACAGTAAGAACCATTTGTGGGATAATTTTTATCTATTTTAAGACCATCAATTTCAGACGTTAACTTTTTGAGAAGTTCTGTATAAATTTCGTTTACATAATAACCNNATTGTAACTTTGTCGAATTGCATAACTTTCCAAACAGATATTTTCATTTTTTTAATAAAATTATCTGGATTTGTCTCACTACTAGATCTTGTTTGATATACCTTTACGTGTAAATCACCATATAAAATAGTACTTTGCGCTTGGTAAGATAAAATTGGTTTGAGGATAATAATGGCGTCTGTAATATTACCTGACGCACATTTTTTTATATTTGAGTATGCGGGTAAGCTTTCAATTGCCTTATCCATCATTGGTGATGGTTGGTA
>ENA-UZWZ01002586-UZWZ01002586.1-metagenome-genome-assembly--contig:-Day-4-25m-contig-2586_pt1 | contig 13959 bp, 13 predicted proteins | sample MGYA00260346_ERZ794906 | MGnify/ENA metagenome assembly ERZ794906 | reverse complement strand
ATTTGCACGTAGGTTGTTTTGATTTTCTGCGTGTCATAGGCCGTAAGGCCGGCAAAAATCAGAACGCCTAGAACCGAGATTGCGAATGTCATCATCGAAGACGCAAGGAAGATGTTCACAACCGATGCGACTATCAGGCCAATGACGCCCATAATCAGGAATGCACCCATGCCCGAAATATCGCGTTTGGTTGTGTAACCGTATAGCGAGAGGCCAGCGAATGCGATCGATGTTATCAGGAATACCTGGATGATCGACATGCCAGTGTATGAGATGAAGATCCAGCTGATGGACAGTCCCATCGCCAAAGCAAACGCATAGAACACAAGCTGAGCGGATGCCGATGACATGCGATTAATCGCGGCACTCAATCCGAAGACAAAGCCAAGTGGGGCAAGCATTATGACCCACTTAAGCGGCGTTGTGTAAATCAATGCACCAAGCCCGGTGAGCATGACACCATTTGAAAGTTGGCCAGTCGCCAAAGACGGGTCAGTTGTGACCGCCAGACCCGAAATCGCCCATGCCGCAGCAAAGGTAATCAACATTCCTACGGACATCGTACCGTAGACTTTGTTCATGTGGGCGCGCAGGCCCTCGTCAATCTGGGCAGCGGTGCGTGCACCTACAGTCCGGATTGTGCTTTGTTCAGACATTTTGTCCCTCCAAGAGTAAAACCAACGGCCCTCAAATCACTTCAGAGACGTTCCTACCAGATATTGGCAGGAAACGCCGATTTTTCAAGAGGAAGAGCGATCACTTGTGCCAGTAATCTGGTGCATCCCACACTGGACGAGAAGCTTCGATCTGTGCGTCGTGCTTTGTAAGGCCGATGTCATTCAGTGCATCAGCGCCCAAAGATGCCAGCAGACGGCGCTCTTTGTGAAGCTGGACCATGCTTGTGATGGTCTTCAAAAGGCCAAATGGACGCGCGGAAACGGCGCCTAGTGAGAGATTTGTGTTGTTTGCAGTTGCTGTGAACATAGCGAGTTTCCTTTCCGATTTGTGATAACTCAATGAGTGTTATCAGGATGCTTGATCATATGGCATCTTCTGCTTAATAAGAGAAACGAATATTTGTTGGGTTATTCATCAAGGATTGTGATATGAGCCGAAATTTAGATTTAACCGCACTCCGCTCCTTTGTGGCCGTTGCAGATGCGGGCGGGGTTACGCGTGCTGCAGGCCGGTTAAGCCTTACACAATCGGCGGTCAGCATGCAGCTCAAACGACTTGAAGAAGCGTTAGGAATCAGCCTGTTAGATCGTTCGACACGCAGCGTGAGACCGACTGCGGCGGGAGATAGGTTGTTATCCTATGCACGTCGCATGCTGCACCTTAATGACGAAGCAATCGGACACATCTCGGACTCGGCTGACGTTGGTGAGATCGTTTTGGGGATTCCCGTTGATATTGTTGATCCGGCGATTCCACGTGTTTTGCGGCAGTTTCGTTCTGAGTTCCCGCGGATAAGGGTTCAATTGATGGCTGAACACACCATTGGCCTAAAACAAGCGTTTCAACATGGCGATTGTCATATGATTCTCACGACCGAAATGGGTTGTGACCGACATGGCAAGACCATTGCCGAATTACCGATGGTTTGGGTGGGAATTGCGGAAGGGCGCGCGTGGAAGGAAGATCCATTGCCACTTGCGCTCGCAAAATCTTGTCTATTCCGTAGCCACGCGATCCGAGCTCTCGAGAGAGAAGGCGTAGAATGGGAAGTGGTGCTCGAGGCCTCGGCGCATCGTGCGATTGAAGCCGCAGTATCCGCAGATCTGGCTGTTGAGCTATTGCTGAAAGGTACTCAGCCGTCTCATTTCGAGTTAATCGATCACAGAGGCAAGCTCCCAGATCTCGATACTTGGCAGATTAACGTCTACCGGGTTCAGGATCAGTCTACGCGAATTTTGGACCGGCTTGAAGAAATGCTTAAACACACCTTTCAAGAGATGCAGAAATCAAGCGTTTGACATTTTAATGACGATTTTGCCGGTTGAACGTCGCTCGCGCAGCATAGCCAGTGCTGCCTCGGTTTCATCGAAGTCAAAGACGTGGTTGATGGCCGGGGACAGTTTGCTCTCGGAGTGCCAGGCCATCAGCTGAGCCATGCTGTTTAGCAGAACTTCTGGTGCGAATTTGAGGTATCCACTCCAGTAGAACCCAATCAGACTGATATTTTTGACCAACATGTGGTTCAGCTTCACCTCAGGTACTTTGCCGGAGGCAAATCCAATTGCCAAAATGCGCGCGTCAGGATTGCAAGCGCGAAACACCTGATTAAAGGCTTCGCCGCCGACCGCATCATACACCACATCTGCCCCGCCCAAGTCTTTGATCGCTGATCTAAGATCAACTGTATCTGTGTCTAACAAATGGTCGGCTCCTGCGGCCTTGGCCACAGCCAGTTTTTCAGCACCTCTTGCACATGCGATCACACTGGCGCCCATCAATTTGCCGATTTCTACGGCTGTTAAGCCGACGCCTCCTGCAGCGCCCATGACGACAAGCGTTTCACCAGATTTCAAATGAGCGCGATGTTGTAACGCAAGATGGCTTGTTCCGTACGCGACTTGAAAACCAGCGGCAGTCTCAAACGACATGTCGGTTGGAATTTTGGCTATGCGATCAACTGGGAAAACGCCGTATTCGGCCAGCCCTCCAGATCCACCAAACACCGCGACGGGTGTATCAATTTTAGGCCCGTTAGTGTTTGGCCCGATGGCCGCGACAACACCTGAAATTTCTAACCCTGGGGTAAACGGAGGCTCCGGGGTTTCCTGATATTTTCCCTTCAACATTAGAAGGTCAGCAAAATTCAGGCCGCATGCTTTGATTCGCACCAACACCTCGCCCTGTTTGGGAATCGGTCGAACAATCTCTTGAAATGAGGGCGTTTGTTCGAAGTCGCTAACCAGATATGCTTTCATGCCGCTCGCTCCTAGAGAAAATTAGTTTCATTTTGATAAATAGGATGGGCTAAAGGCAAGATATCATTAACTTTTAGTTAAATTTGGAATGTGTACCACTATCGGCGGATGAGAACCCTTGATTTTACACGTGTACCGAGTAAGTTTATAGTATCAAATTGCACCCTGCGGCAATCGATCCGAAACTCAGAGTTATATTCTGACGCTTGGTTGCGCGCCGCGGCCCTTGCATACCACTCACCAAAGGAGCCCAAAATGGCGCATCCAGTAGACGTTCATGTTGGAAAACGCGTTCGGCATCGCCGCTGGCTGGTTGGGATGACCCAGCAGCAGCTTGCTGAAAAAGTTGGCATTAAATTCCAGCAAATCCAAAAATATGAAACCGGCGCGAACCGTGTAAGTGCTTCTCGACTTTGGGATATTTCCGAAGCTCTTGATGTACCTGTCAGCTTCTTCTTCGAAGGAATTGACGATTCGAAAGCCGCTGATTCAGACATGGCTGTTCCAGCCGATCTTCTTGGCGACAAAGAAGCGCTCGATCTAATCCGCTCGTATTATGCGATCCCGGAAAACCAGCGCCGCCGTCTCTTTGATTTGGCGCGCGTCCTTTCCGACGTCGCTTGAGTTTTTTGCGCCCCTGCTTTAGCCCGTAGTCAAACGGGCGGGGGGCGCAATGCAACATATCCCAGACACTCTGAAATCCGAATTGCGACGCGTTGCTGGCTTGATGGCTGACGCAGCGCGTTTTGAGACTTTGCGCTATTTTCGCAAATCCGATCTCGGGTTAGAAAACAAACTCTCCCAAGGCTTTGACCCAGTTACGATTGCTGATCGCGCCGCTGAGCAAGCGATGCTTAAAGTGTTGGCAAGTGAGCGCCCCCAAGATGCTGTTTTGGGCGAAGAATTTGGCAGCAAGGACGGCGACAGCGGTCTTCAATGGGTCCTTGATCCGATTGACGGTACCCGAGGATATATGAGTGGAACACCCACTTGGGGAACGCTGATTGCCCTGTCAGATGAGAGCGGACCGATCCTTGGCATTATCGACCAACCCTATATCGGAGAACGTTTTTTTGGCGGTTGGGGGCATGCGGATTGCTCAGGGCCACTTGGCTCAACCGACATCAGCACGCGAGAAACGACCGCTCTGCAGGACGCCACGATTTTCACTACATTTCCCGAGGTCGGTACGGCTGATGAAGGCGCTGCTTTTCAGCGTGTCGCAGGCGAATGCCGTCTGACACGCTACGGAACGGATTGCTATGCATATGCTTTATTGGCTGCAGGACAGATTGATCTGGTGATCGAAGCTGGCCTGAATTCCTATGATATTCAGGCACCGATCGCCCTCGTTCAGGCTGCAGGTGGCATCGTCACAAATTGGGAAGGCGCACCAGCGCATGAAGGTGGTCGCGCGATCGCTGCTGCAAACCATGACATTCATCGGGAAGCCCTGAAACTGCTTCAGGCTTGATTCTAGTTCAAATTGTCTGAATATTTGGGCTACTAACGGTGCCCGAGTCCTTCACCCTTTTCTGTCGGCCCGTTTTGAGAATACCGAAAAGGGTCTGGCAACCAGACACGGAGGACTATATGTCTGAAACCCTTATTAAAAACGCAGATATGATTCTAACGATGGACGATGATCGGCGAGAGCTTGCCGCATCAGACATACGAATTCGGGATGGGATAATCACTGAGATCGGAAGCGATTTAAGAAGTGACGGTGAAACTATCCTAGCAGATCAATGTGTCGTGACGCCTGGCCTCGTTAACACTCACCACCATCTTTACCAAAGTTTAACGCGAGCCGTTCCCGGTGGGCAGGACGCGTTATTGTTTGGCTGGCTGCAAACACTCTACCCAATCTGGTCGCGCTTCGGGCCCGATGAAATGCGGGTTTCGGCTATGGTTGGATTGTCCGAAATGGCGTTGTCAGGGTGCTCTATGTCTTCGGATCATCTCTATCTTTATCCCAATGGTTCGCGTTTGGATGACACGATTGATGCAGCTAAAGCGGTCGGACTGCGATTTCACCCAACGCGTGGTTCGATGAGCATTGGCGAAAGCGACGGGGGCTTGCCGCCAGACATGCTGGTTGAGCAAGAACACGCGATCCTTGAGGACAGTATTCGTGTGATCGATGCCCACCATGATGCGCGGGACGGGGCGATGATCCGTGTAGGGGTTGCACCGTGTAGCCCGTTTTCCGTCAGTCGTGAGCTTATGCGCGACGCGGCTATACTTGCGCGTAACAAGGGTGTGATGATGCATACACACCTTGCAGAGAATGATGAGGATATTGCCTATTCACTTGAGAAATTCGGTTGCCGTCCCGGACAGTATGCCGAGGATTTGGGGTGGACCGGCGATGACGTTTGGCACGCCCACTGCGTTAAACTCGACGGACAAGAGATTGATTTATTTGCACGATCTAAGACCGGTGTCGCACACTGTCCTTGCTCAAATTGTCGTCTTGGATCTGGAATTGCCCCTGTTCGCCAGATGCGGGACGCGGGTGTTCCGGTCGGTTTGGGAGTCGACGGGTCAGCCTCAAATGACAGTGGGAACCTTATGGCTGAAGCGCGTCAATCGATGCTATTGCAACGTGTTGCAAACGGCGCGGAAGCTATGAGTGCGCGCGAGGCGCTAGAGATCGCAACCCGTGGTGGGGCCGAGGTTCTGGGGCGTCAAGATTGCGGTCAAATTGCTGTTGGAAAACGTGCTGACATCGCAATTTGGGATACATCCGGTGTTGAAAGCGCAGGGTCTTGGGACAAGGCGGCCCTACTTTTGGCGGGGCCAACCAAGGTCAAACACTTACTGGTCGAAGGACGTCAGGTCGTGCGTGATGAGCAGATGGTGACGATAGATTTGCCAAAGGTGATTGAGCATCAAAACCTTCTGGCGAACCGATTGATGCAGTAGTCGGACGTTGTTCCGCCTTTAACGCGCTTCACTGCCACCGATCCAAGCGGCCTCAATAGCCCGATCATCACCCATCATGATGGTCGGGAAGATTGATTCCCAAATATCTTGGGCGCGGGTTGAGCGTTGGGAAATCGCCTCGGTCGAAGACAAATTCAAAACGACAATATCGGCTTCATTGCCAGCGACTAGGTTTCCGATCTTATCGTTCATCCAAAGCGACCGCGATGATCCTACCGTCGCCAGCCACAAAAGTTGGGCTGGGTGCAGCGGCGTTCCGCGCAGTTGCCCGATCTCATAAGCCGCCGCCATGGTGCGCAACATCGAGAAACTGGACCCACCGCCGGTATCGGTGGCAAGCCCGATCCGATGGCCTTCGTTCATCAGTCCGGCCATGTCGAACAAACCCGACCCGATGAACGTGTTTGACGTTGGGCAGTGGACCAAAGAACCATCAACCTCACGCAGGCGATCCTTTTCGCGTTGCTCAAGATGAATAGCGTGACCGTAGAGACCGCCTTTGCCCAAAAGCCCGAACTGTTCATACGTGTCGAGGTAGTCGCGTGCGTCAGGAAACAGCTCGCGTACCCATTCGATTTCGTCAGTTTGCTCCGAAAGGTGGGTTTGCATCAAACAATCAGGGTTTTCGGCCCAGAGCGCGCCCATCGCCTCAAGCTGTTCAGGGGTTGAGGTGGGCGAAAAGCGTGGGGTGATGGCGTATGAAATGCGATCCTTACCGTGCCATTTGCTCAAAAGCGCTTTGCTGTCATCGTATCCCGATTGCGCATTGTCTCGCAGACCTTCGGGCGCATTGCGGTCCATGCAGGTTTTTCCTGCAACAACACGCTGCCCCCGTTTTTGCGCCTCAGAGAAAAACGCATCGACGCTTTCGGGATGAATGGTGCAGAAACTGCACATTGTCGTCGTGCCGTTGGCGCGAGTGAGATCCAGATATCGACCGGAGATTTCGGCTGCGTAATCGGGATTTCCAAACTGCATTTCTTCTGGAAAGGTATAGCTGTTCAACCAATCGATTAGACGTTTGCCCCAGGATGCGATCATAGCCGTTTGTGGATAGTGGACGTGCGCATCCACAAAACCCGCCATGATTAAACTGTCGCCGTAGTTGACCTGCGCAACCTCGGGATTGGCAGCGATCAACGCATCGGCGGCCCCCACTTCGGCGATCTTCCCATTCTTCACCAAAACAGCACCGCGCCGCTGGTGCGAGACTGCCTCGTCCACAGGAGTGTCAAAGGGGGAGTGGCAAAAACTGAATGTTTGCCCGAGAAGAAGTTTGGCCGACATAGAATATCCTTTCCCCGAGAGAATAAATTGCCAACAGGCAAAGGTAAATTCAGGATTGCCCTTCTCCCCGTTGAAGCTCTTGTCTATGTTCCCATTAAATCAGCGGTAGAGGCCGGCATGAGTGATCTGAATACAGACATTGAAGACGCCTATGCACTTGACGACAATCTGGTCAGTCAGGCCCGCCGAGCCATTTCGGATGGGGATGGTGCACGACTAAGGCAACTTCTTGAAGACCTGCACGCTGCTGATATTGCTGACCTTCTTGAACAGATGGATGACAACCTGCGGCGCGAAACGCTGTTGCTATCACCTGAAACGTTTGAGGGCGAAGTTCTTTCTGAACTTGATGAATCGGTTCGCGAAGACATTCTTGCGTTTCTGCCACGCGAAGTGCTGTCCAGCGCGGTTCGTGATCTGGATTCCGATGACGTTGTCGACCTCGTTGAAGACCTGCAAGAACACCAGCAAGCTGCAATTCTTGAGGTCCTTGAGGATGCTGACCGCGTAGCGGTCGAGCAATCGCTCTCTTATCCCGAGGAATCCGCCGGTCGCCTGATGCAACGCGAGGTGGTTTGGGCCCCTGAGCATTGGACGGTCGGTGACGCCATTGACCAAATGCGGGCAGAGGACGATTTACCCGAGCAGTTCTATCACGTCGTTTTGGTCGACCCTACCATGACGCCCGTTGGTCAAGTGTCTTTAGGGCGTTTGATGGGCGCTAAGCGAGAGACGGCTTTAATGGCAATGTCCGAAGTAAACTTTCAGATCATTCCGGCGACTCAGCCTGAAGACGAGGTCGCCTATGCATTCAATCAGTATCACCTGATTTCCGCGCCCGTTGTGGATGAAGACAACAGATTGGTAGGCGTCATCACTATTGATGATGCGATGGTAGTTTTGGACGAAGAACACGAAGAAGATATCATGCGCCTTGCGGGGGTTGGTGAAAGTTCGCTGGCGGATCGTGTGATCGGAACAACCAAACGAAGGTTCCCTTGGTTGGCTGTGAACTTAGTGACAGCGATTTTAGCCTCGATGGTGATCGCACAGTTTGAAGGAGCGATCACTCAGCTGGTTGCCTTGGCTGTACTAATGCCAATCGTTGCATCCATGGGCGGAAACGCAGGCACCCAATCGTTGACTGTCGCTGTGCGTGCGATCGCGACGAAAGACTTAACGGGCTCAAATGTCTGGCGCGTGATTCGACGCGAAGTTTTGGTCGGATTGGTCAATGGAATTGGCTTCGCCATTTTGATGGGATTGGTCGGTTTGGTTTGGTTTGGATCGCTCGACCTTGCTTATGTGATAGCTGCGTCCATGGTCATAAACCTTGTCGTTGCTGGATTGGCTGGGACTGTTATCCCCGTAATTCTTGTACGGATGAACATCGATCCAGCTTTGGCATCGGGCGCATTTGTAACGACGGTGACGGATGTCGTTGGATTTTTTGCCTTTCTCGGGCTCGCTGTATTGGTACTGCTATGAATGATTTAACCGCAACCAAAGACGAGGCGCGAAAAGCAGCATTCGCCCGGCGAAAAGAAGCGTTCGAAATCGCGGGACCCGGCCAAGCCGCAATTTTGTCAGAAGTTCTTGCAGGATACCGCGGCGTGCCAATTTCGGGTTACATGCCGATCCGGACCGAGATTTCGCCGTTAAATGCAATGACTGAAGCTGCGGCCTACGGGCCGGTTGGGGTTCCTGTAATCCGCGCGGCGGGTCAACCTTTGTGGTTCTCGCGATGGGAACCTGAATGTGAGATGGTTGACGGACCCTTCGGGGCATCGGTGCCGGCATTGGGTGCAGAAATAGTGCCTGAAATCCTGATTGTGCCGCTGGTTAGTTTTGACCGGCACGGTGGGCGTCTAGGATATGGCGGCGGTTTTTATGACCGCACCATCGAGGGTCTGCGTGCCCGAGGTCCCGTGTTGGCAATCGGCTATGCTTTCAGCGCACAAGAATCTGCCGACTTGCCACTTGAAGACACAGACCAACCGCTCAACATGATCATTACTGAGAAAAGTGTGATCTCGATATAGCGACGTAGGATTCAGCAGGAGTTTCCAAGTTCCATGCATGTTTTGACGATACTTGATCATCCAGACGAGGCATCTTTTAGCGGCGCTATTGCGCGTGCTTTCAACGAAGGGGCCGAAAGCGCAGGGCACACCACAGAACTTGCCGATCTTCACGCCGAAGGTTTTGATCCACGTTGGTCGGTTGCTGACATTGAGGCAGATCAATCTGGCAAAACGCCAACGGACGTAAAGGCCGAGCAAGATCGGACAGAGCGCGCCGACGCTGTTGCGTTTGTTTTTCCGCTATTTTGGTGGGGAATGCCCGCCATGACCAAGGGCTGGCTGGATCGCGTTTGGTCTTGGGGTTGGGCCTATGATCAACTCGACGATCCCGAGATATCCCTACAGCGGCCGCGAACAGGTGTTTTGCTTGTACCGGCAGGCGCTCGCTCGGACGAGATGGAAGAGAAGGGTTACACATCTGCCCTCGAAACAGCATGGATCAAGGGAACACTCGGGTACTTCGGGTTAACCAACCGAGAGCTTGTGTTGCTAAACGGGGCAACTGGTTCCGTCGCACGGCGTCAGGCATTGTTAGAGCGTGCTAGGAACGTGGGCGCACTGTTGGTGAATGCGGATAACAAATAGGCGTCAAAATAACTGCGTTCATTACTTTGGCCAGCAGACGTGCCTGTGAAATATTCGATGCGGTACGACTATAGATTATTGACGCATGTCTTTCCAACGACGAAGCAGCCAGTACCATTGATCGGGTTTTTCAAGGATGCGCGCCGAGAGATTGTCGTTGAAGGCTTGCGTCATGGTCATTGGATCAGACGGCTCGATTGGCGCTTCGAATTCGACGTCTATGTCGCTGCTGTTTTCATGGCGTGTGCCAAACGCAGGAATGAATGGGACATTGTATTTGAGCGCAAGTCTTGCAGCGGCAAGGGATGTGAGCGCGTCAAAGCCAAGAAACGGCATCATCTCGCCGTCGACAGTTTTTTCATCTAGCAAGATTGCAACAAACCCACCGGCACGTAGGTGGCGGATCATGGCTTTGGTTCCGCGAGGGCCGGTGGTTAAGGCAGGCTTGCCGCCTTGCTCGATGCCGCGCACCCAGAGACGTTGGTAGTGGCGGTTGTTCTGGCGACGATACACCCCACCGGTTTCCATGCCTCGATCTTTGAGAACGGCGCGGACGGCCTCCCATTGGCCAAAATGCCCTGAGACAATGATGGCACCTTTGCCTTCGTCACGGGCTTTTTCAAGCACAGCGAGGCCGGGGCCAGAGATGTGGAAGCGATCCAGCCCTTTTTGGAACTGGGTGTTGTGGAACACCTCAAAAAGGGTGCGGCCCATATTTTGACCCATCTTGCGGCTAAGCTTAAGACGGTCAGAACGATCCATGTCGGGATAAATACGCAGTATTTCGCGGTCAAACCTGCGCCGAGCTAAGGGAATCCAGCGCATAGTCCAGCCAAAGAAATTACCAAGACTTCGTGCGCGCGCATCAAACCCACGCCACTTAGAGTAGGTGAGCGCAGTCCATAGCGGGATATAGCGAATATGTTGCCAGAGATACTTGGCCGGACGGGTAAGCATCTGTCCTGTATGGAGGTATTTTCGGCTATGTCCACCGCTATTGCGGCTGACGGCGCGTGCTTGCCTTAGGGTTAGAATATGTGGGGATTCAACCAGTCTTAAACCATTTGTTTGGAATTTGCCACGTGTGAGTTTTAAAATAAGGACGGTCGGGGCGCTGCCCCCTTGTGCCAAGGCACAATTCCCCGAGGTATTTTGAGCAAGATAAAGAGGAGTGGGCTTGCTCTGCGTCCTTGGCTTGCATAGGCAGGGTTTATGAAAATTCTGTTTTTAGGCGACATCGTTGGCCGGTCGGGTCGTACTGCGGTTATTGAGAAGATAAAAGCTCTGCGCGAGGCGTGGAAGCTCGATTTCATTGTTGTGAACGGCGAGAATGCCAGCAATGGGATGGGTTTGAGCAAGGATCACGCGCAGGCTCTGTTGGCAGCCGGTGTCGACTGTTTGACGCTTGGGGATCATGCGTTCGACCAAAAGGACATGCTGACCTTTATCGAACAAGAGCCACGGATTATCCGGCCTGTGAACTTTGCGAAGACTGCACCGGGGCGGGGTTATCGGATTTATGACGTACCGGGCGGGCGAAAGATTTTGGTGGTTCAGGTCTTGGGGCAGGTGTTTATGAAACGGGCCTTTGATGATCCGTTCAGTGCTGTAGATCAGATTTTACGCAAGCATCCACGTGGTGGGATGGTGAACGCCACGCTTGTGGATGTGCACTGCGAGGCGACCTCGGAAAAGATGGGCATGGGGCATTTCATGGACGGTCGGGCCTCGGTCGTGGTGGGGACGCATACCCATGTGGGGACGGGCGACGCACAGATAATGCCCAGCGGAACGGCCTATCTGACCGATGCAGGAATGTGCGGCGATTACAACTCGGTCATTGGCATGGACAAGGTAGAGCCTCTGCGCCGATTCGTGACGGGCATGGGGAAAACACGTTTCCAACCCGCGAGTGGTGAGGCGACCCTATCCGGATTGTATGTCGAAACCGATGATCGCACCGGTGCTGCCAAACGCGTTGAGATGGTTCGCCAAGGCGGGCGGCTTCAGCAATCTGGCCCATGATCCGTTTCTGGATCATTCTTGTTGTTTTAGGTGTTGGTTGGGGCATGACGACCCCGTTCTCAAAGATTGCTGTGGGCGGTGGGTTTCGCGACTTTGGCATGATCTTTTGGCAGAGCGTCATCATGGTTGTAATCCTAGCTGTGATCGCATTGGTGCGCGGCAAGGGACTGGTCTTTGGGCGCGCGCAGATGATCGTTTACGTTCTCATCGCTCTGATTGGCACGGTTCTGCCCAATGCAGCATCCTTTACGGCCTACATTCACCTTGATGCTGGGATCATGGCGATCTTGATATCGCTCGTGCCGATTTTTGCGTTGCCGGTTGCATTGGCGCTTGGGCTCGAGCGGCTACAGTTTAAAAGGGCTATCGGGTTGGCGCTGGGGTTGATCGGCGTTTTGTTCCTAATTCTGCCCGGCCAAAAGGCGATTGGCGCGGTTGGATGGTGGTGGATCCCGATTGGGTTGATCCCATCTGTGCTCTACGCTTTTGAAGGAAATTTGGTTTCGCGCTTTGGCATGGCCGGGTTGGATGCTTTTCAGGCTCTTCTTGGTGCGTCAATCGTTGCGCTGCTTGTTTCTGCACCGATGATGATTGTGACTGACAGCTGGATAAACCCATTGCCACCGTACGGGATGCCGGCTTTGGCGCTGGTGCTGTCTTCGGCCATCCATGCCTTTGTTTATTCCGGCTATGTTTGGCTGGTTGGGGCCGCCGGTTCGTTGTTTGCAGTGCAGGTTGGATATGTCGTCACCTTGTCGGGTGTTTTCTGGTCGCGTGTATTCTTAGGCGAAACTTACTCGCCTTGGGTTTGGGCTGCCTTGGCGTTGGTGATGGCTGGCGTGTTTTTGGTACAGCCAAAGCCGGGATTGCGGGTTGCGTCGATCAAATAGGGGCGTCAAAATTGGTTAAACTCCCAAAAGGATGCTCCGGTTGTTTGAATTGATTAATTCTATTCCCAATGTTCAGGCAATCGTCAGCTTGTTGATCGTATTGGGCATGTTCGCCCTCTTCTTACGCGAAAGCTTCCCACCCGAGGTCGTGGCATTAGGCGGGGCAGTCGCGATGCTGGTTCTGGGGCTGTTGCCTTACGAAACTGCGCTGACGGTGTTTTCAAACCCCGCGCCGTGGACCATCGCTATGATGTTTATCGTCATGGGGGCGTTGGTGCGCACTGGCGCGCTCGACGCCTTTGTCGGGTTTGCCGAGCGTAAGTCGAAAGGGCGGCCCATCCTTGCAATCGTTGTATTGCTGGGGTTCGTGGCTATCGCTTCGGCCTTTGTGTCAAACACACCCGTCGTTGTAGTTATGATCCCTGTCTTTGTACAATTGGCGCGAAGTATGGGAAGCACAGCGTCAAAACTACTGATCCCGTTGAGCTATGCGGCGATCCTCGGGGGAACGCTAACCCTGATCGGAACGTCTACAAACCTGTTGGTCGACGGAGTAGCCCGCAGCCACGGGATGGAACCATTCACAATATTTGAGGTTACACCCTTGGCCGTGGTGCTTGTCGTTTGGGGCATGTTCTATATGGCCATTGTCGGACCCAAGCTATTGCCAGAGCGTGCGAGCTTGGCAAGCTTGCTTGGGCAACGCTCGAAGATGAAGTTTTTCACTGAAGTTGTTGTGCCGGGCGAATCTTCGTTGGTCGGCCAGTCCGTGATTGGCGTAGACGTGTTTAAGCGCGACGGTGTGCGATTGGTTGACGTTCTGCGCGGGGATGCGTCTTTAAGACGTAATCTCAAGGGTGTGGAACTTGAGGCCGGTGATCGGGTCGTTCTAAGCACCGAGATGACCGAGCTTTTGGGATTACAGCAATCCAAAGATGTACGGATGGTTGAAAAAGTCTCGTCCGTTGAGACAGCAACGGTTGAGGTGCTGATCTCACCCGGAGCGCGCATGGTCGGACGCTCGCTAGGAAGCCTGCGTTTGAGACGTCGCTATGGTGTTTACCCGTTGGCGGCGCATCGGCGGAATCAAAACATATCAGGACAGTTGGACGATTTGGTCGTGCGGGTTGGTGATACCCTGCTGTTAGAAGGCGCACCCGAGGATATCAGGCGTTTGGCCGATGACATGGGTTTGGTCGATGTAGC
>ENA-UZWZ01004507-UZWZ01004507.1-metagenome-genome-assembly--contig:-Day-4-25m-contig-4507_pt1 | contig 13996 bp, 12 predicted proteins | sample MGYA00260346_ERZ794906 | MGnify/ENA metagenome assembly ERZ794906 | reverse complement strand
AACAAAACTAGAATATTGTTAAACAAAAGAGATATTAAATTTTGTTAAATTAATCTCAAAGACTTGTTAATTAATTTTAGACTTAGTTGAAAATTGAAAATTACTATTCGCTTTTTTTGGAAGTAAAAAAGTAATAGTTTTGCAACTGATATATGTGATTATGCAACAAACAACAAATTCAATTCTTATGATTCGTCCTATAAATTTTAGGATGAATGAGCAAACTGCAGTTAATAATTATTATCAAAAGGTATTGGATAATTTATTGCCTGAATCTGTAAATAAAAATGCCCAACAAGAATTTGATAATTATGTCATGAAATTAAAATCTCATGGAGTTCAAGTAATTGTGATTTCAGATATTGAAGGTTCGGATACTCCAGATTCTATCTTTCCTAACAATTGGATTTCTTTTCACGAAAGTGGTACTGTTGGTATATATCCAATGTTTGCAGAGAATAGACGTTTTGAAAGAAGAGAGGATATACTAGACCAACTCGAAGAAAAAGGGTTTGTTATAAAAAACAGTATCGATTATTCTAATGCTGAGAATGACGGTATATTTCTAGAAGGTACAGGAAGTTTATTATTAGATAGAGTTAATAGAAAAGCCTATTGTGCTCTTTCACCCAGAGCAGACGAAGATTTATTCATTGAATTTTGTGAAGATTTTGAATATACTCCAGTTGTATTTTCTTCATATCAAACAGTTAACAACAAAAGAGAAGCAATTTATCACACCAATGTTATGATGTGTTTAGCAGAAACGTTTGCAGTGATCTGTTTAGATAGTATAGATGATAAAAAAGAACGAAAAAATGTATTAAAACACTTGAAAGAAGATGGGAAGAAAATTATTGAAATATCTGAAAGTCAAGTAAATAATTTTGCTGGAAACATGTTGCAAGTTCGAGGAAGAAATAATGAACTTTTTTTAGTAATGAGTCAAGCGGCACACAATTCACTAAATCAATCGCAACTTTCACAAATAGGAAATCATTGTAAAATTATTTCAAGTTCATTAGATACTATAGAAGCCTGTGGAGGAGGAAGTGCTCGATGTATGATGGCTGAGGTTTTTTTACCCAAAGAAAAATTAATTTAAATCAAATTATTCCAAAACTTCTTCAATAACTCTTCCTGAATTACCATTTGTTAATTCTACGCCAAGAAGGGTAGCTAAAGTTGGAGCAATATCTCTTACATTATAATTTTTGTGAGAAAATCCATTTTTAATCCCTGCACCGTAAAATAGTATTGGTACATGAGTATCATAACTGTATGCAGAGCCATGAGTTGTTCCTGTTTTTCCTCTAGAAATAGTTCCAGGTGTTGGGATTATTACAACATCACCAGATAGTTTTTGATTGTAGCCGTGTTGTACTTTTTCTAAAATACCAGAATTAAACTCAGCTGTTTGTAAAATTTTTGAGGTAACTGTTCTATATACTCCGTCAAATAATAAGGCTTCTTGTGCAAATACATTAGCAACAGCGTCTAAATTTAACTTTAGTTTTTTAATTTTTTCTTTATTTAAGAAAATTTGAAAGTTAGATATGTTTTCTACAAGATTCTGATCTCCAAAATGCTTCATTGAAATTTCAGTTAAATACTTTTTAAATTTCTTCGATTTAAAGTATGGTGCTGGAATTTTTAAAGATTGTAAGTAAGAGGGAACTTGAGAAGCTCCATGATCTGCAGAAAGAAATATGGTGTATTTTCCAATACCAACTTCCTGATCTAAAAAAGTAAATAGATCTGCAATATTTTGATCTAGTCTTAAATATGTGTCTTCAATCTCAATAGCATCTGTGCCATATTGATGTCCTACATAGTCTGTACTTGAAAAGCTAAGTGCTAAAAAGTCAATTGCGTTATTCTTCCCTAAGTGTTCTCCTTTTATTGCTGCTTTTGCAAAGTCTAAGGTTAAATCATTTCCAAATGGAGTATCTTTAATAAGATCAAAGTTTCCATTTTTTTTTCTAAGTGCTGGTAAATCATGAGGAAATGTTGGAGAAGTTTCACCTTTAAAAGTTCCTTCATACGGATTATCATCTGCCAAGCTTTGAACATACGATTCAATAGGATATAGCGTATTCCAGGGTTTTGAGAGATATTCATCTGCTTTATTGGTTGAATTAAAATCAATAACCCATTTAGGAAGTTGGTTCATATAATAAGAACTAGTTATCCACTTATTTTCATCTTTTCCTTCATACCAATAGGCACCTGTGGCAGTATGACCAGCAGGCAGAACAGAAGATCGGTCTTTGATGGCAATTCCAATAGATTTACCTCTCATATTTTGACCCAAGCGAACTTGATCTGTAATGGTAGTTGTTACTAATCTTTTTGGTGATTTCTCACCAGAACTACTCAGTGTTCCAATTGAATTATAGTTTGAGTCATCTACACAATAAATAGATTTCTTCAAATATTTATCATACCAATTATTACCAATAATACCGTGATCACTTGGGGTTGTTCCAGTGTATATTGATGCATGTCCAACAGCTGTATAGGTTCCTAAGTGATTATAATGAGCGTTAGTTAATGAAAACCCTTGATTTAATAATTTTTTGAAGCCATGTTCGCTATACCTGTCCACATATTTTGTTAAATAATCAAATCGCATTTGATCAACAACAATACCCACTATTAGAGTTGGTTTCTGCTCTTTTATTTTTCTTTTTTCACAACTGTAAATTAAAGTGACAACGAAAATTAATAGAAAGAGATGTCTTTTCATTTGGTATAATATTTTGGTATAATTACCAAAAGTAATTATTTTTAGTTTCATCCCTGTTATTATTCGTGAGGTTAATGATATTTTAATACTTTAGCATAAAGAAAAAAAAGAATGGCTTACCTAAAACATATTGGTAAATATTTTATGATGCTTGGGCAGGTTTTTAAAAAGCCTCAAAAAGGAAAAGTATTCAAAGAAGCTCTTTTTAGAGAATTCGAGGAATTAGGGATCAAGTCTATAGGTATTGTTATTTTTATTTCTTTTTTTATTGGTGGTGTTATCGCTCTTCAAACCGCTTTAAATATTGAAAATCCACTTATTCCTAAATATTTAGTTGGTTTTGCTACTAAACGATCTGTGATTTTAGAATTTGCCCCAACATTTTGTTCAATTATTTTGGCAGGGAAAGTAGGCTCATACATCACCTCTAGTATTGGAAGTATGCGGGTGAGTGAACAGATAGATGCTTTAGAAGTTATGGGGATAAATTCTCTTAATTATTTAGTTCTTCCAAAGGTATTAGCAACCGTTTTCTTCTATCCATTTTTAGTGATATTAGCTATGTTTCTTGGCATATTTGGTGGTTGGGTAGCAGGTTTTACATCATCTATGTTTTCTGAAATAGATTACACCCAAGGATTGCAATTAGATTTTAATCCTTTTTTAGTTCAATATGCACTAATTAAAACGTTAATATTTGCATTTCTAATAGCAACCGTTCCTTCTTATCATGGGTATTATGTGAAAGGCGGATCTATAGCAGTTGGAAAAGCAAGTACACAGGCAGTGGTTTGGACCATTATTTTAATTGTCATCTCTAATTATTTCTTAACTCAAATGTTACTTACTTAATGATTATTGTAGATAAATTATATAAAGGGTTTAACGGGATACAGGTTTTGAAAGGAATTTCAACCACCTTTAAGCCTGGCAAAACTAGTTTAATTATTGGGCAAAGTGGTTCTGGAAAGACTGTGTTTTTAAAGTCATTAATTGGTTTACATTCACCTGAAAGTGGCACCATTTCCTTTAATGGAGGCATAAATACAGAATTTACTACCGAGCAAAAAAGACAATGGCGTCAGGAGATTGGTATGGTTTTTCAAGGAAGTGCTCTATTTGATTCGCAAACAGTGCAAGACAACGTAATGTTTCCTCTAAAAATGTTCAAAAAACAACCTGAGGAACAAATGCTAGAGCGTGTAAATTTTGTTTTAAAACGTGTAAATTTAGAAAACTCTAATTCTAAATACCCTGCAGAACTCTCTGGAGGAATGCAAAAAAGAGTTGCTATTGCAAGAGCTATAGTGATGAATCCAAAATATTTATTTTGTGATGAACCCAATTCTGGATTAGATCCTAATACAGCCATACTAATTGATAATTTAATCCAGGAAATTACTGATGAATATAAAATAACGACTGTTATAAATACCCATGATATGAATTCTGTGATGCAAATTGGAGATAAAATAGTCTTTTTGAAAGATGGAGTAAAAGCATGGGAGGGAACCAATAAAGAGATCTTTAAAACTGATAATGAAGCTGTTGTGAAATTTGTTTACAGCTCTGAATTATTTAAAAAAGTACGACTTGCCTATTTAAATGAAACTAAGTAAAAATTTAGTTTGAAAATTGAATATTTGCTTTTATATTTGCACCCGCTAAGGAATAAAATGACCTGGTAGCTCAGTTGGTAGAGCATCTCCCTTTTAAGGAGAGGGTCCTGGGTTCGAGCCCCAGCCCGGTCACAAAAATTAAACTCCAAACATTTGTTTGGAGTTTTTTTATGCCTAGTTTTTATTTTTCTTTCAGAATTAAGTTCTCTAAATTTAGCCTTTTTTGTAGCCATTTAGTCATTCTAATCTTCAGGTCTTCTTTGTTTTTTATGCTATCATACCAACCGATCGAGGCTACAGGTATCGTGTCTATTGTTTCGAAATTAGTAGAAATAACTTTTGAGAAACTAATTGTTTTTAATCCCTCATAATTAATTTTTGCTTCTTGACTAATTTGAGCAAAAGGAATATTTTCTTTTGTTAGTTTTTCTAAAGCTTTAACTAATTCATTTATTTTAAGATCTTTTTCTTGAATACTCTCTTCTTTTGATGCTATTAATTTTTGATTTTTCACATACAGGTCCTCTATAGACTTTACTTTATCAGATAACTTTGAAGTTTCTTCATCTTGTGTGATTTGAAGAAGAGTAGTATTTAATTCATATTCTTTTAGTTTTGATTTCCATTCAACTCGTTCCGCTTCTGTTAATTTCTTTCCAATGTTTACCAAGTCAATTTTTTTATCAATGTAATTTATTTTTTTACTAATAATTCCTGCACCAGTAGCTTTCTCTAAATCGTTGATATACTTCATGGAGTTTTGTTCAAATGTATTTTCTTTGTACAGTTGTACAAATGTGTAAATGCTATATGAAAATATGATTAACGCAACTGTAGATGCTAATTGTGCAATTCTTTTTCGACTTGCTGAATCTATATATTTAACTACAGGAAATTTCAAAAATTTAATAATAACGAAGGTGGCTAAAGCGATAAATATTGAATTGATGATGAATAAAAACATAGCACCCCCAAAAAATGATAAATTACCAACAGCTAATCCGTAACCAGCTGTACATAGGGGAGGCATAAGAGCTGTTGCGATGGCTATACCTGCTATGGTATTTGTCATTTCTTTATATCTACTAAGAGCTACAATAAGAGTTAATCCCCCTGCTATGGCAATCATTACATCCCTTACATCTGGTTTTGTTCTTGCTAATAATTCCGGTGTTTGTTCCTGAAAAATTGGAATACTAAAAAACAAGAAAGAGGTAATAACGCTAAGTACTACCATTACTCCAAGATTTGAAAGAGAACTCTTCATTGTGTCTATATCGTTAATTCCAATTGAGAGACCAATTCCCAAAATTGGACCCATTAACGGAGAAACTAGCATTGCGCCAATTACAACTGCTGACGAACTTATGTTTAGCCCTATAGAGGCAATAATAATTGAGAAAACAAGAATCCATGCTGTATGACTCTTCACATGAATCCCATCTTTAATTTTTTGAATCGTATCCTTTTTATCCGTTCCCTCTCTAATATCAAGAAGGTCAAAAAAGAAATCTTTAAGACTTATGGCAAAACTTTTAAATTCTTTTTTTACGTTTTCTTGTTTTACCTCTGATTGGTTTGATTGATTTTCTTCCATATTTTTCTATAATTTCTTTACAATAACCTCAGCATTCTGATTGAAAAGATACAAACGATTAGTTGTAAGTTGTATGCACTCAATTCTGGTTTTTCTTTTTTTACCTTTTCTATATATTTTATTTTTAAAAACAAATGTACTGTTGGTTGGAAGTTCAAAAACAAAATTTTTCCCATTTTCTGCAGTGTTTCCCTTTAATGCCAATGATAGTTTTACATCACTATCTGTACTTGCTTTTGGGTTTTTTAAATAATGAGCTAAAGGAGTTAACATGTGGTCTGGAAATATTGATGGATTTAAAAAAGGCAACATTAAATGCTGAAATTGTTGTTTCCATTCTTTTCCGTGTGGTTGTATTCTCCCATATTTTTTAAAGGTTGTGTGGTGTGCTATCTCGTGAATTAGGGTGAGTAAAAATTGAAAGGGATTTAAGTTGTTATTGATAGTGATTTGAAATTTTCCATTAGCAAGTTGTCTAAAATCACCATGTTTAGTTTGTCTTTGATTAACAATTTTAAGATTTATGCTATGATACTCGATAAGTGATTGAACTAAATTAATAGCATTTTCTGGAATATGTTTATGAAAATTATTTATCACTTTTTTAAAGTCTAAGGTGTAGTGTTAGAAACTTGGAGTACTTTTCCATTATAGAATTTATTGGCAGTGGTTGCAAAATTAAAAATATAATCTGCCATTTCATTTGCATTTAAAGATGCTTGGTAGTCTGGAAAAGCTTCTGCTAACATTTCTGTTTGAACGGCACCTATGGCTAGTACGTTAAAAGCAATTTCGGCTGCTTTATACTCTTCGGCTAGCAATTCTGATAAGGTAATTACTGCTCCTTTTGCAGAACTATAGGCAGCTAGTCCAGGAAACTTTAGACTTCCTTGAATTCCTCCCATACTACTTATTGTGACTACATGACTTCCTTTTTTTAAGTAGGGTATACAAATTTGAGTTAATGCTGCGACTCCAAAAACATTTACATCATAAACTCTTAAAAAATCATCCTTAGTTAAACTCTCAAAAGGTTTATTGATTAAAAAACCAGCATTATGAATTAAAATATCAACATCTCCCCAGTGTTCACTTAGGTGTCTAGATACTTTTTGAAGATCATCTTGATTACAAACATCAACAGATAGTGTTTCAATGTTTTTAAGCTTTAAATTGTCTAACGGTTTTTGATTTCTTGAAAGAGCCAAAACTTGAAAATTATTTTTGGCAAATTGTTGCGCCAATTCAAAACCAATTCCTCTGCTAGTTCCTGTAATGATTACTTTTTTCATCTTTCTAGTTTTTTTAAATAGTTTTTGGTTTAAAAATCTATGTGTTGATAGGCGCCAGCGTCTGGGCTGTCAGTTCTAATAATTTCAAGGATATCTGTGGGAACAAGATTAGCTCCAGATAAATTACCAAAGTTAATAGCTTGACTGTCCTGCCCTATAATAAAATCATTATCAAATGAACTTCTGAAATGAGTAACACCATTTAAAAGAATATTTTCATATAAATTGGTGTTATCAAAATCTATCTCTAATACTCCATCAAGTGCGTTGTTGATATCTGTAAACTTAACTAACGAGTTCGTTACTTTAAAATTAAATAGCCCCCCTTCAGCATAGTCTGGTAGGAATTCAATATTGTTGTTTCCATCAATGATACAATTGGTAAAATTAGCAGCAATTAAGTCTCCGGTTTCAAGGGTTTCTTGACCACTTGCGTTAGTGTAGGTGTAAAAATTATTTATTAAAACAGCAGGTAAAGAACGAATCCCGTTGCTCCAGTAATTGGCAAAAGTACTATGAGTAAAATTGTATGAGCCACCAATTATGCATGCTAAAGATGCTTCTCCCGCATTACCAACAACTATATTTTGTGCATCAATACTAGTTTCTCTAGCCAGTACACCAAAGTTTGAATGATTGAATATTTCTGAATTTTTAAGGGTTAAAGTTGGAGTAGAGGTTGAAGCAATAGAATCTACCAATATGCCAATTATTCCATTTTTTATTTCTGCATGATTAATTTCATTTTCTTTACTGCCGGCTCTGAGCCATATAGTTCCCCACTGTCCTGGTAAAGTACCGAATGAATTTTCTAACCTGTCACCTTCAAAAATAACCTTTTCATTGAGCGTACCGTTAACTTTTAAGCTAGCATCTTTGTCAATTATTAAACCTGAGTTGTCATGAAAATAAACTTTAGATCCAGGCTGAATTGTTAGAGTGTTACTAGATGAAACAGCTGCATACCCATATATCACTGTTGGCTTTATGTTGGTAAAAGTAAGCTCATTATTGGTTAGAAAACGACCTTTTATAGTGGTTGCCTCGCCATCCAATGTAAGTGAATCTATTTTTAAAGTAAATGGGTCTCTTCCTGGATAAATAAAATTAGCGTCTTGAACTAGAGTTACCAATTCTACATCTTGTTGATTTATTCCGGTATCAAACAGAATTCTGTCTGTATATAATGGACTTGAAATTGATGCTATATTAACGGTAGTTTCAACAAAAATAAATATACTATCCTTTGCTAAAATGTCAATATTCTGAAAATCTTTTCCAGGAATTCCATCTACATTTAATCTATAATTTGAAACAGTACCTCTTTCTAAAGCAATATTGGGTATCGTTATATCATTATTACCTCTATTGTAAACCTTAAGGTTATATGTAGCAGATCCAATATTTGTAAAAATTGTATCTAAAAATACGGTATCTCTAGAAAATTCTAATTGACCGAAGCTAGGGATGGTGCTAAAATCTTTACGACAGGATGAAACGGATAGTATTATTAAACTAAAACTTAAAGAAAACACATAAAATAAAATATTCTTTTTTGTCACTCTAGATGATTTTTTATAAAATTTAGGAGACTTAATTTTAATTACTATTTAGTGTCGAAAATTTATTTAGTTTTTTATAAAAGTATAACTTTAAAATGAATTGATTATTGTTTTTTTATAAGCTCTATTTCGAATAGATTCTTCCAATTTTTTCCTGTTACAAACATTCGATTATTTTTTTCATCGAAAGCAATTCCATTCAATACATCGTCTTCTTTTAGTAACTTTTGACTTTTTTCCATCTCTTTGACAAGTCCTGTTAAATTTACGATACCCTCTACAACTCCATTATTTGAGTTAATGATTGCAATTAATGGTTTTTGCCAATAATTAGCATAGATTTTTCCATTAATAAATTCTAATTCATTTAACTTATTAAGACTTTGCTTATCAGTGTAAGCTTCAATATATCTTTTTTCTTTTTGAGTGTTGGGGTCAAGGAACCAAATTTTACTAGTTCCATCTGATTTTATTAATTCAGTTTTTGAATGTGTTAAACCCCATCCTTCTTTACTTTTATTGTATGAAAATTCATCTTCAAGTTCTAATGTTTCAAGATTATAGATAAAACCTTTATTCGCCTTCCATGTTAAGAAGAATATTTTATCATTAAAAATAGTCATTCCTTCACCAAAATATCTTTTGTCGAGGTCTATTTTTTGAACAACTTTACCAGTTTTTAATTCTACTTTTCTGAGTGACGATTCTCCATACTGTCCAGTTGTTTCATACAAGAAGCCATTATAATATTCTAGGCCTTGAGTGTATGCATTACTGTCATGAGGGTAGGTATTTAAAATTTTGAAATCGTAAGATGTAAATGGAATATTAGAAAGTATTTCTACAGATTTATTTACTCTTTTACTCTTTTGATCTCCATAAGCTACCATTGCAGAAATAATTAATTTTCCTGTCCCATAGTTTTTAGTATCTAAAATAAATGATGTATTGGTGGAGCTAATTTCTTTACCGTTTACAAAAAAAGTTACCTCATCTACAGGGAAGTTATTTTCTTCAGATAAATCGATTTTTATTTTATCTTCTAGTATTGCTTTGTTGGGAGCTTTTATAGATAGTTTATAATCAGACTCACATGAAGCTAATATAATAATTGATAGTATAAGAAAATAAATTTTAGTGATGGTTTTCATATGAGTAATTTTATACAAATAAAACAATTTATTTGTTTGTAAATTGAAAAATATGGTTAAATTTGCCACCTCAAAAGGATAAATACGTTTTTTTGACAAATTACAGAGCAAAGCTTTACCAACTTTACTCCTAGTTTAACTAAAGAGAAGAATATTTAAAGATAGTAAACATGAAAAAAGGAATACATCCAGAAAATTACAGAATGGTAGCATTTAAAGATATGTCTAACGAAGATGTTTTTTTAACACGTTCTACTGCTAATACTAAAGAAACTCTAGAAGTTGATGGTGTTGAGTATCCTTTAATAAAATTAGAGATCTCTAGAACATCTCATCCATTTTATACTGGTAAATCTAAATTAGTAGATACTGCAGGTCGTATTGATAAGTTCAAGACGAAATATGCAAAATTTAAAAAGTAATCTTTTTAAACATCATAAAAAAAAGCCTCGATATTGTCGAGGCTTTTTTATTTTTAGAACATTCATTTTATTAAACTTCCATATAGTCTTCTATAGGATTACAAGAACAGATTAAGTTTCTGTCTCCAAAAGCCTCATCTACTCTTCTCACAGTTGGCCAAAATTTATTGTCATGAACAAAAGCTAAAGGAAATGCTGCCTCTTTTCTAGAATAAGGAAAATCCCACTCATCAGCAGTAATCATAGCCATAGTATGAGGTGCGTTTTTAAGTACATTATTTGGTTCATCTTTTACGGCAAACGCGATCTCTTTTCGGATTGAAATCATAGCTTCACAAAAACGATCTAATTCATTTATGTTTTCAGATTCAGTCGGTTCAATCATCATGGTTCCTGCAACAGGAAATGACACTGTTGGTGCATGAAAGCCGTAGTCCATTAATCGTTTTGCGATATCTACTACTTCAATTCCATTTTCTTTAAAATCGCGACAGTCTATAATCATTTCGTGAGCTGCTCTACCCATTTCTCCAGTATATAAAGTTGGATAATGACCATCTAATCTTTCTTTGATGTAATTTGCATTTAAAATAGCAATTTTAGTAGAGTCTGTAACTCCTTCTGCACCTAACATAGCAATGTAACCATAAGAAATTAGACAAGCTAATGCACTTCCCCAGGGAGCTCCAGATATTGAAGTAATTGCTTTTTCGCCACCTGTTGGAATTAATGGATTGCTTGGTAAGAAAGGAACCAATTGAGGAGCTACACAGATGGGCCCAACTCCAGGTCCACCACCACCATGGGGTATGGCAAATGTTTTGTGTAAGTTTAGATGACAAACGTCTGCACCAATGGTTGCAGGGTTCGTTAAGCCTACTTGAGCATTCATATTTGCACCATCCATATATACTTGACCGCCATGGTCATGAATAATTTGTGTAATTTCTTTAATAGCGCTCTCAAAAACTCCATGTGTAGAGGGATATGTAACCATTAAGGCAGCCAAATTATCTTTATGTTTGAGTGCTTTTTCTCTTAAGTCGTTAACATCAATATTCCCATTATCTGCTGTCTTAGTGACCACAACTTTCATTCCGGCCATTACTGCAGAAGCAGGATTAGTACCGTGAGCAGAGGCTGGTATTAAACAAATATTTCTATGATGATCTCCATTGTTTTTATGATAAGCCCTAATGGTCATTAAACCGGCAAATTCTCCTTGAGCACCAGAATTTGGTTGTAAAGAAGTTCCTGCAAAACCGGTAATTTCATTGAGCTGTTTTTCTAATTTATTTAATACTATTTGATATCCCTCTGCTTGGTTAAGTGGAACAAAAGGGTGAATATTCCCCCAGTTAGCGTGACTAAGAGGTAGCATTTCTGATGCTGCATTTAATTTCATNNGTACAAGACCCAAGAGAAATCATAGAATGGTTTAGTGCCAAGTCTTTTCGCTCAAGTCTTTTGATATAGCGCATCATTTCGGTTTCTGATTGAAATGAGTTGAAAATTTCATTTTCTAAAAAAGGGGTATTCCTCTTCGCTAAATCTGGAATAGTATCTATATCTAAGAATTCAGTCACAGTTTTTTTAGCCAGTTTAAAAGCTTCAGTAAATGTATTCAGTATGGCATTAATCTCTTTTAGCCCTACAGTTTCATTTATAGAGATGGATATAGTATTATTATCTATATAATTAAAATTAATTTTGTGAGCTTCAGCAATCTCTTTTAAAACAGTTGCATCTACTTTAATAGTAATGGTATCAAAATAGTGAGAATTGATTTGTGCGAACCCAATATTGTTCAATGCATTTGCTAGAGTAGTCGTACTTCTGTGAACAGTGTTTGCTATGAATTGAATTCCATCTTTACCATGGTAGGTAGCATACATTCCAGCCATTACTGCAAGTAAAACTTGAGCAGTACAAATGTTTGAAGTTGCTTTTTCTCTCTTAATATGTTGTTCTCTGGTCTGCAGAGCCATTCGCAATGCACGATTCCCATTTCTATCTTTAGTAACTCCAATAATTCTTCCAGGAATACTTCTTTTGTAAGCAGATTTTGTTGCAAAATATCCTGCATGAGGTCCTCCATAGCCTAAAGGGATTCCAAAACGTTGAGTTGTTCCAACAACAACATCGGCTCCGAACTCTGCAGGTGCTTTTAATTTAACTAGAGATAATATATCAGCAGCTACGGCAACTTTAATATTATTAGCATTCGCTTTTCCTATAAAACTTGTGTAATCAAAAATTTGACCATGTTTACCGGGGTACTGAACAATAGCACCATAATATTCATCAGAAAAATTAAATTCTTCATGATTTCCAACTACAAGTTCAACACCAATAGGAATGGCTCTAGTTTTCAAGACCGATAAAGTTTGAGGAAGTATCTCTTCCGAAACAAAAAACTTATTTATGTTTGCTTTTTTTTGTGATCTTTCGCGAACATCGAATAACAACGCCATGGCTTCAGCAGCAGCAGTAGATTCATCTAATAAAGATGCGTTAGCTAATTCCATTCCTGTTAAATCACATATCATTGTTTGAAAATTCAACAAGGCCTCTAATCTTCCTTGCGCTATTTCAGCCTGGTAAGGTGTGTATGCAGTATACCATCCTGGATTTTCTAAAACATTTCTTTTTATTACGCTAGGAACTATAGCTTCATGATATCCTAAACCGATATAACTTTTAAAAACTTTATTTTTTTTTGAAAGTTCTTCGATGTGATTTAGATATTCGTATTCACTCATAGGAGCATCTAAATTTAATGTACCTTTTAAACGAATATCCTCTGGAATAGTTTCATTGATTAACTCGTCTAAACTGTTGAGCCCAATAGAATTAAGCATTTGCTTTTCATCTGTTTTATTAGGTCCAATATGCCTTTTTTGGAATGAAGTAGTATTCATTAATTTAACGTTAAAAAATTTTTACAAAAATAGCAAAAAATGAACTATTATTTCTTTAATAAAAAGCCAAAAAACAATCAATTCATTAACATAAAATTGTTGATAAAAGAATCCTTAATTTTGTTCCTATGGGTCTCGTTAAACTACTGCTAAATTTTTATGTAAATTCGAGTATACATGTCGCTGTAGCTGTATATTCTTTGGTTCGAATTACGGAATCATATTTTCAGCTACCTTACAATGAAAACTTAGATTATTTTATATTTTATGGAACCATTACTGGCTACAACTTTATAAAGTATGCAGGTGTGGCTAAATTTTACCACAGAAGTCTAACAAAAAGTATGCGGTCAATTCAGGTTTTTTCACTTTTTTGCTTTTGTTTGTTGGTGTATTATGGCTTTAAGTTATCCACAAACACCTTGTTCATTTTTATTCCATTTGGGCTATTAACCGTAGTTTATGTTGTTCCTTTTTTAGGGGGCTTCCAAAAGAATTTACGAAGAGTTAGTTATTTGAAAATATTTTTAGTTGCTTTTGTGTGGTCTGGGGTTACAACTACGATCCCTATGATTGTTGGTGAACACCAACAAGGTTACAGCCTAGTATTACTTTTTGTTCAACGTATGCTTTTTATTCTGGTTTTAATTCTTCCATTTGAAATTAGAGACATGCAATTGGAT
>ENA-UZWZ01000369-UZWZ01000369.1-metagenome-genome-assembly--contig:-Day-4-25m-contig-369_pt1 | contig 14037 bp, 10 predicted proteins | sample MGYA00260346_ERZ794906 | MGnify/ENA metagenome assembly ERZ794906 | reverse complement strand
GAGTTTGGGATGCGAATTTTAAACGTATTTTGGTTAACACCACCACAGGAGATGAGCGTTATTTCTTCATCGCTTCCCCTCAAGACTTAGAAATCGCTAAAACTCAACTTGCGTCAGGAATTGTAGTTTCAGGGAAACGAATCATTTCACCTTTGAAATTTGATCCACCGGATTTACGCTGGGAATCAGTGCAGATTTTGCCGAAACACGCACTACGTGGAGAGAAACTCCGGTTACGTCTCAATTTAATGAATGCAGGCGGAGATATTGTCAAGGATATTGCCTCGAAGATACAATATTACAATGTCAAACAACCGATGCGTAAATCTGTAATTGCTATGCCCAACACACGTGTAATGGCACCTGGTGAAATAATAACTTTCGACTTGGAATACGTCCTTCCGGATGATCAACTATTGGGAAATTACCAAATAATTGCCACTGTTGACCCTGAAAATGAACTTGAAGAACTGAAGGAAAACAATAATATTACTAAGTCAAACGTAATCAAGCTAAGTGACATCAAGCTGCTTTTACCAACTGACAAATTTAGCTTTGAAGAAAATGGGCTCTTCCTTTTTCAGTGGGACAGCCTGGCCTTCAGTGAGTTCAAAATTCAGGTTGGTGTAGATGAAAAATTTGAAGACTCAGGATCATATTTTGACTTGCCTCAGGGTAACCGCTGGATTGCGGACAAGGAACTGGTTCCGCTGGCAGGCGAACTGCCGGGAATGGCGATGGGGTTAATGAGAGCAAAAGAAAAGAATCAACTCTACTGGAGAGTGATCGGACGTCAAGCCAGTGGACGGCAGGCAATTTCAGGAATTAACAGATTCAGCATAACACCGGTTAGCTCAGATTCTTCCTGATTTTTTCAAACTTATTTAAGACGCTGAGTAAAGTCTAGGGCTTATGTTATTAAAGTTATTTCTCGCCTTTACAATCATCCCCGTTGTTGAAATCTACCTGTTGATACAAATAGGCTCAGCTTTTGGAGTTTTTACTTCAATTGCACTGGTAGTTTTTACTGGATTTTTAGGTGCATATTTAGCCCGTATTCAGGGGTTACAAACCTTATTCAGGATCCAGGAAAGTCTAGGAGAAGGGCGTATGCCGTCCGGAGAACTGCTTGACGCACTGTTAATTGGAGTAGCAGGTCTTGTACTGCTCACTCCGGGTTTTTTAACAGACACAGTCGGTTTTGTCCTGCTGATTCCGAGTACCAGAAACGCGATTAAATCATGGCTGCAGAGTAAGATTAAAACTCAATATATGTCCGAAAGGCCGGAAGACACGATTATAGAACAGTAGTAAACAAGGACATTCTCTCCTTAAAATCCACAAAAGCTTTCAGCAATGATCACAACTTTTTGGGCTGAATATCTTGCTCTTTAGTGAGTATCTGATACCCTGTCGACAGGGGGTAGGGAAAATTATTTCTACAACAAACATCATTTATTTAAAAATGGGGACACCATGTCAGATACCGTAAAACTTGAAGTCAATCAAAAATCTGTTGATCTCCCTCTGATTAAGGGTAGCGAAGGTGAAATTGGCATTGATATTAGTAAACTGCGCTCACAAACAAAAGCAATAACTCTTGATCCGGGCTTCGTAAATACAGGATCTTGCGAAAGTGGTATCACATTCCTCGATGGAGAGAAAGGCGTCTTGCGTTATCGTGGTTATCCAATTGAACTACTTGCTGAAAAATCCAATTTCCTAGAAGTCAGTTATTTGCTGATTTACGGTGAATTACCAACAAATCAACAGTTGCACGATTTTGAATACAATGTTAAACAGCACACTCTTTTGCATGAAGATGTACGTCATATTTATCAGGCCTTTCCCAAGGACGCACATCCAATGGCAATTCTTTCAAGCATCGTCTGCGCGCTTTCCACTTTCTATCCTGATTTCAGTGCAACCGATAGTGACGCGGTGGATTTGGCGATTTGGCGTTTGATGGGAAAACTGCCTACTATTGCAGCCTGGTCATACAAAAAAAATATCGGCCAGCCATTTGTTTATCCGATTAACGAATTTACTTATGCTAAAAACTTCTTGAATATGTTGTTTGGGGTACCTACCACAAATTACGAAGTTCCACCGGAATATGTGGAGGCTCTGAATGTACTCTTCATTTTACATGCAGATCACGAACAGAATTGCTCAACATCCACAGTTAGGTTAGTTGGCAGTAGTGAGGCGAACTTGTTTGCTTCAATTTCAACTGGAATTGCCGCACTTTGGGGACGATTACACGGCGGAGCAAATCAAGCAGTGTTGGAAATGCTGCAGCAAATTCACAAGGACGGTGGAGACGCGCAAAAATTTATAAAATTGGCCAAAGACAAAGATTCCAATTTCCGCTTAATGGGCTTCGGACATCGTGTTTACAAAAACTTTGATCCTCGTGCTACCATTCTAAAAGGTTACTGTGATAAAATACTAGCTCTGAGTGGAACACCCGATCCTTTGCTGGATATCGCCAAACAACTTGAGGAGACGGCCCTGACGGATGAATATTTCATCGAGCGCAATCTTTATCCAAATGTGGACTTCTACAGTGGAATCATCTACAAAGCACTGGGCTTCCCAACCGACATGTTCACTGTGCTTTTCTCTCTTGGACGTCTGCCCGGCTGGATCGCACATTGGGTGGAAATGCGGAATGGTATCTCAAAGATTGGGCGTCCACGCCAGATTTATACAGGCGAAACTGAACGGGATTATGTTTCTCTCGGCGAACGTGACTGATTACCACCCTCCTCAATAGACGCTTCCCATGCCTGAAATTTCAATGAGGGAACAGCTTCTGATTGCTTTAATGTTTCTGCTGGTTATTGTGCTGGCAGGAATATGGGGTATGCAGCAACTCAACCGTCAGGAAAAAAGCCTGCTGCTACAACTTGATAATCAGGAACTTCAAATCAAGCAAATCCGTTTACTCTCGGGGGAATGGGATCAACTACGGCGTACCCCAACTGCCCCAGTTATGCCTCAGGATTTGAGTTCTTTCGTGGAAAAAATCGCCCGCACTCTTGAGATACAGGACAATTTACAACTTAATGTCCTGACCAATGTGCAAAAAGGAACAGAAGGTGTCAAAGTGGGCTTAGACAGGCTTAAACTGGATCAGCTTTTATCTATGCTGTATCAGCTTGAAAATCATCGACCTGTTTTACGGACTTCACATTTGAACATCAGTATCAGCCCGGGTAACCGGCAGATACGAGCCTCGTTTCAAGTACACAAGCAACAGGGAGGATGAGGCAAATGCAGTTTTTAAAAAGTTTATTGTTATTTATAATAGGACTGCTGCTGATTATTGTGCTGGCTTTTTGGGGTTTTAAAGAGAATTTTCCCGGCAAATCAATCGCGGACGCGCTTCAGTTACGTTTGAAAACACAAACAGGAATTCCAGTTGAGATTGAAGCTTTAGAGTTGGGGTGGTTAAAAGTCAGAACGCCCGAAATTGCTTTGCGGACTCCTGAATGGCTGGTAGCAACTCCAGATGTGCGACTGCTAATACTTGAAAATGTAGAGACAGCTTTTTTGCCGCTTATAACTTCCGGTAAAGCAAAAATACTTGGACAACTCCATGGAGGGACAATTGAGGCTTCTACTGACTTGCAGTCCTGGAATATGCTCGACATTTCCCTTGCAGGAGTAAAAACTGAACAAGTACCGCTAATTGCCGCACTTCCATATGCCTTTGTTTCTGGTAGCCTTTCCTTCTCTTCTCAAATTGAAAACGTAATTGCCCTGCAGAATCAAAAAGCCCGCTTTCCTGAAGGCAAACTAAAAGGTCGACTTAGTAACGCCCAAATCCGTATTGACGGAGGAGCAGCCCTGCTTAATCTGCAAATTCCGGAACTCGAATTTTCAGAGGTGCTGTTTGACTTGCAGTTCGGCCCTTTAATAGCTGTCCGGAAGATTAAAATAAAAGGATCTTTGGAAGGTACAATTGAAGGTACAATCCGGCTCAATGAGAAACGGCCTCAGATGTCATTAATTGATCTGAATATAGAACTTACCCCTTCACCTGATCTCAAAGTGGAAATCAACAGCTTTAGTACTATACTGCGTTCATTTCAGTGCGGTGAGACAATTAAAGTTAATCTAAAAGGATCTCTAAATCGTCTCAACTATCCTACAAGAAATAAATGCTGATCTAGGCCTCCTGTTATTTATGCTTTAATTTGTTGAGTTAGCACTCAGGAGACGTTTATTAGAGATGCTCCAAACTAAAATCAGTTTAGTCCGTCAAGGAAATATGTAGACCATGAACCTTTGTTTTTAAGTTCAACTTCACCTCTTGGAGTACAACTCCCTGCACCTTCGAGATAATCTTTGGTTTTTTCAGAGATGTGGATTTTACCGTTTTCACCGCTGCTTTCCAGCCTTGCCGCAATATTGACCGCGTCTCCCCAAATATCAAAAGTATTTCCAGCACTTCCGGCGATTACCGGTCCTGAATGAATCCCAATTCGGAGTTCCCAACAGGGCTTACCCAGTGCTTCATACTGAATGTTGGTACCTTCAACAAACTTTAGCATGTCTATTGCGGCGGCACAGACTTCTTGTGCGTGGGTTTTTTGCTGAGAAGGTATTCCACCAACACACATATAGCAGTCGCCAACCGTTTTGACCTTGAGTACATTGTGTTTTGAAATAATTCTGTCAAAACCACTGAAGAAAATGTTAAGAGTCTCTAGAAGCTCACCAGGATCACTGTTTTCCACCAAATTGGTGAACCCGACAAAATCTGCAAAAAGAATACTTGACACTGAATAGTACTGCCCCTTCATTTGGCTAGGTTGCTCTTTAGTTTTGGCTTCCGGAACTGATACGTCCCCTGTAGAATTTAATTCTTTTTCCAGCATGTGTACGATTTGGTCTGATAAGAGCCGCAAACCGTCGATCTGCTGATGATCAAGATTTTTCGGGTTAGGATCAAAAACACATAGTGTACCTATTGAAAAACCCCGAGAGCTCATCAAAGGCAAGCTAGCATAAAATCGGAAGCCGGGATCGAAAGGCATGTTTTTCCAGTTTTTTGTCCGATCATCCTCTAAAAGGTTTTCAATAATAAGTGGCTGCCCTGGCTTGGCAAGACCAAACTGACAAATAGAAATTTCCCGTGGCATTTCTTTCCTCATGTCGACTTCTTCGGGCGTGAAACCAAAACTAGCCTTACACTGTTGGACATCTGAACCTAGGATATTGATTTGACTTTGAGGACAATCTGTAAGATACGTAGCAACTTGAGTCATGGAATTGTAACGGGATTCACTGCTCAGATTTAGATCTAATATCCCCAGACGCTTAACTTCTTCAATACGCTGGTCTTCATTAAACAGATTTTTTACAGGGACTATTCCAGCTTTAACTCCAGCTTCCCTCATCATTTCTAATTGCTCTTTCTTTTCATCTTTTTCCATAATATACCTCACATGTTCTTCTAGAAAGTCAACTTTTCTGAGGTAAAAAGAAGTAGCCTGAGGAAACATTAAGGTTGTCCTCAGCACCAGAGTTCAAAATTTTCCCGAGTTCTCACGAATTCTACGTTATCAGAATTGCGTATTTTTGAAAGTTTAAAACACAAAACTTTTTGCTGAAGATAAATACAGAAGAAACCTTCAGTAATCCAAAAAAAGGCAGAGAAAATCTAGGAGAGTGTATTTGCGGACAACACAAATTGATTGAATGAATTCAAGGACAGCAAGATTGGGTCTGACACAACAAAGATGACAGGGGGACGCAACTTTCAAAATTTTGACAGGATTGATAAAAGAATTAAGGGGAAACCAAAAAATGCGCCTAAAATAGTCGAGTCGACAAAGCGACAAATTCCGGCTTTTGTGTTATTGAAACAATGCACAAATCAGCATTGTCTGGCAGTGGCCTTATTAATTGATAATGAAATCAATGCGCATATTAAATGCTGGATTATTGTTATAAGCAGCACTGTTCGGCATCATAAAAAATGAGAAAGAATAATTAAAGTCTGTATTTTCTCCAATTTTATGATTAAATCCCATCCAGGGTTCAACGAACACACCACCTTCATCTGTAACTATAGTCCCATCATACGATTTCCCACCAGCACCACCAGCCGATAAGCCCCAATCCATGTATATGTCGTCAAAGATGACAAAATCATAACCAGCTGTCATTCCACCTAGTGACATAGTGCCAGTTTCGGTTGGTCCACCAGTTTGACCTGTCATCCCATAACCGCCAATAAAAAACTTTTCTGTGTTGTACACTACAAAACGCCACCCGTAAAAGAACGGAAGCATGAGTCCATTCTTCAAAACAACACCAGTTTTGGATTTCTTAAAGTATGAATCGGCATAAATATATTGGCCTGCCAAATTTGTCTTGGAAGTTTCATCTGTCGGTAAAACTTCTTGAGTTTGAGCTGAAACCTGGACAGAAAAAAAGATAGATATGATTAATATTATAATGTTTTTCATGTTCAATTCCTTCTTCTGTTCTAATTGATCTTGGAGACTCTCCTGCCCTGTCCCGCGTGAAAGTCTATGGACTTTATAAAAGTAATGCAAGTTTATTATTATCTAAATCAAAGTATATTATATTATTTTCAAGTTAAAGTACAGTATATTAACAATTTTTCCAAACAGATTATCATTATTTTTTTTTAAGCGAACTCTTAAAAACGTTCATACTATCAATTTTCAGACAATTTGCTTTAGACGTGCTGTCATACTTTTTCATTAGTTAACACTGTATTTACAGATCCGCAATTGCAAAATCTACCACCTTTAAATGGATTTTTTTCCGCAGTCACTGATTGCTAACTACCGCCTAACATTTTGTTATTATACTATAATTTAATGTAATATTTTGCAGTATGCTCTGTATAACAAATATATTTCAGCATAAACAATTCTGCTATATTTACTAAAGTTGCAATAGTGAAGCCTAAATGAAATTTATCATTAAATAATTTTAAGTCAGGCTAGATCTCAAAACAACTCTTCACGAAGTTGTTCAAGACGTACCCTCACTTGATTATTATCCGGCTCAAGCCTCAGAGATTCTTCCCATGCGGATTCTGCTAGTTCAAGTTCTCCCAGTTGGTAATAGATTATCCCAAGATTCCACCAGCCAACTGTGTACATCGGATATTTTTGAGTAAGACTTTCCAAAAAACTGCGGGCCTCCTGCCGTTTTCCAAGTTTAATAAGAACTGCACCCAGCCTCAGTAGTGCCTTGTGGTGCTCCGGCTTTAGATGAAGAACCTCACGATACAAAGATTCAGCTTTTTCGTGGTGTTTTAATTTCTCGTGAGCATAACCCAAATATAGATTTATCTCAACATGTCTGGGGAATTTTTTTCTCAGTCTATCAAGTAGCGAGAATGCGGTTTGCAGATCCTGCTGGGCCAATTGCAACTGTGCCAGCGACAGCAAGGGCTCTGGAAGAGACGGTTCAAGGACTGATGCATCTTCAAATGCTTGACGTGCTTCTGACCAGCGCTGGGCTTTGTAGCTCTCTTTTCCGGATCGCATCAATTGTTCATAATTCGATTCATTTTGCGAAACTGAAGCAACTAGCCACGGCTCTAAATCTTTAATCAGTACGTGATAAGGCTGCCAGCCGTCGGCACTCGGTTCAGCAACAAAAGGATAAAGCTGGAGTCCTTTTTTAATATATGAGGCACCTGATTGAGGGGTTTTCCCAATAGTGAGACCATAAAGGATTAAAGCCAAACCGTTTCCAGGATTTATCTTGTTGGCAATGTTTGCCTGCTGTTTAGCAAATAATGGTTCTTTTCGAAGGTAGTGTAAAAGGGAGAGTAAGCTGTGGTGTGCAACATTTCCAGGATGCGCTTTCATAGCCGCCAAAATATCTGTTTCAGCGGAATTCAAAGAAGGAACGTGGGCAGGCAGCATCACGCTGCTTTCGATAATGAGTAAAACCGCTCTGTAAAATCGGATTGACGCCGCCAGAGAAGGGTAACTCAAGATAAGTGCCTCCAACTCACCTTTATGTTCTTCCCAGGCAGAAGAATTGGTTGGCGGAACAGTTTTGAGCCTCCACTGATAAAAACTCCGAACACCTTCCCATGTGTAGCCTAAAGGAAAATATGTAAGATCACTGAATAATTTATCCCCTTTCTTCAGATCCTTCAGGAGAGAGTCAATCAGTTTGTCCGGAGTGATCCAGGAATGAATGTTTTGTCTTTTTTGAAATGATTCCTTTTCTCCAAAACTGTAGATACTCCATGTGACAGATAGTTGGTTGAGGACTTTCTGTATGGACAATTTAAGAAGTTTATCTGGTTTTAGTTGTGATATTGTTGAATTTATCAATTCAGCAGAATTTGACTCCGGTAGATCGGCGTTTCGTAATCGCTGATTCCAGCGGCGCATTGAATCCGGAGAAATGACCGAAAATCGATCCGCAAGTTGTAACTGCAGGGAAAGCTCTTCCTGAAGAAAAAGTCCCAACCAATTCAGTCCCTTTGAGGGATAGTGAATTTCTACAGAAAGGACTCCTACTGTTGGGCGTGCCTGAATCGGTGGAGGTAGAAAAAGACCACCGAAAAACAAGCTGATAAATAACAAGGGAAATGATTTGCGAAGAAGCTGAATTAACATATTCTTCGCAAATGGATGTGCAGGCAAGAAAACTGTATAGAAAAAACTAGAGGATCCGGAATACGGACTCCGCGTCATGCGTAATGCTGAGTAGATTCTGGGGCTTCTGTGAATGACTCCGGACTGGTTCCAAACACGGAACCTTCAGTTTCATCAACATCAGCGGAAATTTCTTCTACATCTTCATCTGTAGCAGCATCCTCATCGGCTTCTTCTTCAGCTGCGACATCCTCAATTTCTTCTTCCTCGACTTTCTGAATTGACGTTTTTACCTCTGCTTCAATCTCAACAGACTCTCCGTCTTCCAGTTGCTCAAATTTTTCAATCAAAGCAGACAGCCTATCTTCCCAGTCAACATAGCGGCTTTCCAACTCATCGTTTTGTTCTTTCAGTTCTGTAATTTCCATACGTGACAATTCGATGGTTTCAATCGCTGCGTTGATTTTTCCTTCCAGCTGTTTCAGTAAATCGTTTGACATGTTAAATTTCCTTCAATAAATGGTTGACGCAATTTTCTCACGGAATTCGTGCCCCGGATCCCTGGTAAAACTTTCAGCACACCCTTAAAATGCAAGAGACGTACATTTTAGTAAACACTTTCAAAAAGCGACAATATCGCCTACAAGATAATACTGATTGTTTTGCATTTCACACTTTATAATTGTCTATTAAATCAGTCCTCAAGAAATATATTATTTAGAAAATTTCATTAAAAAACTATTTTATAATCATGAATTTTTTCAGGCGGAAACCTTTTGCAGGTCATTCCTTTTCTTGTTAATTTCCTTTTCAGTCACAGGCAATCTTTCAAGTATGCGCGTGGAAATTTGTTCCGGACTCAACTCAGTTGCCTGACGCTGTTCTTCCGGAGAACCCTGCGCAATGAAACGATCCGGTACTCCAATCTGTAAAGTTGGCACACACATTCCTTTCTCACTCAGTGATTCCAGTACACCACTGCCGAATCCTCCGTGTATTGTATTTTCCTCCAGGCTGACCAGTAATTTTACTTTTCCACCAAACTGGACAATCACTTTTTCGTCAAGAGGTTTGACAAATCTGGCATTGATAACCGCGGCGGAAAACCCTTTTGCCTCGAGAACATCTGCCACCTCCTCCGCAGTATCTACCATCGACCCCACTGCAAAAAGGGCTACATCTTGGCCCTTACGCAAAATATGTGCTTTGCCAAATTCAATTTGCGGACTCTTATTTTCATCTAGCTCAACAGTATTCCCTCTTGGGTAACGTATTGCTAATGGACCGTTTTCGTAATTGCAGGCAAGTTCCATCATACCTCGTAATTCCGCACCGTTTCGCGGAACCATGATTGTCATGTTCGGAATCATCCGCAAATAAGTCAGGTCATATAAACCATGATGTGTTGGACCATCCGCCCCTACAAATCCTGCACGGTCAAGCATAAAACGTACAGGCAGTTTTTGAATCGCGACGTCGTGAATAATGTGATCCAGTGCACGCTGCAGGAATGTTGAATAAATTGCAACAAAAGGTTTATTTCCCGTGGTGGCAAGTCCCGCAGAACATGTCACGGCATGTCCTTCCGCAATTCCCACATCAAGCACACGATCCGGATATTTCGGTTGAAGTTTAACAATTCCAGTTCCGCTCAACATGGCGGCAGTCAAAACTACAACCTTTTCATCCCGCTCCATTAATTCTCCAAGTTTGTCACCAAAAGCCTGTGAAAAACTTATAGTAGTGCCAGTTGATTTATTCTTAATAAATTTACCATCAACCGGTTCAAAAGGGGTTACTCCGTGATATTTGTGGGAATCTTCTTCAGCAAAAGCATAACCTTTGCCTTTCTGAGTGATTGCATGAATCACGATTGGGCCGTCCAGATCTTTTACATGATCTATTAAATCCAGCAGATCCGGCAGGTTGTGTCCATCTACTGTTCCAAAATAACGCCAGCCTAATTGTTCAAAAAGCATACTTGGCGGAGAAAAAAAGCTCTTTGCAGAATCGTGTAATTTCTGTAAAGTAGCTTTCAGACCAAGTCGTTCTGAGAACGGCGCTTTTTCCGCGAATTCCAGAGTTTCCTCACGGAAACTGTTGTAAAATCTGGAAGAGGCAAAGCGTGTCAGCAATTTTGAAATTGCACCAACATTTGGATCAATGCTGATTCCATTATCATTGTAGATAACCAGCATATTCTTATCGAGTGAACCGTTATGATTAAGAGCCTCGAAGGCTAAACCTCCGGTCATAGCACCGTCACCGATAACAGCAATTACACGGTGTTTTTTCTGCTGAAGGTCACGTCCGATAGCCATTCCGAGGGCTGCGGAAATTGAGGTGGAAGCATGCCCTGCGCCAAAATGGTCATAGCTGCTTTCATCACGAGAGAGGAATTTCTTGATACCGCCGGTTTTACCCAGCGAATCAAAATTTTCATTGCGGTCAGTAAGAATTTTATAAGGGTAAGCCTGGTGACCAACGTCCCAGACGATTCGGTCTAAGCTAAAATCAAAATTCTTTAGCAGAGCAACTGTGATTTCAACGGTGCCCAGTGAAGAAGCCAGGTGGCCGCCTCGTTGACTGGTAACCTCAATAATTCTCTGTCGGCATTCTGCTGCCAGTTGTGTCAACTCTTTTAAATTTAAGTTTTGTATCTCTTTAGGTTGTGAGATACTAGCCAATATTGATTTCATACTTTGATGTTGGAATCCCCCTTTTGCTTGAGGGGATATTAATTAAAAGTGCTTGTAACGCTTCTGCTCTATACTCCGTTCAAACGCTATACTTGAACCGAAATGTTTGTTAGCATGAAGAAAATTAAATTATTAACTGAGCACATTATATCTTGGAGATGTTCTTATGTCCACTAATACACTTGAACAATTAAAACATGCCCAATCCTCTTTACAGGCAGAGAGGAAGCCGGTTTCTCAAATTCAGGGTGCTCTGAAACAAGCAAAAGATATAACTCAGTTTGTTCATCTTGCTCTGGGCAAAGAAAACCGCTGGATTTTTCAAGCAGGTGAACCCGAGTGCATTGTCTCCATGCTGGCGGATATAAACCGGACCAACAAAGAGCTGTATGAAAAATGCCGCAGTCCGGAACATTTCAACAGAGAGGCTGATCGTTTTTTGAAAATGAAAAATCAAATACAACGGCAGTCCGATTGTATCCATTTTAGTCTGGATCAGGGATTTTACGGTACAGAACCTCTTGGATTCTCCCCGGGAAAAGCCATCGAATTATCGCTGAAAAGGATCAAAAGCATCCGTGACGGTCTCCAACAGGGCAAATGGGTATCTTTGCCAATAGACACGGCCGTTGATGATGCAGCAAAAACTGAGGTTGAGAAACTCTATTCCACCGTCGTACCACTAGCCGGATCTCTCCTGAATAATACAAATGTCTGCGGTTTTGATCCCCCAATGACTATCGAAGAGGTTCAAGCAGTTTATAAGTTTTTTCAAAGCGTAAGCCGCATTCAGGACTTGGAAAAACAGGCTCTGAAAACTGCTCTTATGAAAAAATCTGCCACGCAAACTTCCACACCGGATGAACTTCTGGAAAAACTTTCAGGTTTTGAACGAAATCTGAAAAGTGTAAAACTTTCGTCCTCAAAAAATGTTCCGGATTGGGAACTGGAACTGGACCAAATCTCACGAACAGACATGCTCTTGCGCATGTATCTGCTGCGTATCCCTTTTGAACCACTGGGGTTTTTCCAAAAACATTTGGAAAAACTTAGAGAACAAAAAGAAACTGCAGGCATTGAAAAAAGCATCGCTGAGTTCCACGATAATGCTACACAGGAGTTGGAGCATCTACAACTTTTTATTGAGACATTTGGCAGTGTTGAAGAAACTTTAAGAGAGGTAACCGGTATTCTGCAAAACCTTTCCATCTCCTTTGGCAAAATCTATCACAATGCTTCTTCACAAACCATCACCAGCACTTTCCTCTTTAAAGTCCTGGGTTTGATCAAAGGTATGCTGGAAAAAGGCGGACGCGTCGCTGACTCAAAGACGCAGAAACTTAATCAATTGCAGCAAAACGTAAAAGATGTTGAGCTGTTTGACGCGCCAATAACTGAAGGGATGCTATATGCGCTTGATCTACTGGAAGAAGGTAAAAATGAGATGCTGCAGTATTGTGAACAAATAAAAGGTTTCGTGGAAACACTTTCGAATGCGGCAGATTGGAACTCAAGGAAAACTTATAATTATCTGCAGAAAGCATATGATGAAAATGCTGGTTTAACTTCAGCAGCAATGGTTTTTGGCAGTGTCACCCAAACATGTGTTTTGCTGAAAGGTTCCATCAAGGAAGTCGAATCAATGTGGCTTGAACTGGGGAAACTGCGCGAACAAAAGCTTGACTCAGCGACTTTGTACGAGCAGACAATTGCTCTGCTTGAACGTGATTCCGCATTTTCAGCGGAAAATCTGCAGAAAAGTACAGAACAAGTTGAGGAACTGAATTGGATTCTTGATGAAATGTTCGGACAGGGCGCTAAGGAGGAACAGCGTTTTGTCGAAGAACTAAGCTCAGAGTTAAAACCGGTTGGAGCCAGAATTCAAGCCCAGAAAATAAAAGCTGCTGCCCAGAAAGAAGAGCTCGTAAGTGAAGTTAACAAAACAGCACCGGCAGCACCTATACAGAGGAAATCCACGTCGCGTAAATCAGCGAAAGCCAGCAAATCCGAGCCATTTTCTTCAGGCGGGAAAAAATCTCTTTATGATCCTTTTCCTCCTTTTGAAATGACAGCCTTGAAAGAAGCCTGCAAAACAATGACTTCATCAGAGGGGAAAATGATCTATCAGGTGTTGACAAATACCCACACTTTTTTCACCTTGTTGAACAAAATGGAAAATTCCTTTAAACCAGGGGCTGGTCTTGAAAACGAACTCCAACAGGATTTATCCAAAAGCAAAACAACACACGAGTTCCTGAATAATTTTGCGAGATTGAAATTTTTGCCACACGGTTATTACAATAACAACAATGCACCTTTTGACTACAACGAAGAAAAGCATCGATTCGAAGCACCAGAAGGTATAGAAAGGCAACTTAAACTCAGCGCCAGTTCGACAGGAACACCCTTGGAAGTTTACCGACGTTTGATCAGGGTACTGCTCGGTTTTGATGAACCAAAAACACTCAGTACAATCATGCCTCAGCAAATATTGTCCATACTTGAGGAGGATTTTATGCTCAAATCTAAAGATAAGAAAACTGTTGAGGAAGGTCTGCAAAAAGCATGATCAATTGTTTTATCTGGAACATTTCATGATATCATCAGTATCTGCATGCCCCCTTCACTTTCCCACAATTTCTTCATAATTCCCTCACATTATTCTGCTATTCTAATTCTCATTAACATTAATCAGGCTTAAAATATTTCAACTTAAACATACT